>Ga0315273_10003696_pt1 | contig 18495 bp, 20 predicted proteins | sample YL17G02_0_MG_FD_205753 | JGI IMG/M metagenome (GOLD analysis project Ga0315273, IMG submission 205753) | Sediment microbial communities from Yellowstone Lake, YNP, Wyoming, USA - YL17G02_0 | ecosystem: Environmental > Aquatic > Freshwater > Lake > Sediment | place: USA: Wyoming | collected...
CCCCCCCACAAAACACGCCCACACAACAAAAACCCCACCCCTCCTCCCTCTCGTCGACCCCACCCCTACCCAACCGTCATCTCCGTCGCGCGCCATCTTCGACGGCCGCTCCCCCCCAAAAAAAAAATATCCTACCCCTCCCCCCTCCCCTTCGACCCCTATAGGCGCCGCCGCCGCCCCGCTAACCGCGGGGTGGTGACGGCGCCCGGCCGTTGACCCCTCTTGTGCGTGGTGTGCGGCGGGCAGGGGCGCCGTTTCGGCGCCCCGCCGCCGCACGGGCGCGAGCGCGGGCTGCGAGCCGCCGCGGCGTTTCGCCGCGGCCCGGCCGCCCCGCGCCGCGCTCCAACCACGGCTGCCGGCCGACCCGGCGCGCGCGCGCTCTCCTTGCGCGCGCGCGCCCCGCGGGCTCCACCCGCGGCGGCCGCGCGCCCGCTCTCTGCAAGCGGATGCACCTTGCTTCGTCCCTCTCTCGCGCGTCTCTCACGCGCCGCCTCTCCCGGCGCGGGCGGCGGCGCCTCGTGCGCACGCTTTGGCCGACGCGGACGGAAAAAAAGTGGAAAAGAGATCGTTTTTTCCTACCTTTTCTTCTCTCCGCCACACTCCTGCCCCCCCCGCGGCCTTTCGCGCCGTCCCTTCCCCCCAAGCGGTCGCCCGTTGCGCATCAGAGCCCGATCGTGCGTTTGGGGCGGGCCAGGGGCGGCCCGGGGGCGGCAAAAGGAGCTGCGGAGCCTCAACTCTGTCCACCAACATCCGGCCCCTCCCCGCGTGCCCGAGCCGCGCCGCGCCTCCCAACCCCGCCCGCGCGTCCAATCAACCCGTCTTCACCCTGCAGAGAGCGACATCCTTGAAACTGCGCGGAGCCCGGCATCGACGATTGCCTCCCCCCCGTCCGCCCCCGCCCGGCCGCGATGTCTTTTTCCACCGGCACCACGTCGATGAGTGACGCTCCACTCAAGTTTGAAGGTGCGGCACAGGGTGTTGGAGGGGCGGGAGAGGGGGGGAGGGCGCGGCCTGCCGCGGCGCGCCGCCACGCCCGCACCGCGGACTCGGACGACCCCCGCCGCGCCGCCTGGCGCGCGTCCAAGGCCAAATGCGCGCCTTGCGAGGGCGGCGGCGGCAACAACCGCCCGCGCGTCGGCCTGCGGGGCGGCCAGCGCCCGACGCGCGCTCCCCTCCAACCTCCCTGCAGCCGCCGACCAACCCCCCTGCACGCCCACGTCCGGCACCCCCGTCCCTGCAACCCCGGCCGCGCGCGCCGCCACGGCGGGCGACCGCCTGTCGGCGGCCGAGCTGCGCCGCGTCAAAAAGCGCGCGACCAACCGCGAGTCGGCGCGCCGCATGCGCGCCCTGCGCCGGTCTCAGTGGGACGAGCTGGTGGCGGAAGCGGGGGGGCTGAAAGCGGAGAATGGGCGGCTGCGGGCCGCGCTCGCGGCCGCGCTCGCCGACGCGGCGGCCGCGCACACGCCCCCTCCGCCCCCTCCACTCCCCATGGCGCTCGACCTGGACGACGACGGTAGCGACGCCCTGTGGCTCGTCGGCAAGGGCGGCGGCCGCGCCGCGTCGGCGGGCGCGTCGTCCGGCGCGGCGAGCGACGCCGCGTTTGCGGTCCGTGGCGACGATGACGCCCTGTTTGGCGACGGGGGCGCCCTGTTTGACGTCGACGTCGTCTGCTGAGGGAATGAGAGAGGGAAGACCGGTGGGGGCGCGGCGGGCGGGCGGACGCCCGCCCGCCGGCGCCGCGCCGCCCAAACACGCACACGACCCCCCTAGCCCTTCCGTCCCGCACTCGAGCGCGCGCAGCGCGTAATACCCGGGGCATTGAGCGAGCGCGCCGCGCGCTTTGCGCGGCGCCGCGCCCGACCCCCTTTCCCTCCCTCCCGACTCCCCGCCGCCGCGACCCCGCCTTCCACGCGCGGAGACCAGCGCGACCCCCCTCTGTTACGCGCGTCCATCGGTGACCGCGCAAGAATCGGTTCGGGGTGGTGTGCCGCGGCGTCGAGGGCGCGGGCGCCGCCCTTCTCTCGCACTCCTCCCCCTCCCCGGGAGGCGGTCGCCCCTCCCCCCCTCTCGCCGCCCGCCATGGACGACGCGCACGAGCTGACCGCGGAGGAGGTGAGGAGAGAGAGCGTGCGGAGGGGCGCGATGCGGCGCCGCGCCGCGCGGTCTCGCTCTGGCGCCCGCCCGCCGCCCCAACCATGGTCCCATCCACCCCTGCATCGCGGCGAGGCGCGGCGAGGCGTGCCCGCGCCTGTTCCGCACTTGTCCCCGCACGCGCGCCGATCGCCGCCCCGACCGCCGCTCCCTCCCTCCCCGCTCATCCCGTAGGTGCTCAAACGTTTTGGCACCGACCCCGTGGCCGGCTTGACCGAGGCCGCCGCGGCGGCCTCGCGCCTCCGCCACGGACCGAACGAGCTCCCCCCGGATGCGGCCGACCCCCTCTGGCGCCGCGTCGCGCGCCAGTTTGACGACCTGCTCGTCAAGATTCTCGTCGGCGCCGCCCTCGTCGACCTGGCGCTGTCGTGGGCCAACGGGGAGACGGGGCCGGCCGCGTTGGTCGAACCGGGCGTCATCGCGGCCGTCCTCGCCGCCAACGCGGCCGTCGGCGTGCTCACCGAGGCCAACGCGGAGCGCGCCCTGGCCGAGCTGCGCGCGTACGACGCCGACGGGGCGGCGGTGTGGAGGGGGGGGGCGCTCGCCACGGTGCCGGCCGCCGCGCTCGTCCCGGGGGACCTCGTCGCGGTCGCCGTCGGCGCCCGCGTCCCCGCCGACGTGCGTCTGGTCGCCGTCGACGGCGGCGGGGTGCGGGTTGACCAGTCAGTGCTGACCGGCGAGTCGGACTCGGTGCCCAAAACGGTCGACGCGTTGCCGTGCGCGCCCGGCGCGCCCGCCCTTGTCGCGCAGGACAAGGCCAACACGCTCTTCTCCGGCACCGTCGTCACCTCCGGCCGCGGCCGCGCCGTCGTGGTCGCCACGGGAGGCCGCACGGCCATGGGCGCGGTGCGGGCGGCCGTCGCGGCCGCGCGGCCCGACGCGCCGACGCCGCTCAAACAAAAGCTGGACGAGTTTGGAGACGTCCTCTCCCGCATCATTGCTGGCGTGTGCGTGGCCGTGTGGGTGGTCAACATTCCCCGGTTTGGGGACGCGCGGCATGGAGGAAGGGTGCAAGGTGGGAGGAGAAAGAAGAGGGTTCGGGGGGGGCGGGCGGCTCCCCGCGCGCGCGCCAACACCACGGCGCCGGTCCCACACCCCCACAACAATGCTGAACAACCCCGCGCATCCTCCATTCCTATGTTCAGGCGCCGTCTATTATTTCAAGATCGCGGTCGCACTCGCCGTCGCGGCCATTCCCGAAGGCTTGCCCGCCGTGGTGACCACCTGCCTCGCGCTCGGCACGCGCAAGATGGCGGCGCGCAACGCGATCGTGCGGTCGCTGCCGGCGGTGGAGACGCTGGGGTGCACCACCGTGATCGCGTCGGACAAAACGGGGACCCTGACGACCAACCAGATGACCGCCGTGCGCGTCCTCCTCGCGCCCGAAGGGCCTGGCGGGCCGGCGGTCGAGCTGGTGGTCAGCGGCACGTCGTTCGACCCGCGAGGCACCGTCGCGCGCGCCGCGCCCGGCGCCGCCGCGCTCCCGTCCCCCCCGTCCCGCCTGCCCGCCCTCGCCTTTGCCGCCGCCTGCGCGTCCCTGTGCAACGACGCCGAGCTGGAGGTCGGCCCCGGCGGCGCCGTCGGGCGCGTGGGCGAGGCGACCGAGGCCGCGCTGCGCACGCTCGCCGAAAAGGTCGGCCTGCCCCCGCCCGGCGGGCCCCTGCCGCCGCCGCCGCCGCTGGAGGGGGGCGGCAAGCGTCGGCTGACCCCGGTCAACGACGCGTGGCGCGCGGCCGCGCCGCGCGCGGGGGGGGTGGAGTTTGACCGCTCGCGCAAAATGATGAGCGTCCTCACCCGCCCCGCCTCGGCTTCCCCCGCCTCGTCCGGCGGCACGCTCTGGGTCAAGGGCGCGCCCGAGGCCGTGCTGGCGCGGTGCACGCACGCGGTGGGGGGGGGGGGGGAGGGGCGGCGGACGGTGTTGAGCGGCGCGGCGCAGTCGGAACTCTTGGCCGCCGCGGCCTCCTCTGCCCGCGCCTCCGCCCTGCGCTGGCTCGCTCTCGCCTCCCGCGACGTGCCGCCTGGCCGCGGCGAGGCGCCGCTGACGGCGAGCGACGAAGACAACCTGACCCTCCTCGCCCTCGTCGGCCTGCGTGACCCGCCGCGCCCCGAGGCCGCCGCCGCCGTCGCCGCCTGCCGCGCGGCCGGCGTGCGCGTGCTCATGGTCACCGGCGACTCGCCCGACACCGCGGCCGCGGTGGCGCGCGATGTCGGGATTCTGGGGGCCGGGCCGCCGCCCGCGGGCGCCGTCGCGCTCGGCGCGGATTTCGCCGCGCTCGACCCCGCCGCCGCCGCCGCCGCGGCCGCCACCCTCGCCGTCCTCGCCCGGGTCGAGCCCGCCCACAAAGCGACCCTCGTCGCAGCCCTGCGGGCGCGCGGCGGCGTCGTCGCGGTGACGGGCGACGGTGTCAACGACGCCCCGGCGCTGCGCGCGGCCGACGTCGGCGTCGCGATGGGCTCCGGCACCGCCGTCGCGCGCGCCGCGGCCGACGTCGTGCTTGCGGACGACAACTTTGCGACGGTGGTCGAGGCGGTGCGCGAGGGGCGGTCCATCTACGCCAACACGAAACAGTTCATTCGGTGAGAGGGGAAACGGAGAGGAGGGGCGCGCGCGCGCGGCGCGTGCAGCGCGAGCCAAAGACTCGTTCCACGCGCACCAACCCCCTCAAACACCTCCCACCCTTACCAGCTACATGATCTCGTCCAACGTCGGGGAGGTCATCGCCATCTTTGCGGCGGCGGCCCTGGGCCTCCCCGAAATCCTCTCCCCGCCGCAACTCCTCTGGGTCAACCTCGTGACCGACGGTCTGCCCGCCACCGCGCTCTCGTTCAATCCCGCCGACCCGCGATCGATGGCGGCGCCGCCGCGCGGGAGGGGTGACGCGGTCGTGTCTGGTTGGTTGCTCGCCCGTTATGCGGCCGTGGGCGCCTACGTCGGTGGCTCCACCGTGGCCGGCTTTGTGTGGTGGTTTGTTGGGGCGGACGCGGGGCCGCGGCTCTCGTGGCGGGCGGTGACGCGCGCGGGCGCGTGCGGCGCGCCCGACTCGGCCGCGTGCGCGTCGCTCGCCGCCGCCGCGCCGCGCTCGGTCGCGGTCACCGTCCTCGTCACCGTCGAGATGTTCAACGCGCTCAACGCGCTCTCGGAGGACGCGTCCCTGCTCACGCTCACGCCGGCGGCTAACCCGTGGCTCCTCGCGGCGATCGCCACCTCCCTCGCGCTCCACGCCGCCATCCTCTACGTCCCCGCCCTCGCCGCCCTGTTTGGCACGGCGCCGCTGGGCGCGCAAGAGTGGGCGGCCGTGCTGTGCCTGTCGGTGCCGGTGATCTTGCTCGACGAGGGGCTGAAAGCTGTGTCCCGGCGCCGGGCCGCCGGCCGCCCCCTGCTGCCGCCTGCGGCCGCGCGGATCGTCGCCGCCCTGGCCGCCCGCCTGCCCCGGTCCTGGCGCTGCGCCGCGGGCGGCGCGGGGCTGCCGCTCGCGGGCGGCGAAGGGGTCGAGCTGCTGCCGGGGCGGGGCGGCGGGGCGGCGGCCAAGCGGTGGGCGGATTGAGGGGTAGAGGGAAATACGGCTGTCGGGCACACTTTAAGACAGAGAGGCACGGCGCGCTTCCGCTCTCTCGCCCTCGCCGCCGCCTCTCCTCCCGCCCACAATTCAAAACGGAAAATCAGGCGCTGTTGCTGCGCACCAGGCGCATCGGCGCCGGCGGCGCGGGCGCGGGCGCGGGCGCGGGCGCGGGCGCGGGCGCGGGCGCGGGCGCGGGCGCGGGCGCGGGCGCGCGCGGCCGCGGCGCGGGCTGCGCCGGACCGCCCCTACCACCCTCTCCAGCCCTCCCTCGCGCCACGGCCGCTCGATTCATGTCCACCAGCATCGCCAGGTGCGCCTTTTGCAGGGCGGCGGTCGACCGCAGCGCGGCAACCTCGCCCTCGAGCCGCGCGCACTCGGACGCCGCCCCCGTCCACCGCTCCCGGGCGGCCTCCGCGTCCGCGCGGCGTGCGGCGAGCGTGGCGCGCGCGGACGCGGTGGCGGAGCGCAGGGCCGCGTTGCGCGCTGCTGCCTCGGCCGCGCGCACTTCCAGCGCGGGCAGCGCGTCCCGCTCGCGCTGGTAGCGTTTGGGAGGGGGCGGTGGGTCGTCGCTGCTTGAGGGCTGGGGGTTCATCGCTCGGGGCGCGGGGTCCGCGCCGCCGCGTCGGCGAGTGTGGGGCGGCGGCGCGGCAGCGCGCCCCCACTCTGCTCCGACCCGCCCACTCTCCCTCCTCTCCCCGATCGCCATGGCCCCCAAGGCGCCCAAGCGCGTCCTAATCACGGGCGCGGCGGGTGGGTGTCGTGGGATGAGGCCGATGGGCCGCGCGCGCGGCCGCCCGCGCCCGCCGCCCTCCCAACCGACAGTCGCGGTCGATGCGGCGCGATCGAGGAATGACGGTGCGAGCCCGCCCTGGATCCCTCACGCCCCCACACCCCTCCCTTTCAGGCCAAATCGGGTACGCGCTCTGCCCCCTCGTCGCGCGCGGCGCGATGCTCGGCCCCGACCAGCCCGTCATCCTGCACCTGCTGGATATCGCGCCCGCCGCGACCGCGCTGGAAGGCGTGCGCATGGAGCTGGTCGACGCCGCGTTTCCGCTGCTGGCCGGCGTGGTGGCCACCACAGACCCCGCCGTCGCTGCCAAAGGCGTCGACGTCGCGGTCATGGTGGGCGGCTTCCCGCGCAAGGCGGGCATGGAGCGCAAGGACGTCATGGGGAAGAACGTCGCGATCTACGCGGCGCAGGCCGCCGCCCTCGAAGCGCACGCGTCCCCCGGCGTCAAGGTCGTCGTCGTCGCCAACCCCGCCAACACAAACGCGCTCATGCTCGCGACGCACGCGCCGAAAGTGCCCAAGAAGAACATCACGGCGCTCACCCGCCTCGACCACAACCGCGCCCTCGGCCAGCTCGCCGCCAAGGCGGGCGTGCCGGTCGCCGCGGTGAAGAACGCCATCATCTGGGGCAACCACTCGTCGACCCAGGTGCCGGACGCGAGTTCGGCGACGATCGCGGGGACCCCCGCACCCGCCGCGCTCGCCGACGATGCCTGGCTCGCCGGCGATTTCGTCGCCACCGTGCAGCAGCGCGGCGCGGCCATCATCGCGGCGCGCGGCGCGTCGTCCGCGCTGTCGGCGGCGAGCGCGGCGGCCGACCACGTGCGCGACTGGCTGTGCGGAACGGCCGCGGGGGAGTGGACCTCGATGGCCGTCCCGTCGGACGGGTCGTACGGCGCGCCGGAAGGCGTCGTCTTCTCGTTCCCCGTGACGTGCGAGGGCGGGGAATGGAAGATCGTGCAGGGTTTGCCCGTCGGCGCCGACCTCGCCGCCAAGCTGAAAGCGACGGGGGACGAGCTTGTCGAGGAGCGCGCGCTCGCGCTGCAGTGCTTGGGCGAGTAGAGAGGGAGAGGACGGGGGGGGGGGGGGGGGGGGGGGGTGGCAACCCGGGGGGGGGGCGCGCCGGGTTGGCCCACCCCCAGCCCACCCCCCCCACCCGCCCTCCCCGTTGGCCCTGGACGCCGCCACTACCTCCCCCGCCTCCAGGAAGCCGGACGCGTCGGCGTCGTGCACTCGAAAGAGGATTTCCAACTCGTCGGCGCGCATCGGCCCGCCGAGCGCTGCGGCAACCGCCGCCCCAAACGCCGGCTTGGCGAGCCGCCCGCCGGGCGCCGAGGCTGCCGCGGCTTTGACAGAGGCCAGGATGGCGTCCAGGTCGTCCAAATGGTGGGCCAGCAGGTCCGCGAGCGCGCGCGCGTCGGCCGCGCGGCGCCTGTGCGCGGGCAGCGGGAACCGACGCAGGTAGGCGGCCAGGCCGAGGTAGAGGGTGGCGGCGGCCGCGGTGCAGCCGGCGACGACGCCGGGGAAGGCGGTGGCGCCAGAGGAGAGGGACGACGGGAGGTCCACGTTCATCCCCAGGAACGCTGCTGGCGCCCCGCACGCCACCGCCACCGCCGCCGACGCGACCGACACGTGCAGGGAGATGGACAGCGTGCGGTTGCGGGCGGCGTCGAGCGCGGCGCCAAACGCGGCGCGCGCCGACTCCAGGTTCTCCCCCGTCTCTTTCAGGGAGCCCTCCACCGAGTGCAGCTGACGTTCGTATGATTCGAGCAGGGCTTCCGCGGTGCGCAGGCCGGGAAGGGATGGGGGGGCAGTGGGGTTGGTGGACGCGGCGCCGTCGCCGCCGCCGCCACTTGCCTTGCCGCGCCTCGCCACCGTCAGGCACAGGCTCGCCAGCGTCCGGTCTGAATTCACCGCGTCCTCGACGGCGGCGCGCGCTTCCCTCACGTCGTGCCCCACTTCCACGAGCGCGCGCGCGAGCGGCAGCAACCGCCCCAGCTCGCCCGCGGGCGGGGGGCCGACGGCGGCCACGCCGCGCAGGGAGCGGGCGAGGTCGTCCTCCACGCCGGCGGCCAGGGAGCGCAGCTGGCGCGCGCGGCGCTCAAACTGGCGCACGGTCTCCGCGAGGGCCGCCTCGAGGACGGCGAGCTCGAAAGGGGGCGCGAACGGTGCCCCCGCGGCCGCCACGGCCGCGTTCACCGACGTCAGCAACGAGGCCGTGTCGGCGGGGCGGCGGCAGGGGAAGATGGTGGCCGTCTCGGCGCCGACCGCCGCGCGCACGGCCTCTGTGCGGAACAGGATCAGCGTAGCGTCCCCGCCGCCTCCCTTGGCCATCGTGACGCTGCGCGCCGCCAGAGTCGCTCGCTGGGGCGCCCCTCCGCCCGGCGGCGCGGGGCGGAAGAGGGACGCGTCGCGCGGCGCCAGGCCGAGCGACGCGGCCGACGCGGTCGTCGCGCGCGGCGGCGCGTGCGCCGCAAACACGACGCACTCCCACTCGTCGTCGGTGTGCGCGGCGGCGAGGTGGGCGGGGGCGGGGGCGCCCCGGCCGCCGGGGAGGGACGCGGCGAGAAGGTCGGCCAGGCGTGGGGTGGGCGGAAGGGGAGCGACCGCCGCTAGCGCCCGCCCAGGGGCTGCAGGCGCGTCCGACGACGCGTGCCGACCACCGGCCGCGGTCAAGCGGACCGCGGCCGCCGCGGCGCGGGCCGCGGCGCGCATCGGTTTTTTCGGCCAGGCCGCGGTTGGGATCCAGGCGTCCTCCAGGAGTGATGGATGTCACGTGCGACACTGCGCTCTTGAGCGCGGGCCGCGGCGGTGCCGGGCAGAGTGGCCGGCGGCATTCGCACCGGCACGCTCACTCCCGCATGCCGACTAGCCTCATCCCGCGCGGCCGCGGCACGGTCCTGGCGTTGCACGAACCGTGGCCGGCGCCCAAGAGCGGCGGCGGCGACGCCGGCGGCGCCGAACCGCCCGTACTTGTGCTCCCCGCGCTCGCCCTCCCGGCCCTAGCGTACGCCCCGGCGCTCGAGGCGCTGCGCCGGCGGCGGCGGGTGCTGTTTCTGGATTTGAGAGGGCAAGGCGCGAGCGCAAGAGCGGCAGAAAGCGCGGGTCGCGACGACGGCGACGCCTCCTCGCCCCCTTGTCCTCTCCCCTTCTGGACCACGCTGCGCGACGACGTCCTGGCCGCCATCGAGTCCATCGGCGCCCCCACCGTCGACCTGGTGGGCCACAGCCTGGGCGCCGGCGCGGCCGCGCTCGCGGCGGCCGCCGCGCCGCGCCGCGTGCGCCGCGCCGTGCTTTTCGAGCCGCCGCGATACCCGTTGACGCTCCCCGTTGAAGCGACCCACCGAGATCTGGGCGCGGACAATGCAGCGTTTGCGGGGGCGGCGGCCGAGGCCGAGGTCTCGTTCCCGGACGCCGACGCCGCGCGCGAGCTGCTCGCCCTCGTCGCCCCCTTCCGCTGGTTTGCGCCCGCTGCTCGCGACGCGTACGTGCGGAAAGGTTTGGTGGCGGAGCGGGACGGGTCTCTGGTGCCCGCCGCGCGCCCCGCAACCGTCGCCGCCGCCGCGCGCGCCTTGCTGGCGCCCGACGGCGGCCCCACCGACGCCACGTACGCTGGCCTCCCCCCGGGCAGCGTGGTGGCCGTCGGCGGGCCCCGGAAAGATGTGACCGCCTTTCTGCGGGCCGGCGCGGCCGCCGCGGCGGCCGCCGCGGCGTCAGCCGGCGCCGGCCGCCGCGTTGATATGCCGGCCACCCGTCACTATGGCCCGCTCGAGGCGCCAGGAGAGGCGGGAGGCGTGATCGCTGGGGCGCTGCTCAACGACGCTCCGCGGTTGTGAGGCAGGGAGGGCCGCGGCTGCGCGCGCCTGGGCCGGGGAACAGGGAGCCAGGATTGCAAACACAGACAGCGGGCGCGAAAAGGAAAAGCAGGAGGGCCCCCCCACAACGACCACCCGCCACCCTCTCACGCCGCGGGCGGCCGCCGGGCGCCGTCCGCGCTCGTGTCCACGTCCGCGGGCGGCAGCAGGCCGCCTAGACCAGTACCAGCGGACGAGGACGGGCCGGCGCCAGGGGAGAGAGGGGCAACAGCGTCCGCACCCCCCGCACCCCCCTGCGCATAAGCCGCCCGCATCGCCCCCTCAGCCCGCTCCCGCTCCAGCGCGCGCACGCGCGCCTCCATGAGCTTGTTCAACTGCCGCAGCTGTCCGTTCTCCGCGCGCAGGGCGGTGACGAGGCGGATCGCGTCGGCGATGATGCTCGTCTTGTCCGTCCTGACGACCGCGTGGGGGGAGGCGGGCGCCATGGCGCGCACAAGCTCGTTAAACTGAAGAGGAGGTGGGGGTGGGAGGGGTGTTGGGGGCGGCGTGGCGGGCGTGGCGGGCCTGCCCGCCCCGTCCCCGCCCTCCCCCTCTTGCCCCGACGCACGAAGTCGTTCAGCCGCTCTCTGCGCGCCCTCTCCCTGTTCGCTTTGGCGCGCGCCGCGCCATCGCCCGAGCCGGACGCGCCGCGGCGGCCGCCGCGGCCAGCGGGCGCGGCCGGCTCGTCGTCCTCCGACGCAGGCGTCGCCATGTCGCCCGGCGCGCGCGCCCCGGCTTCAAACGCGAGGTGGGCGTCCACGGCGAGCTCGGACTCGCGCATGCGCTTGGCTGCGCGCACGGCGGGGGGGAGGGGGGGGCCGCCCGGCGGGTCGAGCAGGCCGTCGCCCCACAGGGCCTCCAGGGAGGAGGGGTCCAGTAGATCCATGAAGGACGGAGAGAGGGGAGGGCGGCCGGAGGCGGGCGGCCGCGGGCGGGCGCCGATTGTGAGCGGCTGCGGCGGCCGGCCGCGGCCCCGCCCCGCTCGCCCTCGGGCGCACGCTGAACACGCGCCGCCGCCGCGCCGCCGCACGCCCTCCTTCCCGCCACCGCTGCCCTCTGCTGGGACGTGTCTGGGGTGAGGTTGCACTCGGGCGGGGGGTGAATGAAAAAAGGGGCGCGCGGGGTGGGCAGCGCCGGTGTCGGGGTGCGTCGGCCGGGCGCGGCGGTCTGGCCGCGCCCGCGTCGTGTGTCGTGTGCGTAATGCAGGCGGCGGCGCTTGGTGTGTGCCGCCGCTGTCGGTCTTGTCTTGTTGCGTGTGTCGTGGGGGCGGAGGAGGGCGCGCGGCGAGCAGCGCGCTCGCCCCCCACCCCCTCTCTCCACCACCTCTCCCTCCCTCCTCCCCTCCCTCGATCAATCCCCCATGCCGCCGCCGCCCGCCGGCGCGGCGACCATGCCCGGGATGGCGGCGAGGCGGGCGGCGTCGGCCGCCGCCGCGCGTGCGGCCTCGTCGGCAAAGAGCTCCGCGTCGGCGGCCGCAAACTGTTTCGTCTGCACGAGCACGTCGCGCAAGTGCTCTTTAAAGGGGCCGAATTCGCGCAGGGCAAACATGCCCGCAATGGCGTCCTCGACCTGCGCCGGGCGCAGGTTGGGGAAAGAAGAGGCCAGCAACGCCGCGAGCTCCCCGCGCACATACGCCGCGTTGCTCGCGTGCGCGCCCGGCGCCGCGCCCGGCCACAGTGGGGCGGCGAGGCCGTCGGGCGAGGCGAGGGCGACGAGGTGGTGCAGGATACGGGCGTGCAGCTTGAAGCCCGGCTTGTGGAACGTGTCGGTCATGACGGCAAAGATCTCCCGCGCGAGGTGCATGTAGTAGGCCTGTGGAGAGGAGGAGGGCGGGGTGGGCCCTCGTTTCTTGGGGGGGGGGTCTATCTGCCACCCCTCTCTCTCCCTCTCCCCTCTCGCGCCCCGACCTGGTAGAATTGGGCGGCGACGGGCGACCCTTCGAACGCGGTCAGCAGGTCCAGCAGCAGGTTGAGCCCCGTGTCGGCGACGTTGCGCTCGGTGTGGCGAAACGCCCACACGACCGCGTCGATGAGCAGGCGGAGGTGCGCCGCGTCGAGCGCGAACAACGGCCCGGGGCAGGACGCCGCCACCGCCCGCAGCAACGCAAAGAACTGGAGGCGGTGCTCGGGGTAGTCTTCGAAGTTGGTGGCAATCATCGCGAGCGTCGGGCCGAACGTCGCGTCGAGCACGGCGGGCACAAACGGCGCCGCCCCGCCGCGCAGCTTGGCCACGATGGCGGCGTACAGGGCCAGGGGTTCGGCGTCGCGTGCGTCGGGGGAGGAGGCGGCGTAGTCGGCCAGGACGGCGTCGGCCAGGGGCGGGACGACCGACTCGGCGAGCGCGCCAGCGTCGTCCGCCGCCTCCACGTACGTCTCCACCAGCTTCAACGCCGCCCGCTTGACGCCGCGCATGCCCTTGACGGCCGCGGTGCGGGCGGCGTGCGGGCCGCCGGTCGCGACGGCGGAGCGGACCGCCGCGGCGTAGGCGCTGTACACGCGCAGCAAATCCGGCAGCAGCCGCGCCGCCTGCGGCGCAAACGGGGGCCCGAGCGACGAGCACACGCTGGCGTTCGTCTGTAGGATGTTGGTCACGTTCTTGATGACGTGCGCGGCGGTGAGGGTGGCCGGGTCGGCGGCCGCGGCGGCGACGACGCCGTCCCACGTCGCGTTTGGGGGCGCCATCAACCGGGCCAGGTAGACCGCGCGCCGGGCGGGGTCGGCGTCGGCGCCGATCATGAGGCCGACGGCCTCGTAAAACATGTGCACCTGTGAGAGGGGGGAGAGGGGGGGGACGGGGGGGCGTCGGCGCGCGGGGCGCGGGCGCGCCGCCGAAACCCGCCCCCCCCCCCCCCCGCCCACGCCCGGGCCCACACCGGGTGCGCCACCAGGGGCGGGATCGTGGCCGCCAAAGCCCCCAGCAGCTCGCACACAAAGGGTTCCGCCTCCCCCAGCTGCGTCACCACAAACTTGCGGCGGCAGCGGTGGCAAATCTTGAGGAAGGTTTCGCACGCCATGTCCTGCACGCCGGGGTGCGTCTCGTGCATGAATTCAAAGAGCTTGTTGACGACTGAAGGGTGGGAGAGGAGAGGAGGGTGGGACGGGCGCGACAGAAGGGCCGCCCCTCTCGCGCGCCCCTCCCTCGCCCTCTCTCCGCACCCGTCTTGAGGAACTTCCAGTGGTTGCGCAGGAAGCGCGGGTACTGCCCCACGACGTACATGATGCAGGCAGCGATGACGGCCTGCGAGGAGGGGGGGAGGGAACAAGGGGTGGGGTTTGCCGCGGCCGCGGCGCGCGCCCAAAAGGTCACCCGCACCGCCGCAACCCCCCCACCCACCCCCACACCCTCCCCCCTCTTCCCACCTTGTTGTCTTTGCCGCGGGTCACCTCGCACAGGTTGAGCAGGTCCCGGATGACCGTCACCAGGAACCGGTTCTCCTGGTCCTCGGCCATCGACCCCGAAATGGAGCCAATGGCCCAGCACAGCGTGTTGAGCGAGGCCCACGACCAGTCGCGGCCGCCCGCCTGCTGGCGGAGGCGGGCCTGCATCTGGGCCTCGGTGTCGTCGTGGTCGAGGTGGGCGAGGTAGACCAGGGTCTCGTGCATGGATTTGTAGCGGGCCAGGGCGTCGGTGTCCTGTGAGGTGAGGGAGAGGGGGTCGAGGTGGGCGGGCGGATTTGTCTCCTTCTTTGTCGGCGCCACCCATCCCCCTTCCCTCCTCTCCCCTCCTCCCCACCTTCATCGTCTCGCGCACGATGTTGCCCGCTTCATCCTCCACCACGATGACCTCCTCCGGCTTGGCCATGCGCTCGATGCACAGGGTGCGCAGGCGGGAGAGGACGCGGGAGTAGAGAGCGCGGCCGTCGACGCCACCGCCGGCGGCGCCCGCGGCGGTCGCGGCCCCGGCGGCCAGGGCCTGGGCGCCGGCGTAGACACCGGGCACGAAATGGTTCCAGTAGTCGAGGCACATCTTGAAAACCTAGGAGAAAGGAGAGGGAGGAGGGAAGGGAGTGAGGCGGGGGTCGCCGCGCACGCGCGCTCGTCGCCCACCACCTCCCTCTTCCCCTCTCCTTACCTCGTCGTCCGCCACGAACGAGGCCGACACCAGCACGTCCAGCGCGGCCAGCAGCGCCGGGCGGGCAGCAGGGTCGGCCTCGATGGCCGGCGCGTGCGCGCGGAGGAGCGTCGTGAGAAACAGGGCGAGCGCGTGGACGAAATCCTGGTCGTCCGCGCTCCCCGCCGCGTGAGCGGCCGCCAGGTCGCCGTTGGGCGGGAGCATGGGGGCCAGGGCGGCCATGAAGACGGTCAGCAGCGAGACAAACGCGGCGTCGTGCTCGGCGCCGACGGTCAGCGCGGCGACCTCGGTCAGGCAGCGCAGCGACGCGACGCGGTGCGCGGGCGCGGGGAAGAGGGAGAGGAGCACGGACACGACGTCGGATTCGAAGACGTAGGCCAGGGGGACCCAGGAGAGGTAGGCGTGGAGCGTGTCGAGCGTCGCAGCGGCGAGCGACGGCGCCGCGCCACGCGCCGCGAGCGCAAACATGCACAGGTCGTGGACGGCGCCAAACTGGGCGTTGAGCGAGGCTTTCAGGTCGCGCGCTTTGGCGGCGGTGAGCTCGCCGCGCGAGAAGTCGAAGACTTCCTCGGAGAGGAGCTATGGAGGAGAGAAAGAGCGGGTCAGGTCGGACGCGCGAATCGGCCGCAATTCCCCGCGCCCGCCCCACCCACACCCCACACACCCCTCCTCCATTCGACCCACCTTGAGAATCAGCATCGAGTTCTCGCAGAGCGCTTCCGACGACCGCGACGCCGCGCACAGGTCGGGGATAAACCCCGGCCACGCGTGCGGCCAGTCCTGCTTCAGCACTTGGACGAGCACGGCGTCCAGCTTGGCGACAAAAACGCGCTCCCGGCGAAAGGTGGCGGCGTCGGCTGCGCGGGCGATGATCATGTTGGAGAGGAAGTTGCGCACGCCGGCGCGCTGGTCGTCGGGGAGGGCGCCCCACCGGTACTTGATGACCTCTTCCAGGATCTAAAGATCAGAGAGAGAGGAGCGTGCGCGGTGAGGCGAGCGAGCGAGCGCGCGCGCGCGGCCCGACCGACCACCACCCTTCCTCCACCCACCCCCCTCCTCTCCTCTTTACCTGCAGCGCGAAAAACTTGGCCTGCTGGCCCTGGGCGCGCTCCAGGACGGCGTCCACGCGGGACCAGGCCGCAGGGTGGGCCTGCACCGCTTTGAGGACGGCCTCGGCGCCGGCGCGCTATGGAGGGAGAGGAAGGGTGTGGTGGGCGTAGTGTGTGGCGTGGGCGGGGCGGCGGGCGCGGCCTCTCCCCGCAAGCGGTGTCACACGCGCCATGCGCGCGGCGTGCCGCGCAGTGGCCCCCTGCCCGCCCATCGCTAGTCGGCCGAGCCGGCGCGTCATTGCGTGCCGCCCCGGCGCGGGGCCGGGCGCGCCAGCGCTCCCCGCGCCCGTGCAGCAGGCCCGGAAGGGGCGCCACGTCGCGCGCCCTCCCTCCCTCCCCCTACCTCTTCATTGCTCGCCGCGCCGTAGAACGCGTTGACCGTGGCCTCCAGCAGCTCCACGTCAAACGGCTGGGTAAAGTCGAGCAGCTTGGCCGCCGCGGGCGGGAGCGGCGGCGACGCCATCAGGGAGGGAGGGGGGGAGGGGGGCGCGCTCTCTATGGGGGTGCCGGCCGGTCACGCCCGCATCGAGGGCGGGCGCGGGGCGGGCGATGGGGGGCGCGGGGAGGGCAGGGAGTGTACAACGACGCCCATCGCCCCACCCACACTCTGCGCCGGCCGCGGTCCAGGCCCGTCCTCCTCTGGCCATGCGGCCTCCTCCTCTGGCCCGCTGGCTGGCAGTGGCCGCCCTCGCCCTCGCGCTGGCCGCGCGCGGCGCATCGGCGCGCGCGCGCGGGCCGTGCGCGGCCGCGGCCTGGCTGCCCGGGTGCAAGGTGAGAAGGCGAAAGGATGTGGGTGGTGGCGTAGCCGACCGCGGGCGGCTCGCAGGGCCAGCGCCGCGCCCCTGACGTGCCCAACCTCCTCGCCTCCTTCAGCCGGCGCACCGCGCGTGGCCCAACCCCGCCGCCCTGCGCGCTCAAGCCGCCACCGCGCTGGCCGACGGCTGGGACTTGATCCGCCCCGGCGGCCGGCTGCATCCGGCCGCTTTCCTGGCGCACGGCGGGCACGTCGTCGTGGAAGCGCTCCTCGCGCTTGCGCTCGCTGCGCTCCTCACCCGCGGCAGGGCCCGCCCCCGCGGCCGCAAGGACAACGATGCGCCGCTGACGGATGCCGAGGTGGATGCGCTCTGTGCGGAGTGGGAGCCGGTGCCCCTGGTTCCGGCGACGCGCCCCGCCGCCGCGCTCGGCGGCGACGGGCCGCTCGTGCGCGGCGGCACCGCCCTCTGGACCGACGTCGGCGGCAGGAAGGCGCTCAACTGCGGTTCTTTTAACTACCTCGGCCTCGCGGGTGACGCGAGCGTTAAAGAAAAGGCGAAAGCGGCGATCATCAAGTACGGCGTCGGGTCGTGCGGCCCGCGCGGCTTCTATGGCACGATCGACGTCCACCTCTACCTGGAAACCGCTTTAGCCAAATTCATGGGCACGGAGGAGGCGATCATGTACTCGTGAGTGGAGGAGAGATGGCGGGCGGGCCGTGTTTTTTTTTTTCAGCGAAAACCGACCCCTTTTTCTTTCTCTTTAGCTACGACCTCGCCACGCTCCCGTCCGTCCTCCCCGCCTTTGCCGGCGCCCGGGACGCGATCGTGCTCGACGACGCGGCCCCGTTTGCGGTCACGAATGGCGCGTCCCTCTCTCGCGCACGCGTGAGAGTCTTTCGCCACGGCGACCCGGCCGACGCCGAGCGCGCGCTCACCGCCCTCGCGTCCGAAGACCGCGCCGCCAAGCGCCCACCCTGCCGCCGCTTCATCGTTGTGGAAGGCGTCGCGTGCCACGTGGGCGACGTGGCGCCCTTGCCCGCGTTCGTGGCCTTGAAGAAAAAGTACGGCGCGCGGCTCGTCGTCGACGAGACGCACGCGCTCGGCGCCCTCGGCGCCACCGGGCGCGGCGCGTGCGAGCACCACGGGTTGGCACCGGGCGACGCGGACGTCGTCGTGGCGTCGCTGGGGACGGCGCTGGCGGGGGTGGGCGGCTTTTGCGCGGCGTCTCGAGAAATCGTCGACCACCAACGCCTCTCCGGCCTCGGCTACTGCTTCTCCGCCTCGCTCCCCCCGTTCTTGGCTGTGGCTGCCCATGCCACCCTCGACCGGCTGGTCGAGGAGGGGCCGGCGACGCTGCTGCCGGCGCTGCAGCGCAACGCGGCGCTCCTGCGAGCGCTCGCGGCCGACGTCCCGGGCCTCGCCGCCGCCGGCGGCCTCGACCCCGGCGGCCCGTCCCCGCTGCTGCACCTGCGCCTGGCAGACCCGCCGGCGGACGCGGGGGAGGCGGTGGCGGCGCTGCGGGCGATTGCGGCCGACGCTCTTTCCCGCAGCGGCGTCTTTTTCTGCGTCGCGTCCCCGCCCCCCCTCGACGGCGCGTCCGTGCCGCCCTCGCTGCGGCTGACGGTGACGGCCGCGCACAGCGAGCACGACGTGCGGCGGGCGGCGGCGGCGCTGCGGGCGGCAGCGCGGAGGGTTCTGGGCCGCGCGACCGCGACGGGCGATGGCGGCGCGCGCCCCGCCGCACCTCCTCCGTCCTCCCCTGGGCGGGCGCGGTCGCCGAGCGCGGGGTGGGCGGCGAGCCCGCTGCGGCCAGACCCGTTTTGAGGGGGAGGAGAAAGACGAGGGCGGGGTGTGTTGCCTCGGCCGCGGCGTCTCCCCCCCTCTCTCACTCTCCTCCTGCCGCCGGCCGCCCGCCCGCGACCGCCGCCGAGCGCCGCGTCGCCCAGGTGCGGGAGGGTCGGGGTGAGGAGGGGTGGCGGAGGGGCGGCATTGGCACGGCGGGCCGCTCGCGCCGCGGGCAGGCACGAAGGCCGGGGCGATGCCCAGCCACCCTCGCAATGCTTGGGAGACCCATGGAGGACGACCGGATTACTGCCGCGTTGAACGAGGCAGCGAGCGCGCCGCGGAGAGCCCACCGGCATGCCGCGCCCCTCCCCCCTCCTCCAGCGACCAGCAACTATGACCAACCGCGTGCAAGGTGAGGCAA
>Ga0315273_10003697_pt1 | contig 18492 bp, 13 predicted proteins | sample YL17G02_0_MG_FD_205753 | JGI IMG/M metagenome (GOLD analysis project Ga0315273, IMG submission 205753) | Sediment microbial communities from Yellowstone Lake, YNP, Wyoming, USA - YL17G02_0 | ecosystem: Environmental > Aquatic > Freshwater > Lake > Sediment | place: USA: Wyoming | collected...
AGTCCAGCGCGAACCCGCGCCACATCCCCGCCGAGGTCCGGCGTGCGGTGTGGAAGCGCGACGGCGGCCGGTGCACATACGTGAGCGCCGCCGGTCACCGCTGCGAGGCGCGCGACCGGCTCGAATTTGATCACATCGAGCCGGTGGCACGGGGCGGCCGCGCGAGCGTGAACGGTGTGAGGATCAGGTGCAGGGCTCACAATCAGTACGCGGCCGAGTGCGCTTTCGGGGCCGGTTTCATGAGCCGGAAGCGTGAGGCGGCGCAGCGCGCCGCGCACGACGCCCGTGCTTGCGCAGCCGCGGCCGCCGCCGCCGAAGAGACCCGCGCTCGCGCTGCCGCCGCCGAAGAGACCCGCGCTCGCGCCGTCGCCGCTGAGGAGGCCCGCGCTCGCGCAGCGACGGAAGCCGAGGAGGCGCGGGCGCGTGCGGTGGCGGCGGAGGAGGTCGTGCCCGGTTGCGCGGGCTCGGTTGCGCGCCGCGGGCACCCATGCGCAGCGTGGGTCGCGCGCCGGGCGGCCGAGCCGTGCCAGGCGATCCCCGATGCCCCGCTCGAAGAACGGGTGCGCTACGCGCTGCGGGGGTGGCATCGATGACGGCGTGAGTCTGCGCCCGTCGCCGGGCGCGTTCAACTGGCCGTGGCAGCGCCTCGCAGGAAGCGCCCGGTCCACGACTCTGCCGTGGCCGCGATCACCTCGGGGGGGCCCGCGGCGATGAGCCTCCCTCCCGCCTCGCCACCCTCGGGGCCCAGGTCCACGACCCAGTCGCTGTTGCGGATGACGTCGAGGTTGTGCTCGACCGCGATCACGGTGTCGCCGCGCGCGGTCAGGTCGTCGAGCACCTCGAGCAGGCGCTGGACGTCAGCGTAGTGCAGGCCAACGGTGGGCTCGTCGAGCAGGTAGAGCGTCGGCCCCCCGGTGCGCCCCGACAGCTCGCGGGCGATCTTGAGGCGCTGGGCCTCGCCGCCCGAGAGCTGGGTCGCCGGCTGGCCGAGCTTGAGGTAGCCGAGCCCGACACGCCGCAGGATGTGCAGCGCGCGGGTGAAGCGCGGCTCGCTGGCGAAGTGCTGGAAGGCCTGGTCCACGGTCAGGTCGAGGGCCTCGCGCACGTTCACCCCGCGGTAGCGCACCTCGAGCACCTCGCGGCGGAAGCGGTCCCCGCCGCAGGTCTCGCAGGGCACCAGCAGGTCGGCGAGGAAGTACATCTCGACCGTGACCCAGCCGGCGCCCTCGCAGGCTTCGCAACGGCCGCCCGGCGTATTGAAGGAGAAGGCGCCGTCCTTGAGCCCGCGCGCGAGTGCGGCGGGCTGGCGGGCGTAGACCTCGCGCAGCGCGGCAAAGGCACTCATGTAGGTCACCGGACAGGAGCGCGGCGTGCGCCCGATGGGCGACTGGTCCACCAGCGCGACGCGCTTCAGGTGCTCGAGCCCGGTCACCGCGCGGTGCGCTCCCGGCGGCTCGTCGGCCGCGCCCTCGAGCGCGAGTTGCGCCGCGCGGTAGAGCACGTCCTCGACCAGGCTGCTCTTGCCCGAGCCCGACACGCCGCTGACCGTGGTAAGCCGCCCGAGTGGGAAACGCGCATCCACGCTCTTCAGGTTGTGGTGCGTGGCGCCCAGCACGGTGACGAAGTCCGCGGGCGGATCCGGATGCCGCACCCGCTCGACGCGCTTCTCGCCGCGCAGGTAGCGGGCGGTCTCGGTCGCGACGCCCTCGAGCGCGGCGCCGCCCGGCCCGGCGTAGAGCAGGTGCCCGCCGAGTTCGCCGGCGCCGGGCCCGAGGTCCACGACGTGGTCGGCCGCGCGCATCACCAGCGGCTCGTGCTCGACCACGACCACGGTGTTCCCGCGCTCCGCGAGATCCCGCAGGATGGCCACCAGCCGGTCGGTGTCGCGCGGGTGGAGCCCCACCGTGGGCTCGTCCAGCACGTAGAGCGTATCGGTCAGGTTCGCACCCAGCGCGTTGGCCAGCTCGATGCGCTGGGCCTCGCCGCCGGAAAGCGTGCGGGTCACGCGGTCGAGCGTCAGGTAGCCGACGTCCACGCGCTCAAGGAAACGCAGGCGCGACTCCACTTCGGCGAGCACCGGCCCGGCGATCCCACGCTCCATGGCCGTGAACTCGAGCCCGGCGAGCCAGCGGGCCGCCCCCGAGATGGTGAGCGCGCTCACTTCGGCGATGTCGTGGCCACCCAGCCGCACCGCGCGCGCCTCGCGCCTCAGGCGGCTGCCACCGCAGTCGGAGCACGGCAGCGCGGTCTGGTACCGCTTGACGAGGAAGCGGTTGCCCGCCTTGTATGACTTTTCCTTGCGGCGCTCGAGGAAGGGAATCACGCCGCGGAAACCCTCGCCGCCCTCGAGCAGGAGACGCTGGTGCTCCGGCTCGAGCCGGCTCCACGGTTGGTCGAGCGCGATACCCCGCTCGCGGGCGAACTTCTCGATGCGCGGCCAGGCGAGCCGGCGCCAGGACCCGGCCCAGGGCTTGAGCGCCCCCTCGCGCAGGCTCTTCGATGGATCCGGCACGATCAGATCCGCGGTGAAGGTGAGCACGTTGCCGAAGCCGCGGCAGGCGGGGCAGACGCCAAGCGGGCTGTTGAAGGAGAACAGCGCCGGCTCGGGCCGCAGCGCTGCCGTCCCGCAGTGAGAGCACTCCCAGCGCTCGCTGCGCCGCTGGGCGGGCCGCTCTCCCAGCCGCAACTCGAGCCGTCCCTCGCCCCGGCGGAAGGCCTGCTCGCACGACTCCGCGAGGCGGGCCTCCTCGCCGCGCCGCCAGGTGAAGCGGTCCACCACGACCTGCACCTCCGCCGTGCCGCGCTTGAGCTTTGGCAGCGGATCGAGCGGGCGGACCTCGCCCTCCAGGAAGACGCGCGTGTAACCGGCCACGAGCAGATGCCCGGCCTGCTCCTCCCAGCCCAGGCTCTTGGCCAACCGCACGGTGGCCAGCACCAGCAGGACCTCGCCCTCCGGCCAGGCGGCCGCCTCGCGCACGATGACGGTGGGGCTGTCGGCGCGGACCGGCCTGCCACACTCGAGGCAACTCACCGCGCCCAGCCGCGCGAAGAGCACGCGCAGGTAGTCGCTCACCTCGGTGGCCGTGCCGACCGTGGAGCGCCCGCTCCGCGCCGGACCCGCCTGCTGGATGGCGACCGCCGGCATGAGCCCGCGGATGGCGTCCACGTCCGGGCGCGGCAGGCGGTCGAGGAACTGTTTGGCATAGGTCGAAACCGACTCGACGTAACGCCTCTGGCCCTCGGCGTAGAGCGTGTCGAAGGCGAGCGAGGACTTGCCCGAACCGGAGACGCCGGTGATCACGGTCAGGCGACCGCGCGGCAGATCGAGGTCGAGGTTCTTGAGATTGTGCTGGCGGGCGCCGCGGATCTGGATGGCGCTCGCGGGGGCGTTCTCGGGCAACGGGGCCTCGGGTCGGCGGACGGCACGCGGCGGTGGCGAGCAGCGCGACTATAGCACGCACCCACGGCAACGAGGCTCACTTCGGGGAACGCTCCAGAAAGCGCGAACGGCCCGCCCATCCATGGGCGAACCGTCGTGGGTCACTGGAGGAAGACGGCCAGCCCTAGCACGGGGCCTCCAGCCCCAAACTCACACCGTCTTTCAACGATCGGGGATTGGCCGACATCGCCGACCAATCCCCGGAGGACGTGCCAGGTCCTGAAACGGACTACTTCTTCTTCTTGGCGACCTTCTTCTTGGCGACCTTCTTCTTGGCGACCTTCTTCTTCGCTGCCATTCTTAATCACCTCCCTGGATCTGATCTCGTCGGTGGAGTCCCCAACTTCTCGCTGGGACACTGTTGGCCGCCGCCTTGAGCGCGGCCCCGGCGGCCCGGCGGAGTTCCCGAGAACCCCACTTGGCCTTGCCATTGATGGGAAGCAGGTTCCATTCCACATGATCTGGCGCGGCATCCATTTCCTGCATAAAACATTGCAGTACAAGGTAATAAGAAATGAGCCATGGGTCTTCCCCAGGCTCGCCTCACGTCGATTTCTCCATGCCGAACCGTTCTAAGCGTCAATATAATGGCGACTTAGTCGGAACGTGAATCGCAATCAACTGCAGGACAACAGATTACGAGTCGGCGTCCACTTCCTTGCGGGTGTCAAGATACTTGACGACCGCCCCCCTCGTCGAGTAGACGAGAGCGCCGCAGTTTCTCGATGAGACCCTGTCGCGAGATGCCCAGGACGCGCGCGGCGCGGCTCTTGTTCCCCGCGGCGAGGCGCAACACCTCGGCGATGTGATCGGCCTCGATCTGCGCGAGCGTGGGCAGCGCGATCGAGTGATCGGAGGCCAGGCGCCGGCCCGCGACCTCCGCAGGCAGGTGATCCAATTCCAACTGCCGCCCATCCTCGAGGAGCACGACGCGCTCGATGAGGTTGCGCAGTTCGCGAACGTTGCCCGGCCAGCGGTACGACAGCATGAGGCGCGCCGCGTCGGGGGTGATGTCGCGGAAGTCCTTCTGGAACTGGCGGGAGAACTCGCGCAGGAAGTGCCGCGCCAGCAGCAGGACGTCGTCACCGCGCTCGTTGAGCGGAGGCAGGTGGATGCTCACGACCTTGAGGCGAAAGTACAGGTCGCTGCGGAAACGCCCGGTGCGGATGTCGCTCTCGAGATCCTTGTTCGAGGCGGCCACGATGCGGATGTCCACGCTGATGTCCTCGGCCCCGCCCACCCGCTTGAAGTTGCGGAAGTCGATGAAGCGCAGGAGCTTGGCCTGCGTCGGCATCGACATGTCCGCCACCTCGTCCAGGAAGAGCGTGCCGCCGTCGCAGAGCTCGACCAGGCCCTTCTTCAGGTCCCCGGCGTCCGTGAAGGCGCCGCGTTCGTGCCCGAACAGTTCGTTCTCGAGCAGGGTCTCCTGGAACGAGGAGCAGTTGACCTCCATGAGCGGAGCCTGGGCACGGTCGCTGCGGTAATGAATCGCCCGCGCGACCAGTTCCTTGCCCGTCCCGCTCTCTCCGGTGATGAACACGGAGGTCGCCTGGCTGCGCACCACCTTCTCGATGAGGTCCCGCACTTCCTTCATGGGGCCGGAGGTGCCGATGATCTCCTCTCCCGTGTACCGGCGCTTCTCCTTGCGGCGATAGAGGTCGAGTTCGTTGGCCTGGCGGAACGTCCGGGCCGCGGCCTCGACCGCCATCTCGATGTCCTCCTTCTCGTAGGGCTTCCGCAGAAAATCGCAGGCCCCGAGCTTCATGGCCTCGACCGCCGACTGGACGTCGCCGTAGGCGGTGATGACGATGACCTGGACCAGTGCGTCCATCTGACGCGCCTTCTTCAGCACGGAGAGGCCGTCGGTGTCCGGCAGGCGCATGTCGAGGATGATGACCTGCGGGCGCACGCTCTCGACCTTCTCGAGGCCTTCGGCCCCGGTACTCGCCCCCTCGACCAGGTAGCCCTTCTCGCGCAACACGCGGGACAGCGACTTGCGGATGAGGATTTCGTCGTCCACCACGAGCACGGTGTTCTTCACGATCCTAGTCCTCCGGCGGCTCCAGCGACCCCGGCGGTTCCGCCGGGACCGGGAAGGAGACGCGCAGCGTCGCGCCACCGCCCGCGTTGTTCTTCGCGGTGATCACCCCGCCCACCTCGCGCACGATCTGCAGCGAGATGGGCAGGCCGAGCCCGGTGCCCATGGAGCGCGTCGTGAAGAAGGGGTCGAAGATCTTCTCCATGAGCTCCTTGGGGATGCCCACCCCGGTGTCCCGGAAGGAGACGTCCACGACCGAGCGCCGGGTGCGATAGCGCCGCACCCCCAGCGTGACGTGCAGTTCGCCCCCCCGGGGCATGGCCTGCACGGCGTTCAGGCACAGGTTGAGGAACACCTGCTGCGAGAGGTCGGGGTCCGCGTAGACCAGCGGGATCTCCTCGGCCACCTCGGCGAAGTCCTTGAAGAGCGTCACCTGCGCGTCACCCAGCTGCAGATCGAGCAGGTCCAGCGTCTTCTCGAGCACCTGGCGCAGGTCGCACGACTGCGGGCGGGCCGCGGGCGGCCGGGCGAACATGAGCAGCCCCGTGATGATCTGTTCGATGCGGTCCAGTTCCTTGATGACGTCCTCGAGATCCTCGCGCCGGGCGTCGTTCGGCTTGAACTTCGAGCCCACGTACTGGACCGTGGTCCGGATGCCGGTCAGCGGGTTGCGGATCTCGTGGGCCACGTAGGCCGACAACTCACCCAGCGAGACCAGCCGGTCGATGTTCTTCTGGAACTCGCCGTCCTCGCTCTCGGAAGTGGCCTCCGCCATCACGAGCGAGCCCAGCAGGGCGCCATCCTCGTGGCGCAGCGGCAAGGACTCGGCCTTGAGCGTCAGCTGGCGACCCTCGGCTTCGATGTGGAACTCGCGCGGCTCGCGCGAGGAGCCCTTCAGCCAGCGTGCATCGGCCCCGGGGAACAGGCGCGAGGCGGGCAGCCCCAGCAACCCGTCCGGCTCGACGGCGAACAACTCCTCGATGCGACGGTTGCTGTAGGTGACGCGGCGCTCACGGTCGAGCGCCACCACCCCCTGTTCCAGCGCGTCCAGCACCTGCGTGGGCCATGGGATCGGGCGCGGCGCGGGCTCGGAATCGGCCGGACGGGCGGGGGCTTCGTTGCGCGTGCTCATCAGCCCTCCACGAGCGGAATCAACGATGCGGGCTGAGAGGTAGCACACCCCGCCCGCCCAGGCAACGGAGGATACGCGGTGGATGTGCAGAGGGGTGCGGAGGAGGACGCGCGGTTTCCCGGACCGGTACGGGGAAGACGGGCTGGTTGAGCGCGCCGGAGGTGGCTGGTAGAATGACGGGTCACCTTCCTCCACGGTCGTATCGGCCCGTTCCGGGAGCCCTGAATGCTTCGTCAACTGCGTAGTGGCGGCAAACACACCAAGGCAATCTGGTGGCTGCTCACCATCGTCATCGTCGTCACCTTCCTCGGCGGGTTCGTGTTCATCTACGGCGCGGGGAGCGATTTCGGCGGCGGGCGACAAACGGGGACCGCGGGCTCCGTGGATGGCAGCGCCATCAGCTCCGCGGACTACCAGGCCGCCCTCACCACCCAGCGCGAGGCGTTCCGCCGCCAGTACGGCTCGGACCCCGCCGACCGCGACGAGAAGAACGCCGAGGCGCAGGCCTGGCGCGCGCTCGTGAGCCAGAAGCTGATGGCCAGCCAGGCCCGTCAGGCCGGCATCGTGGCCCACGATCGCGAAGTGGTGCTGGCGCTGCAGACCTCCCCCCCGCAGGAGTTGATCGACCAGCCTGCGTTCCAGACCGACGGCAAGTTCGATCCGGAGAAGTACCGGACCGCTTTGCGCGACCCCAACAACACCTTCTGGGTGACCTTCGAGGAACTCGTTCGGTCCCAGTTGCCGGTCCGCAAGCTGCAGGAACGCCTGCTGTCCTCGATCAAGCTGAGCGAACCCGAGCTGCGCGAGGCCTACCACGAGCGCTTCGACCGCGTGGCGGCCACGGCCCTCGTCGTATTGCCAGACCTGCAGGCCAAGGTGCCGCCGCCCCAGCCTGCCGACCTCGACCGGACCTACCAGGAGTTCAAGGGTCGCTTCTACTCCAGCCCGCGGATCGACCTCGAGGTGCTCGTGGTGCCGAAGAAGTACAGCGACGATGACGTGCGCACGGCCCGCCAGTTCGCCCAGAACCTGGTGGATCGGGTGCGCAAGGGCGAGGACTTCGCCCAACTGGCCAAGGACTACTCCGAGGGCCCCGCAGCGGCGCAGGGTGGTGTCATCGGGCGCGTCATCCAGCCGGACGAACTGGGACCCGAGTTGGGGCCGTACATGAGCGACCTGCAGCCCGGCCAGGTGAGCGACCCCTACCAGGCCAATGGGCGCTTCATCATCATGAAGGTCCTCGAGCGGGTGCCACAGCCCGGTCCGGCCGGGAGCGGCATGCGCCTGGCCCAGATCATCGTCCGCGTGCGGCCCAGCGACACCGCCCGGCAGGAGCAGTACGGTGAATTGCAGAAGCTGCGGGCGCGCGCCGCGGCCCTGAAGAGCCTCGGCAAGGCGGCGACCGAGAAGGCCCTCCCCACGATGCGCACGGGCTTCTTCGACCCGGGCACCCCGGCCCCCACGCTCGCCGAGACGCCGGAAGCGGGCGACTGGGGATTCGGCGCCAAACTGAAGGCGGTGAGCCCGATCTTCGATGGGACGGACAGCTACACGATCGTGCAGGTGGCCGAACGTCATGATGGCGGCCTGGTGCCGGTCGAACCCATGAAGGAAACCCTGCGCCAGATCGCGGAACTCGAGGCGCGGGTGAACCGGGAGAAGCCGGTGGCCGACCGCATCGCCCAGGCGCTCGCGCAGGGGCGTTCGCTCGAGGACGCCGCGAAGGAGAACGGGCTCACTTCGTTCACCACGGAGTTGACGCGAGCCCAGGTGGATCCGCGCCTGGCGGGCGCGGGCGAGACGGTCGGGGCGCTCTTTGCGGCAGCCCCGGGCAAGGTCGTGGGTCCGCTGCGCGGTCCGGGCGGCTGGCTTTTCGCCCGCGTGGACCGGAGGGGCGTGGCCCCGATGGATTCCACCTACGAGAAGGCGAAGGCCCAGCTCACCAAGGAGATCCTGACCACCCGGCAGCGGCTCTTCTTCAACGGCTGGATCGGCGACCTGCGGACGAAGGCGAAGGTCCAGGACCTGCGCTACCTGGGAGCCCGGTAGACGCAAGCAGGGTCCCGCGCGGGCGGAGCGCGGGAGGCCAGGGAACCGCACAAACAGGACGGGCGGCGGGAGCGAATCCCGCCGCCCGTCCCGTTACCTGCCGCTGCGCTACTGGATGGGCTTGTTCTCGGGGGGCGTGGCATCCGCGGGCTTGTGCGGGACGTCGGGCTTGGTCTCCGTCGACTCCCGGTTCAGTTCGTCGGAGATCTCGTGTTGCGCCTTGCGGAACTCGCGCATGGCGTTTCCCATGCCCTTGGCGAGCTTGGGCAACTGGCTGGGCCCGAAGATGAGGAGCACGATGATGAAGACGATCAGGATCTCGCCACCACCGAAGTTAGGCACCTTGACCTCCTTTGTGAGACCTGCCTATGGACCGAGGCGGAGCCGACTACGGTCGCTCCCGAGCACCACCGTGACATCAGCCTGATCGGAACTCCATGCCTGGCGGATCACGGGCGGGCTCCCGAGGTAGCGCGCCACGGCCAGCGCGCCGGCGGGGTCCTCCCGCCGCGCCACCACGAGCGTGGCGAAGTAGTCGTCGCGGTCCGCATTCCGCACCTCCACGATGTGGAAGCCGCCCTCCCGCAGGGTGGAGGCCAGCCGCCCCGCCACTCCCCCCTCATCCGATCCGTTCAGCACCTGCACGCGGACCAACAACTGCGTCCCGTCCAGGTCATTCCCGGCGCGACCCGCACCGAAACGGGCCCAGACCCAGGAGAGCAGCAGTGCCACGACGACCAGCGCGAGCAGGGCCGTGCTCACGCGCGCCAGCGCCCTACTCTTTCGGGCCACGCGCCCTCCGTCGCCCGCCCGGCCCCTGTTCGAGCGTCCGGATCGCCCGGCGCAGGCGGGTCCAGGTCCGCGCCAGCGACTCCGGAAGCACGCGGGTCTCGCCGACCGCCGCCATGAAGTTGGTATCGCCGTCCCAGCGCGGCACCACGTGCATGTGCAGATGCCCGGGGAAGCCGGCGCCGGCCACGCGCCCGGCGTTCACGCCGAAGTTCATGCCGTGCGGGTGATACTCCGTCTCCAGGGCCCGTTCCGCAAGCCCCACGAGTTCCAGCAGGTCCGCGCGCTCCTCCACCGTGAGCCGCGCGAAACGGACCCGGTGCCCGCTCACCCCCACCATCAGGTGGCCGCCGGTGTAGGGGTAGCGGTTCAACATCAGGAAGGCGTGCGGCCGGCGCGCCAGGACCAGGAGCTCCCGGTCGGCGCCGGCGCGCGCGCGGGCCACCCGGCAGAACAGGCACTCTGCGGGCGCGTTCGCCCTGCCGATGTACGCCATCCGCCACGGCGCCCACAGCCGCTCGAGCGCGCCCCGCGCTCCGGCCGGGACGACCGGCTTGCGGCGCGTCGGCGCAGCGCCCGTCGCGCGCGCTGCCGTCCCGCGGCGCGCCTGCGCCGGTGCCGTCCGCTGCGCGCTCACCGGGGGCTCCACTCGAAGTTGTCGATGAGCCGCGCGGGGCCCACTCGCGCGGCCACCGCGACCAGCAGCCGGCGCGCGTCGCGCACGTCCTTCACCGGCTCGAGCGTCTGCGCGTCCACCACCGCCACGTAGTCCTCGCGCACCAGCGGGTGACGGCGCCACGCCGCGCGCACCGCCCGCGCCACGCGGGCCGCGGAGCGCTCGCCCGCCACCAGTGCGGCGCGGGCCGCGGCCAGGCCGCGCGACAGTGCCACCGCCTGGGCGCGCTCCGCGGGCCCCAGGTAGGCGTTGCGCGAGGACATCGCCAGGCCGTCCGGCTCGCGCACCGTCGGACCGCGCCGCACCTTCACCGGCAGGTGCAGATCGCGCGCCATGCGCTCGATCAGCGCGGCCTGCTGCGCGTCCTTCTGCCCGAGCCACAACACGTGCGGCGCCACCACCTCGAGCAGGATGAGCACCACGCTGGTCACGCCCTCGAAGTGCCCTGGGCGCGTCGCGCCCTCGAGCATCTCGCCCAGGCCCGCGACCCTCACACGCGTGCGGTGTCCGGGCGGGTAGAGGTCCACACCGCGCGGTTCCCACAGCAGGTCCACCCCCGCCCCCGCCAGCAGGGCACGGTCGCGGCGGACGGGACGCGGATAGCGCGCGAAGTCCTCGCCCGGCCCGAACTGCAGCGGGTTGACGAAGACGCTCGCCACCACGCGGTCCGCCGCCGCGCGGGCGCGCCGCACCAGGCTCAGGTGCCCCTCGTGGATCGCGCCCATGGTGGGCACGAACGCGACGCGCAGGCCGGAGCGCTTCCAGTCCTGGACCAGCGCATGCACCCGCGCGGGGCTCGCGACGCGCCGCAGCGCGGGCGGGCGGGTGGACGGGCGCGACCGGCGGGCGCTCAATAGGACTCCTCGTCCGCCGGGAAGCGGCGCGCCTTGACGTCGGCCACGTAGCGCGCGAACGCGTCCCGCATGGTCCCGGACAGATCGGCATAACGCCGCACGAACTTCGGCACGCGGCCCTGGGTCAGGCCGAGCAGGTCGTGGCTCACCAGCACCTGCCCGTCGCAGCCCGCCCCGGCGCCGATGCCGATCGTCGGGATGCCGACCGCGCGCGCCACCGCCTCGCCCAACGCCGCCGGGATGCCCTCGAGCACCATGGAGAAGCAGCCGCACTGCTCCAGCCACCGTGCCTCGCCGATCAGGCGCTCGGCCTCGCCCTCACCCTTCCCCTGCACCTTGTAGCCGCCGAAGGCGAGCACCGACTGGGGCGTGAGCCCGAGGTGGCCCATCACCGGGATGCCGATCTCGACGATGCGCCGCACCGCCGGCGCGACCCGTTCGCCACCCTCCAGCTTGATCGCGTCGGCGCCGCCCTCCTGCACGAGGCGCCCGGCGTTGCGCACCGCCTCCTCGACGCTCGCCTGGTACGACATGAAAGGCATGTCGGCCACCACCAGCGCGGCAGGGCGTGCGCGCACGACAGCCTTCACGTGGTGCAGCATGTCGGCCATGGTGACGGGCAGCGTGCTCTCGTAGCCCAGCACCACGGTGCCCAGGCTGTCGCCCACCAGCAGCACCTCGACGCCCGCTTCGTCCGCGAGCCGCGCGGTCGGGAAGTCGTAGGCGGTCGCCACGGCGATGAGCTCGCCGCGGCGCTTCAGCTCGACGATGGCGGGCGCCGTCCAGCGCCCGCGTGGCGGGCGCGCGTCACGGGGCCCGCTCATGATCCGGCCGTCCCGCGCTCGAGCGGCGCGTAGTAGACCGTTCCCTGCCGGTGCGACACGATACGCGGGAGCAGGTCCTCGAAATCGTCCGGATTGTTCACGAAGTCGATCCCGTTGGTGTTTACCACCAGCAGCGGCGCGTCCACGTAATGGAAGAAGAAGTAGTTGTAGGCGTCGTTGAGCTGCTTGATGTAGTCGCGGTCCATGTCCTTCTCGAACGCCCTGCCCCGCCTGCCGATGCGCTCCATGAGGATGTCCGAACTCGCCTGCAGGTAGACCACCACGTCGGGTCTCACGACGTCCAGCTCGAGCCAGACCACCAGCCTCTCGTAGAGCGCCAGCTCCCGATCCGAGAGGTTCAGCCCCGCGAAGATGCGGTCCTTCTGGAACAGGTAGTCGGCGACCAGACGATCGCTGAACAGCTCCGTCTGCCGCAGGTTGCGTTGTTGCTGGTAGCGGCTGAAGAGGAAGTGCATCTGGGTCTGGAACGCGTAGCGCGCCCGGTCCTTGTAGAAGTCCTTGAGGAAGGGATTCTCCTCGACCTCCTCGAGTACGAGTTGCGCCTTGAGGCGCTCGGTGAGCAGCTTCGAGAGGCTGGTCTTGCCCACGCCGATCACGCCCTCGATGGCGATGTAGCGGTTCTCGGTCATGGGAGCCGTGGACGGGTTCGGGTCATGGGCGGGTCAGTTCCACAGACGGGTGCCCTGCTTCACGGGCGGCCGGTCGTTCTTGAGGCGCGACAGGTGGGCGAGCATGGTCTCCCCCGTCACCGGGTGGACGACGAGCGGGTCGAGCTCCACCAGGGGCACGAGCACGAACGAGCGGCGGATGAGCTCGGGGTGCGGCACCGTGAGGTCGGGCTGGTCCAGCACCTGGTCACCGTGGAGCAGCAGGTCGAGGTCGATCACACGCGGCCCCCAGTGCCGGGTGCGCACGCGGCCCAGCCGGCGCTCGATCAGCAGCAGGTTCCAGAGCAGCTGGCGCGCGGTGAGATCGGTCTCGAGCTCGGCCACGGCATTGAGGAAGCCGGGCTGGTCGGGGTCTCCCACCGGCTCGGTGTCGTAGAGCGACGAGGCGCGCACCAGCGTCGTGGACGGCAGGCGCGCCAGTTCGTCGAGGGCGCTGCGGATCATGGACTCGCGCTCGCCGAGGTTGGAGCCCAGCCCGATGAAGGTCTTCATGTGCGCCGTTCCCGGGTCACCTCGACGACGGCCCGCCCACCCGTGGTCCAGCCCAGGTTCTGCTTGGCGATGCGCACCCGGACACGGCGCATGGAGAAGCGCGCCAGTAACTCCTCCGCGGTGGCCGCGGCCAGCGCTTCCAGCAGGTGGAAGCTGCGGCCCTCCACCACCTCGCGCACGGTGGAATAGATCGCGTCGTAGTCCACCGCGTCGGCCAGGCGGTCGCTGTGCTCGGCAGCGTCGTTCACGGGATCGATCTCGAGGTCCACCTCGAGCCGCTGGCCGGCCTCCTTCTCGTAAGGGCGGGCCCCGTGATGACCGAAAACCGACAGGCCTTCGAGACGGACGATGGCCAAGGACGCCTCCACGATGAGGGCGGCGAGCCGGGGCACGCAGGCGGCATGCACGGAGTGCAGGCCGGCTGGGCCGGGGCCGCCGCCACGGGAATGGTCGGGTGCTCGCGAGGCCGGAGTCTAGGAGTGCCCTGCAGGGCGGTCAAGCCGGGATCGCCCGCCGGATTGCCCGCCGGTTGCCGTACCCGCTCCGTGCTGTGCTAGCCTGCTCGTTCCGATGGATGGTCACGCGGTCGGATGGAGCCGACGCCGCGTGCCTCGGATGCGCTGGACAACCCGCCGCGATGAAGCGCGTGGCGGCTCCCCACCCGCCCATCGCCACGAGCTGCAGGGGAGCACATGCCCGAGCTTCTCGACCGCCTCACGGGAGCGCTGGCCGCGCGCTACAGGATCGAGCGCGAGGTGGGTCACGGTGGAATGGCCATCGTCTTCCTCGCCCGGGATCTCAGGCACGATCGCCCGGTGGCCATCAAGGTCCTGCGCCCCGAACTGGCCGGCGTCCTGGGTCCGGAGCGCTTCCTGCGCGAGATCCAGGTCGCCGCGCGCCTCACCCATCCGCACATCCTGCCGATGCTCGACTCGGGCGAGGCCGACGGCCTGCTCTACTACACCATGCCGTTCATCGAGGGCGAGACGCTGCGCCAGCGCCTCGACCGCGAGAAGCAACTGCCCCTGGAGGACGCGCTGCGCATCGCCCGTGAGGTGGCCGGCGCCCTCGACCACGCGCACCGGCAGGGCGTGGTGCACCGGGACGTCAAGCCCGAGAACATCCTGTTCGCCGCGGGGCACGCGGTGGTGGCCGACTTCGGCATCGCGCAGGCGCTGGAGGTCGCAGGCGGTGGGTCGCTGACCACCACCGGTGTGATCCTCGGCACGCCCGCCTACCTGAGTCCGGAGCAGGCGGCGGGAGGCAGGACGCTGGACGCGCGCAGCGACCAGTACAGCCTGGGCTGTGTCGTCTACGAGATGCTGGCGGGGCAACCACCGTTCACGGGTCCCGGCCCCGACAGCCTGCTGCACCAGCACCTGAACGTGAGCGCCCACCCGGTGACGGAGCTGCGGCCGGCCGTGCCCGCCGCGCTGGCAGGGACGCTCGCCCGCGCGCTGGCGAAGAACCCCGCCGACCGCTTCGCCGACATCGCGCGCTTCGCCGACTCGCTGGTACTCCCGGCAGCCGTCGTGGCGCCCGCGCACATCCCCGCCCGGAGCGCCTCCGCGAAGCGCGTCACCCTCCTCTGGTCGGGCGTGGCGGTCGTGGCCGTCGCGGCCACGGCCGTCGGACTCTGGACGTGGCTCCACCCGACCCCTTTCACCCGGGAGCTCAAGCTCACGAGGCTCACGTACGACACGGGCGTGTCCATGGATCCCGCCATCTCTCGCGACGGGAAGCTGGTCGCGTACTCCTCCGACCGCGGCGGAGACGGCAACATGGATCTCTGGGTGCAGTACGTCGGACAGCGATCGCCCCTGCGCCTGACCCGGGGCGCGACCACCAACTGGCAGCTCTCCTTCTCGCCCGAGGGATCGCGCATCGCCTTCCGTTCCGAGCGTGACGGCGGTGGTCTCTACATCGTCAACACGCTGGGCGGGCCGGAGCGAAGGATCGCGGATCATGGCATGAACCCGCGCTTCTCACCGGACGGTTCGCTGATCTCCTTCGTGGAGGACGTCCCCTGGGCGCCCGGAGGCGGGCGCCGGATGTTCCTCGTGTCGCCGGATGGCGGCCCGCCACGCCCCTTCCAGCCGGATTTCACCGCCCACGTGATCCCCACGAGCGGTGGCGTGAACTGGTCCCCCGATGGAAGGCACCTGATGTTCTACGGCAGCCGCCCCGGCCAGCGCGAGACACGGGACTGGTACGTCGCGCCCGTGGCCGGAGGGCCGGCCGTGCGCACCGGCGCGCTGCGTTCCGTGGGGCAGCGCGACATCGTCCAGTACCCCTGCCTCTGGCTGCCCGGGCAAATCATCTTCGTCGCGGGGACGACCATCGAGGGCATGAACCTGTACCGGGCACGCATCCACGAGGGGTCCTGGAAGGTCACCGGACCGGTCGAGCAACTCACCTCCGGTCCCGGGATGAAGTACTACCTCGGCCTCGCGGCCGACGGGACGCTGGTGATGCCCGACTTCACCTGGGTCATCCAGCTGTGGACGTTGGCCCTCGACCCGGTCACCGGCCGCTCCGCGGGGGAGCCGGCGCGCATCACGTCGGACGCGGCGCCCAAGCTCGGCCTGATGGTCTCGCAGGACGGAAGAAGACTCGCCTACAGCACCTACTCCGGGCCCACGGCGAACCGGCAGACCGAGGTGCGCGTGCGGGACCTCGCTTCCGGGGCCGAGACCACCGCGGTCTCGGTGACCAGCAACCGCATCAATCTTGTCCCCGTGCTGAACCCAGGGGGCACCACGCTCGCCTACCAGGACGAGAAGGAAGGTTCCTCGTCGGCCTTCGTCCTTCACAGTCAGGAGACCACCGCCCGGGAGCTGTGCAGGGACTGCGCTGTCACATGCTTCCTGCCCGGCTCCGGAGAGGCCGTGGTCGGATATGGCCCGAAGCGGCTGGCGCGCCGGGATCTGGCCACTGGCGCGGAGCGGGACGTGATGAGACTCGGGGCGGGCTCCATCCTCGATGCCGACGCCGCAGCTGGCGACCGCTGGCTGGCCGTACTCTGGGGACGGCCCGATCTCTCGATGGGGATCTACGCGGCACCCCTGCGGGACTCGGCCGCCACCGAGCGGGACCTCGTTCCCCTGGTGGAAGGACCGGCGTGGTTCGGCTGTCCGCGGTGGTCGGTGGACGGCAGCCGCCTCTACTACCTGTCGAACCAGGACGGTTACACCTGCGTCTGGATGCGGCGCGTGGACCGGGTGAGCGGGCGGCCCACCGGCGCCGCCGCACCCGTCTACCACCTCCATCGCACGGACCGGATCCTGTATCCGCGCGGAGCCTGGAGCATCGCGGTGACCGCGGACCGGCTCATCTTCAATGCGGCCGAGATCCACGGGAATATCTGGCAGGCGAAGCTGAATACGAAATAGCGACTCCTCGGGCGCGACAGCGATCCTGAGCGCGCAGTTCCCTGCAGCGGACGCTCCCGGAGCCCGAGGTCAGGACGCCGCGGCCGGTGACTCCGCCCGCTCGCGGCCGCGCGCGAGCGCCACGCCCGCCACCACCGCGAGCCCCAGCCACAGCAGGAACGCCACGCGCGTCACCGGCACGCCCACCGCCCAACCCGGGGGCTCGTAACGCATCGTCACGCGGTGGCTGCCCGCCGGCACCGCCACGCCGCGCAGCAGGTGGTCCACGCGGAAGAGCGGCGCGCGCACACCGTCCACGGCCACGCTCCATCCCGGCAGCCACGCATCGGCGACCACGACGAAGACCATCTGTGGCGCATCCACGTCCAGCTCCAGCCGGTCGGGATCGTCACGCCGCCAGCGCAGCGTGGCCCCGGCCGATCCCGGATAGCGGCCCGCCGCGCGCGGCTCGGTCGTGTAGGCGATCCGTTCGGGCACGAAGTCCGCGTCGTACAGGCAGCGCAGCACATCCAGGTCCTCCCGCACCGCGATCACCTCCGGCACCGCGTAGGCGCGCGGCAGCGGGTGGCGCAGCTGGTACACCGTCATGCCCGAGGGCGCCCGGTCCGCGACCTCGACCCGCGTCGTGTCCTGGGCCTGCAGGTCCTTCCCTTCGAACCAGCGCACCGCCAGCGCGCGCAGCATGCCCTCGCGTGAGAGCAGTCCCTCCCTGCGGAGGTCGTCCCACCTTCGGTTCACCGCTCCGTGCAGCCCACCCACCGAGCGGGCGCGCCAGGCGATCCAGGCGTTCGAGTAGAAGAGGTCGCGGTCCATCGGGAACGCCCGGTTCAGCGGATCGGTGGCCGCGAGCCGGGCGATCGGCGGCGGCGACGGCGGCTCCAGGCGCGCCGGCGAGCCGGTGCCCTTGCCGAGCAGCGGAAGATCCACGATGGCGAGGTCGCAGATCAGCAGCGCCGCCAGCGCCAGTGGCCGCCAGGGCCGTGCGCGGCCGGGCGCTCCCAGCGCGGCAAGCGCCAGAGCGACAAGCCCGAGGCGCAGCGCCAGGTCCTGAACTCCCGACTCCGCCGCGCGCGTCACCGTCTCCGGGTCCAGTTGCGGCCGCGCTGCCAGCACCGCATCGCGCAGCAGATCCTGCAGCGGCCCGCCCGCGCTCAGCGCGGCCGCGAGCAGCAGCGCCGCAGCCGCCCCGGGGAGGACCCAACGCGGCGCCGGTGCGCGCGCCAGCAGCCACTCCAGGCCGCGCGCCGAGAGCAGCGCCGCGGCGAGCTGCGTCACGATCAGGCCGGCGACCGCGACGCGCAGGCTCGAGACCAGCGGCACGACGCGGTACGCGACCTCGTAGAGCGGGAGCCGGGTCCCCAGCGCCAGGATCAGGCCGAGCAGTCCCGCCACCGCCAGCACGGTGGCGGCTCCGCGTCCGGCGTCCCGGCGTGCGGCCCAGGCCGCGGGCAGCGCGAGCAGTGCCACCACCCCGAGATAGTTGGGGTAGTCCGTCGCACGCATTCCACCCCAGTAGGTGTTCCCGCCGAAGCCCACTCCCCAGGGCCAGGCCAGCGTGAGGTAATCGCGCCACGCGAAGCTGAAGCTCTGCACCTCGCCGAGCGGGAGCCCCTGGCCACCGCGCACCGAGAGTCCGCCGTAGAGCAGCGCCGGCCACCACACCGCGGCCGCCATCGCCGCTCCGAGCACCACGCCCGCCACCGCCAGTGCCAAGCGTTCCGGCCGATCGAAACGACGCGCGCGCTCGAAGGCGAAGGCCGTTCCGAGCAGCAGCGTGAACAGGACGAACTGCGGATGTCCGGCCGCGGCCGCGAGCGCGAAGGCGAGCGCCAGACCAAGCGCTGCAGCGCATGCGGCCCGACGCGATGCCGCGGCCACGACGCCGTGCAGCGCCAGCAGCGTCACCGGCATCAGCGAGGCCGTCACGAACTGCGCATCGTGGCCAAAGGCGAAGGGCACGACCAGGTTCGGGGTCAGCCCCCAGGCGAGCCCCGCCCAGGCCATGCCCGCGGCACGCGCGCGCCACAGCGCCCTCGCCAGTCCCGCGGCCGCGAGCATGCCGGCCAGGTGAGCCAGCAGCGGACCCCACAGGCGCGGCACTCCGGGCGCGCGATCCAG
>Ga0315273_10003698_pt1 | contig 18484 bp, 19 predicted proteins | sample YL17G02_0_MG_FD_205753 | JGI IMG/M metagenome (GOLD analysis project Ga0315273, IMG submission 205753) | Sediment microbial communities from Yellowstone Lake, YNP, Wyoming, USA - YL17G02_0 | ecosystem: Environmental > Aquatic > Freshwater > Lake > Sediment | place: USA: Wyoming | collected...
GACCTCTTGCATAAGTGAGTTTAATACAGCCACAGAGCGTACAGAGACCTTTGAGATAAGGCTCTTAAAACTCATTTCTCTGCGCTCTCTGTGGCAAAAAAGACTTTCGCAAGAGGTCTATTAAACCTTCAGGACGGGTATTTCAAGAAATTCATCCATAAAATTATCGGACATTCACAGCATGATATACTTGCAGTTGCTTGTTATGAAAAAGCTTCTTCCTGTTCTCCGCCCTGTGGCATTGCTTGGCATCGGACTCATCCTGGCAGTCTTAAGTGCGGCTGTCGGCACAGTCTCACCGGATATGGGCGGAAACGATCTGTTAGCCGCCGCACAACACCTGCAAACAACATCTCCCACTCCCATTGCAACTGAGGGCATTTCCAGAATAGGTTCCACTGACGGTATCGTCCTGATGGGAATCGTGATCGTATTGATCATTATCATGCCTATTTTGTTGCGGCGAAAAACCTGGGTAAATAGTTGACGGTTGACAGTTATCAGTTATCGGTCATCGGTCATTTCTCACTTCTCTCTACTCTCTACTCCCCAATCTCCGTGCGATTGCGCCCAGCTTGTTTGGCGGCGTACATGGCTTCATCTGCGCGGCGGATCAAGTCTTCGGCTGATCTGGTTTGCGCGCTTTGCGCGCCGTGAATCAGTTCGACGATGCCGAGGCTGAGCGTGACAGAGGCATCCCCTTTTTCTGTCGGCACGCGTATCGCCGCCACTCCCAGACGGATGCGTTCTGCCAGCGGAAGGGCTTGCTGTGCGTTCGTCATCGGCAGTACGATCACAAATTCCTCGCCGCCATAGCGACCGATCACATCCGCAGAACGCAGTTCCTTGCTGGCAGCCTGTGTTACCAGTTGCAGGATCTGATCGCCCGCCGCATGTCCGAAGGAGTCGTTGACTTCCTTGAAATGGTCAAGATCGAACATGATGACAGACAGCGGCTGCTGATAGCGCGTGGCAATCTCAAATTCGTGCCCGGCGAGTTCGAACAAGTAACGGCGGTTGTGGATGCCGGTCAGCACATCGGTATGCGCCAATTGTTTCTCGCGAGTCAGGGCAATTTGCAATTTAAGGTTTGCCGCTTCAAGCGCTTCCTGGGTGACAAGCAGTTCTTCCTCCGCCTGCACCCGCTCGGTGATGTCCACCATCACGGCGTGGCATTCATCACCGCCCTCGAAGCAGGTGGCTTCGAGACGCGCCCAGAATGGCTCGTCTCTATTTTTCAGGAGCGTCACTTCGCAGATCTTTTTGCCTTCGCCTGATAACAGGCTTTCAAGAAAGTCGCTAAAAGCGGGACGAGACTCACAGGAAACAAACAGCCCCAGCCGCCGTTTGACGAGTTTGCCGTGCTCGACACCCAGCAGGGTTGCCCCCGCCAGATTGACCCTGCTGATCGTGCCATCCTGCGCCAGCGTAAAGTAACCCACAGGCGCAAAGTCATACAGGTCGGTGTATTGACGATAAGACTCTTCCGCCTCCGCCCGCGCCTGCACCAGTTCCTCGTTCTGTATCTCCAATTCAATTTGATTCACTTGCAATTCGTGGACAAGGCGGCGGGTGTCTTTTTCTGTCTCAGGAAGAGGCCCGGTTTTCTTCTTGCGCTCGATCAACTTCGCTTCCGCCTGCTGGTGTAGTTCGGCTTTGGACAGGTCACTTTTTTTCATGGAGTGTTTCCTTTATGTCATTGTGAGGCGCTCTTTGCCGAAGCAATCTCATGGCACGAGGAGACTGCTTCGTTCCTCGCAGTGACACTGTCGCCAGTTCGCAGTGGCACTATTACCATTTCCGCCGCGAGAAGGTCAATGACCTGGTCAGAACTCATTACCTGACCATAAGACTTAAGCGCGGCAAGAAATGCCTTGTGAACGTGTTCGGCGGGAATAACCGTCTCGCCGTATTTCAAATCACGTGTGGCGCAGGCATCATCGGCAACCATCACTTGAAAGCCAAAGTCCGCGGCGGCGATGGTCGAGTAATCCGAAGGATGTACACTTGCATGATTCGCCAAGCAAATCACACGCAAGTGCAGGTGTCGAGACCCGCCGCTTACTCGACCACCCATTACGATTTCGCTTTTGCTATGCGTTCACCCAAGGGCGGATGCGAATAGAACAAAAACACCACCCATTTCTCAGGGTCGATCTCGCCCAGATTTTGATTCGCCAAACGCGTGAAAGCGGACCCAAAGGCTTCGTGTTTTTGCGTGGACTGCAAAGCATAATCATCGGCCATGTTCTCACGCCAGCGCGAGATGGCATTATCCAGCGGCATGGTGATCAATCCGTACAGGCCGAGGATGAGTCCCAAGGCGGGGAAGGCGGCGATATCCGATGCGGAAGTAAACCCGAAAAAGGCTATCGCCCAGGTCAAAGCCAGTGAGGCGAGATACAGGCTGAGGTTCGTGCTGAGCGTTCCGAAGGCAATAAAAAGCGGGATGTCGCGATGGATGTGATGTCCAAGCTCATGGGCGAGCACAGTCTCGATCTCATCCGCTGTAAATTCGTTGATCAAGGTATCACCAAGCACGATACGACGCGTGTTGCCAATTCCGGTCAATGCGGCATTGGCGGATTTGGTACGTTTGGACATGTCGAACTTAAACACGCCTTTTACTTTTGTATCCGCGCGTTCGGCAAGTTTCAGCAGGCGTTCTTCAAGTTCCTTATGTTCTTCACCAAGCGGAACAAATTTATTGAAGAGCGGCATGATCAGCACCGGCGCGAGGTTGGAAAGCAGGACAGTGAAGATCAACATGCCGCCTGCCACCCACAGCCACCACAGGTTACCCGTGAGGCGCAGGGCGAGATACATTAATTCAAGCACGAGCAAGCCGAGCGGCGCGCCAATGGCAAGTCCTTTAAGTTGATCAATTACCCAATCTTTGAAGGATTGATTCGATTGTCCATAACGATGAGGCAGGACAAATCCGCTGTAATAGCCGAGAGGCAGATTGAGAATGGCATAAATACCGCCAAAGACCGCGACGAAGAAAGCGACGAGAAGCCAGTCTGCACCAGTGGTCAGTGACCAGCGATCAATGATCAGAGTGGAAAGCCAGGTGCGAAGTGAGATTGACCAACCAAGGAATAACCATACCAGCGCGTAGAGCGCGCTGAAGAGAGTATCCACCAGCCACAGGCGGCGATTGATGCGGGCATATTCTTTTGCTTGTTTTTGTTTTTCGGGATCAAGTGTGATTTGCATAAAGCGATTATAGCATGATGGTTTTAGTGTATCGTGGATCCACCTACTGGATTAGCTGGAATCTAATACCAGACGAAGAAAAACCTAACGATTAAAAACCATATTCCTTTAATCTTTGTCGAATTGCTGGCTCTCCCCCTTCCAAATACAATACCACAAGTCTATTCGTCTCAGTATCATCCATTCCGCCAGCTGCTTTTATGGACGTTTCATTTGCCGAACCTTCTAGGACGATTCCCAAATCGAGATCAGGCCCAACTGCGATATTCGGATTGTGCGTAGCAAATATAAACTGTCTTTTATCTTTTGACGCCTTGACTAAATGGACGATATTTTCAACGATAAATGGCAAATATAAAGCGTCTTCGGGCTGATCGAAAAGTATTGGTGAAGAACCTTCAACTAACGATAAAGAGACAATCACTGTTGCTTTTTGACCAGTTGACAACTTTTCAAGAGTCCGAAAATCACGATTTCCTACATCCAATGAAATTTCAAGATAATCTTCAGTTGGTATTGCTTCAATTTTATACGTGATAGATGGATCTGCCCTAAGTTGCTCTACAACCTTTGACGCCCAAGTTCCAACACTCGTTTGTTTTTCTATTTGTTCATAATCATTTGTCCGCACCAACTTCGCTAATTCAAAAGGTTCAATATTATTGCAAATCAATTCAATAATGCGTGGCTTTTGATTCGAGCCTTTCATGCTTAGGACTTCTTGCAGGAAGCTCTTAAATTCATCCCGATTAGCATTCGGTTGTAAGATAATTCTCAGTCTTGGAACATTTTTAATTATCTCTTTTACCTTTTGTCCTCTTGAAGTAGCTATCCGTGCCTTTCGATCCCTAATTGTAGCAATATACTGATCCCTGATTTTGATACGGCGTTTGTACTCTTCTTCAGCAGAACCAATACTATTAAGTTTTGCCTGAGCGCCAGCTCTCTGTTTCTTTAATAGCTCTATCTGATCATTAAGCTCCTTTGTTTTTAAACCCTCATGTCCAGCCGTAATATCGGCATATTCTTTATTATGTTTTTCATATTCTGCTTTCCAAACCTGACCCTCGTTTCTGATCTTTGTATCTATGTCGGCTATCCCCTTGCTAATCAATTCAAAAGCGGACTTCTTAATCTCAGTTATCTCGGAAGCATGGTCTTTACACTTATTTATGAGTTCTTTGTTTGGCATGTCATTTGCCGGAAAAGGAATATCCAATATTGGAAATTCCATATTATCAAAATTTGATTCGATACTTTTTTTGGTTTTATCAATTGAATTTACTAAACCAGAAAGATAGGTTTTCTCCTCAATCCAAAATTGGTGAGATGTGACAACGGTATTTTGTTGCATTTCCGTAATTTTATTGAGTTCATTGTTCAATTTGCTAATTTGCTCTGTGTATAGTGCAATATCGTGTTGATAAGACGAACGATCTCTAATAGCAGAATCCAGATTTGTTAATCCCTCAATCTGTGAATTTAGAAAGGAATATGCTTCCTGAACTTCATGTTGGTGATTACGCAACTCAACTGTAAGATGTTTATCGATTAAATCAAGTTGAGCCCGACGATTTCGCGCAATACTGAGGGCTTCTCCTTGACTGTACGCATGTACTGGAAATCGATCTCTTACATTCATATCAACTGGAACTATGCTTTCTCTGGTTCGAATTCGTATAGGGTTTTCATAACCATCAAATACCCTTGAAAGTAGATACCCCTCGCCGTCTCGATCAATAAATGAAACATTAACGGTTGATCCAATTCCTGCTAAATCCGTCAACTTCCCAATGCTATCCTTTTTAACCTCTTCATTATCAGAAATCTGGTCAAATGCAAATCTTAGAAACTCAATAACAGTACTTTTTCCGCTACCGGTTCCACCAAGTAAACAATTATAATTTTTATTGAATTCAATAGGTTGATTTGCCAAAAAGCCTCGGTCAATCTTAATTCCCTTGATATAAGGATACTGAACATCTTTTCTGATACTCGGGAAAAAAATGCGAGACGTTGGAGAATTAAAAGCATGCCTTAAACCTTTGACAGAAATGTGTTGCATTTTTAGTAAGGTGCTTCTTGAACCTATGTCTTCAACCCTATGAGCATCAGAACCTTGAATACATGGCATCGCTCTTTCATAATCTCTCTCTCGACCATCTAGATACTTCGAAAGATTAGCCAAATCAACCAATTCCATAGCTAAAAGATTTTCATCTCCATAAATTCCAATTCTCACCCGACCTTGATCAATCGTCTTTATGAATCCCTTTTCCCCATCTGCATGAGCAGCTATTGCAATTCCATGAAACTCTTTTACTATTATTTTCAACGCATCGGCGAACCAAACTCCGATTGCTTCCTCGTGACCGCGCATATCTTTATATATGCCGCAAGATGTCAACGCGTCATCAAGCAAGCCAAGACTTGTATCAGGATCAAAAATAGCAAGTATATGTCCACCTTTTGCGGTTAATTCAAACCCTGGAAACACTATTAAACTAGTTTGACAATGTCACATTCGGTATATGCAGGTCACTTTGTCCGTATACCGCCATATATGGCACATCGTTGGCATCACCATATTTGGGTAATATGGCCTAAATTCATGCAGGAAGGCTGCATACGGTAGAGATGCCGAGCCGAATTCATAGAACAGATATTTAATGTGACATTGTCAAACTAGTCCCTTTTGCAGCATTCATGACACCAAGAATACCGTCATGTGAGTTATGGTCTGTAATGGCAACAGCATCAAGACCTTTATCTAACGCGGCCTTCACAATAGCTTCTGGTGTTGCTGTTTTATCCTTGTAGCATAATGATGTTGGCGTATGAATATGGAAATCGCAACGGTACAATTCAGACCCTGGCATTAGCTCCTCCAGACATATATGAACCTAAAAGAAATTATAACACTCCCATCTTTGCTGTTCAGCATTCGGCTTTTAATTCATGATGCGTTTAACCCCGCGAGTACTTCGCATATCATCCCCTTTGGGCCCACATTAAATAGGACGAGTCAGCAGGTTAAAGAATCCAATTAAACGGTTGATTCTGTCTGTAAAGTGCTATATCATGCCCGCAGGGTACACACTCCCTACTTCACCAATTCTGCGGCGAGATGGGCAATGACCTGGTCAGAGCTCATTACCTGACCATAAGACTTAAGCGCGGCAAGAAACGCCTTGTGGACGTATTCGGCGGGAATAATCGTCTCGCCATATTTCAAGTCACGCGTGGCGCAGGCATCAGCGGCGATCATCACCTGAAAGCCAAAATCCGCGGCGGCGCGGGCAGTGGCATCCACACACATATGGGTCATCATGCCGCAAATGATCACGCGTTCGATGCCCCATCCCTTCAGCGTTTCATACAGATTCGTTTCGCGGAAAGAGTTGGGATAATGCTTATAAACAATCGGCTCACCTTCAAAGTGCGCCACCGAATCGTGAATATCCGTACCGCTATCCCCTTTTATGAAAAAAGCAGCGTCGGGTTTCAGCGAAACATGCTGAATGTGGATGTGATGTCCGCTGTGCTCGCGGAAACACTGCAAAAGCATGTATGCTTTCTTTGCAGCTTCGAGCGGATTGACCAGTTCCATCTTGCCACCGGGGAAGTAATCGTTTTGAATATCAATAATGAGAAGAGCAGTTTTCATAGTTTTGTCCTGATTAAGTAATCGGCAGGATTATACAGCAAATGCAAAAGAGAGAACGAAGGTCCGGGCAACAATGCAATTGCGATATAATCAAATTATGAAACTCCGCCCTCGGGTCCGTGCTTTGAAACTGGCCGCCAAAGTCCGCCAGCGGCTGACTGTTGCATTGGGACAGCCTGTCAAGGTGATCATGTTTGGTTCGCAGGCGCGCGGCGACGCGACAAAATATTCGGATATTGACCTCTTTGTAATCCTTCCTTCACTTGACGACAATGCCCGTTATCTCGTTTCAGACATTACATGGGAAGTTGGTTTCGAGGCGGGCAAGGTAATTTCAGCGATACCGACCACCAAAGAAAAAATGAAGCAATATGGTTTTCTTCCGCTGTATCGAAATGTAAAAAAAGAGGGGATTCCCGTATGACAGAAGATCCTTCCTATACACGGGCATTGATTCAATATCGAATGGAGCGCGCTTATCAAACGTTGAACGCGGCGCAGCTTTTACGCGAACAAAGCGCAGACACGGCAAGCATTGTCAACCGCGCCTATTACGCCATGTTCTACGCGGCGCTGGCTTTGCTTGCCACAATCGGGGAAGAAACTTCAAAACATGGCGGCGTGATGGCTTTATTTGACAAACATTTCATCAAGACCGGCGTTCTGCCAAAAGAAATGGGAAAATTCCTGCACACAGCTTTTGATGCGCGTCAAACAGGGGATTATGAAGACAAATCTGAAATCTCACGAGAGATGTCGGAACAGATTCTGGAATTTGCCGTAAAGTTTATAAAATCCATTGAGGAAAAACTTCAGAGTCAAAAGTGACCGTTTGTTTATCCAGAATTTCAGGAGAGAAAGAGGACGCCGTAGTTGTTCTTCCAGAATTCGTCCATAGTTTCCTCCAAGCCCAAGACTGGCAGATTTAAATTACTTCCTTCCAAAATCAGCGGGATTCTCACCCCACAGATCCGTATCCCATTTCAAGACTTCATTATCGAGCAATTCGTTTTCAGCCAGCCAATTCTCCGCACTGTGGATGATGGCAAAGAGCGCGGCATTTTTTGTTGAATGCTTGAGCTTTGTATTGCATTGACCTGTGTTCACCCAGGCGATGCCATTCTCAGAGTCGGAATAAACTGGCAATAACTTATTTTGTTTTGCCATCCACGTCAGCGCGTGGACGATCGCCAGGAATTCCCCAACATTGTTCGTACCCTCTGCAAACGGCCCGGCATGAAAGATCTGCTTGCCGGTTTCGGTAAGCACGCCGCGATATTCCACCTTGCCGGGCGAGCCGTCACAGGCCGCATCCACGCAAATGGATGGAAGCTTGGGCCTTATGCTGGCATGTTTCCATTTCCCTGCTGAGGCAGGCTTCCCTTTGAAATCATCATAGCGCGCGGCAAGTGCAGATTTGGCCTCAGCGCGGCTTTCAAAGGCTTTATATTCCGTGCCCGTGAATCCCTTGACCTGCGCTTCACACTCCGCCCATGTGCTGAAGACACCGGTCTTGCGCCCCTTCCAAACGACGTAGAATTTTTGCTTTGGCATATCAGCCTGCCTGTAAATATATCAAGGAACAAGCAGGAACCATGTGGCGCCTCCGTCGGATGTCCTATAAAGTGAATGATGGCTGTCCGCGTCCGTCCTAATCACCCAGCCTGTGGATGAATTGACGAAGTCCATGCTGGAGAAGGAATCGCCGAAGACGACATCCGGTGTGACAGCGGTCCAGGTCTGCGCCGCATCGCGCGTGACGTAAAACTGGTTGCCATTATAAATGACCCCTTCATTAGCTGATGAAAAATCCGCCGAGCCGCCCTGCGGAATGAGCGTGGGCGTCCGCGACCATGTCCCGCCGCCATCACGCGTCAAATAAACGGTTTGTTGGGTCAAATCACCATTAATCCGCACGACGAGAAACGCATCCTTCTCTGTGACGAATTGCAGGTCGTCCACATTGAACGACAAGTTCTGCGCGCCGTCCGGCAATGGCATGGAGACAAGCGACCAATTCTGGCCGGCATCATCCGTCCGGTAAAGATATACAACGCCAGATGCATAAGTGACACCGCCCACCCACGCGGTCTGCATGTCGATCGGCGTGAGGCTGTTTTTTAATCCGCCCAACGGCAAAGAATTTTTTGCATCGGGGAAATTGGTGTCGTTGGTATAGGTCTGCGTCCATGATTTACCGCCGTCGGTCGTTTGGAAAATTGCAATCCCCATATTGCCCGCGCCTATGCCGCGATCTGCCATCATCCAGCCGTTGGAAGGATCAAGGAATCTCAAGCCGCCCCTGCCAAATGGAACGGGATTGGAAGTCCAAGTCAGACCGCCATCCGACGTGCGATAAAGGGTACCATTGATCGGGTCAACAGGATCGGTGATATGGATAAAAGCATGCTGGCGGTCAAGGAAGTCAGAGGTTGTGCCATATCCCAATTCGCTAACTCCTTGCGGCGTGACGTTGTACCACGTTACACCGCCATCGTCCGTGCGGACGATCTGCGTCTCGGTAACAGCCCAGCCGTCCATCTCGTTAATCATGTGGATGCCGGTAAATGCGGGAGCTTCCTCGAATGCGGCATTGATGCGGGCCGGCACGGGTGTATCAGGAATGGATGTTGGAGGGATAGATACGGCGACTTGAGTCGCAGTTAAAGCAGCAGGTGAATTGCATGCTGAAAGCAGAACGGCCAAACTCAAAAATATAAAACGCAAAGTTTTCAATCGACACCTCCAAATTCAATTCGGCTCAAGTGTAGGGCGGGGTTGCACAACCCGCCAAATCTTAGCCGATATATTCAATGATCGTCGCTTCGCCTTGACCAACACCAACGCAAAGGGTCGCGAGACCATAATTGACAGGCTTGCCATTCTTTGCCCGCAATCTCATCTCATGTACAAGGGTAGTCATAAGCCGCGCGCCGGAACAGCCAAGCGGATGTCCAATGGCAATCGCGCCGCCGTTGACATTCACGATCCCGGGGTCAAGTCCAAGGTCTTCAAGCACTGCCAGAGATTGTACAGCAAAGGCTTCATTAAGTTCAACCAGGCCGACATCTTTCATCTTCAAGCCCGCGCGTTCGAGGGCCTTCCTCGTGGCAGGCACGGGACCAAGTCCCATTACGCGCGGTGGGACTCCGGCCGCGGCCGATGCCAGGATGCGCGCCAAAGGTTTACAGCCAAGCGCTTTGGCTTTCTCCGCGCTCATGACCAGCAACGCGGCCGCGCCATCGTTTAATCCGGATGAATTGCCCGCGGTCACAGTCCCTCCTTCTTTGGCAAAAGCTGGTTTAAGTTTCGCAAGCGATTCCATGGTCGTATCGCGCCGCGGACGTTCATCCGTCGCGACCAGAATTGGCTCGCCTTTTTTCTGTGGAACCGGCACAGGCAGAATCTCTTCGGCATAGCGGCCCGAGTCAATCGCGGCAATCGCGAGTTGATGAGAACGGACTGCAAACGCATCCTGTTTCTCACGCGTCAAATGCGGACGTTCCCGGGCGATGTTCTCAGCCGTTTCGCCCATTGCCTCGGTGCCATACGTGTCCTTCATCTTCGGATTTGGATAACGCCAGCCGAGAGCTGTATCGTATGCGGTGAGATTGCCGAAGGAAAACCCCGCTTCCGCTTTTGGAAGTGAATACGGCGCGCGGCTCATGGACTCAACCCCGCCCGCGATGAACACATCCCCTTCCCCGGCTTTGATGGAACGCGCGGCCTGGTTGATGGCGTTCAATCCAGAAGCGCACAGACGGTTAACGGTCACGCCGCCCACTTCCACGGGCAGGCCAGCCAGCAGAGCCGCCATACGCGCCACGTTGCGATTGTCCTCGCCCGCCTGGTTCGCGCATCCAAAATAGACTTCTTCCACCAGCGCGGCATCCAGCTTATTGCGTTCGATGATTGCCTTGATAACGAGCGCCGCCAAATCATCCGGGCGGACAGAGGCGAGTGCCCCACCTAATACACCAATCGGTGTGCGAATCGCGTCAACAATTACAGCGTCGGTCATGAGTTCCTCCGTAAGTGACAGTCACCTTACTACTCAGCCATGTCGTTGCGAGTCTTCGAGAAGCAATCTCCAAAAGGTCAGTATTGCTCGTTTAACATAAGATTGCTTCGTCGGGAAGAGCGCCCTCCTCGCAACGACATCATTCTTAGAGGGGTGAGCAGTTATGTCTACTTAAAATACTGATCATACAGAGCCGTGCTAATGTACGCGACTCCGAAATCGTTTTGATAGATCAGATGATACCCTTCAACAGTATCGTTCAAAGCGTCTTTATAAAAGCGTGCCGCTTCGGCAAATACAGTGGCATCCAAAGCGCGCTCTGCCGCGCCTGCCTGTGTGTAATCATATAACCTTTGCTTCCACAAGACCAGCACGTCCGCCTCCGCTTTTTGGATGGCCGCATAATCCTGTGTGCCCCAGCGGAATTTTACTTCCCAGCGCGGCAAGTCTGCTACATACATGCGCACATCGCGGAAGATCACAAGATGGTCATCTGCGGGGATTTTTGAGAACATACTCTCATCCAATTTTTCATAAAACTGAATCGCCTGGCTGTCTTTCTCCTTATTCAACCCGGCAAGGTAATGTTCTGCATCAAAGTTGAAATTATAAACGAGTTGACTCGCTCCAATTACGAACGTTACAACTAAAAGAGTGAGCTTAACCACATTCTCTTTTACAAATTGAAACGGACGCGGCCATAAAGTATCAAATAGGAAAGGCAAAGTCGAAAACACAGGCAACAAAATGGGAATGAAGAAATGCCTGGGCTTGATTGCGATTGCGAAGAGCAGGTAAAGTGTGAATGGTATCGCCCACATGGCGATCAGCAGACTTAATAAGCGCGACTCTTTTCTTGCTATTCCAATTCCTAAAGCCACAAAACCAACCAGCAGGAATAAAGGCTGGGCATAATTTTCCGTGATGAGCGGTATCCACGTGGCAGGGCCTTTGGCATAGCTCAATACAAACCCGTCCGACATGGATTCCGATTGGCGCGCCTGGATCTTGAATGCGGCTTCCCGCTCGGATGCAAACAAGAGGAACGGGTTACAGATGACGAACGTGACCGCCATCAGCGCCACGAACGTGACCGAGAACTTGATCGCGCTTGTGAAGTTGATCCGCCCCTGATGCCAGCCGAGCAAAATATATGTTGGAAGGGCAAGAAAGAAGAACAGGCCAATTAACTTGGTCGCGACGGCAAGTCCGCAGGCAATGGCGGAAAGATAAAAGTATTTTCCAAAAGAAAGGTTATCTTTATATAGAAAATAAAATGTGAGGACGATAAAAAGAAAAACAAGGCTTTCGGGATGCCACCAGGTGTCATTTTGGAAAACTGCCGGGATCGTCAACAGGAAAATAAACAGGGAGACTGAGCGAAGGTATGACTGAAATTTCGTCTGCAAGTAAACCAGCAGCAGCATCGCCGCGATCATCGGCAGAACGCTGACCAGTTGCCTGAGCAACAGCATGTTGTATGCGGTATTGCCCAATCCAGTAAGTTTCAAAGGCAATAATGCGACAACCGCCGAATAAAAATAGAACGGATACCCGTAATAGTAATGCTGGTATGCGATAAAACGATAGATGGACTGTTTTAGCGTATTCCCCGGCTGATCGAGCATACGAACGGGATGGGTATACTGTGCGAACTCATCGGGGGCAAAAACCGAGATCATGGTCTGATCACGCGCGCCGAGAGCATTGACCGGCCAGAAGAGCAAAAAATAAGCCGCACCGATCAAAAGTAATGCAAGAAAAACACGCGATTGTGTGGTCTTCATTTCATCATGGCCGGATGGCATGTACACGCGCAGACAGATCATTCATGGTCTGTTCGTATTGGGGTTGCGCGGCAAGATTGTTTAACTCAAAGGGGTCGTCAATCAGGTTATATACCTCGCGTTCACCTGTTTCGTATTCGACGTACTTCCATTCCTTTGTACGAAAACCGGCATAGCTCGGCACAAGCGCGGTCATGCCGCCTTCCTCCTCGGCATCCTGATATTGCTCGATCAGGAATCCGTCGCGCCAGGCGGAAGCGGGATCGCTTAACAGTTTAAGGAAACTTTGTCCATCGAAACTGGAAATGTTTGGAATGCCGGCGAGATCAGCCAGGGTGGGGGCAATATCAATGTTGAGGATCAGGTTCGGGTCCACGCGTGAGGCGGTTATTTTATCCGGATAAGAAATAACAAATGGGACATGGATACAGATGTCATACGGGCAGGCCTTCCCAAAGATACCATTATCGCCAAGCGCCATGCCATTATCGGACATGTAGATGATGAGGGTATTATCTCGTATACCTTCGTCATCCAGCGCGGCGACCACCTGCCCAACCGAATCATCCACAGCCATGAGCGTGCGCAATATGCGCTGATAAACCTTGTCAATATACGCCGGGTCCCGACCCGCGTTCTGAGGATCAATTTCCTGCACCCATGCGGGCTTATCGGAAATATCCTTTTCTAAAAAATTTTCGGGACGATAGCGTGCGAACTCGGCATCGGTTTTGAAGAGATCCTTATGGCGATCTGCGGATATATAAGGTTGGTGCGGTGCATAAAAACTCAACAATAGGAAGAAGGGGCCGTCTGTCTGTTTGATAAAATCCACGGCTTTTTTACTCATCATATCCGTGCTGTAATCTTCGGGTTTATCGCCATATTTGGTTACTTTGCCATTATCGTTAAAAGTATAGCCGTAATAGAAGTCCTTGTCCGGATCTTTGGAGACATAGACGTGCCAGTCATCCCAGCCGGGCGGGATATATCCCTCGGGCAAACTTTCGTAGTTATTGAGATATTTTCCGATCAAAGAGGTGCGATAGCCTGCGCTTTTCAGCCAGACCGGCAGAGTGGATGCATCCTTGAATTTGACCGCGCCTCCCAAAGGAAAGCGGTTCGTGAGCACGCCATGGTTGTGGACGTACAAGCCTGTGAGAATGCTCGAGCGGCTCGGACAACACAAGGGCGTGGTGACATACATATTGGAAAAACTGATACCCTTCGCTACAATTTCTTTTTGCAGGTTGGGCATGTATTGCAGGGTTGGAATAGGCTGATCGTCTGTGAGGATGATGATGATATTGGGTTTATCAATTTGCTTGCGTCCGGAACATGCAGGCAACGTGCTGGTAGCTAACATCGTAATAACAGCCAATGCCAAAACCAGGATGATTGGATAAGAACGCATTCGCTTTGTCATAAATTGGATTGTACCACCAGCAAAAAAGAAGGGTTCATCTTGACGATATTATAATATTCAGTAATTATTACAATGATAAGCTGGCATGACCAAAAGAATGATGAACAGTTATCCCACAGCAATCATTAACCAAGTAAAATATATATGCCTCCATTTTTTGGCTATTCTGCTGTCTCTAAAGCATGACCTTCGGCGCTTCCGAGTATGACGCTTTACACTAGCTACAACTTTAACAAAGGGTCATAATCAGGTTGAAACTTATACTTACCTATTACTGTCTAACTTCTCGTATAAAGGAGAAATTTGGATGCCCGCTAAAGGTTGGATTGAAGTCAATAATTTGTATTGCAAAGCCTGCGAACTTTGCATTGATGCCTGTCCCCCGAAGGTCATCGCGCTGGATATGGAGCGCATGACCCCGAAGGGCTACCACCCGGCGCACATCGTCAAAGATGGCTGCACCGGGTGTGCTATTTGTGCCCTGGTCTGCCCGGACGCGGCTATTACCGTCTACCGGGAAGTGACCAAGGCCGCCGCTGCCGCAGGAGGCTAACCCATGGCACGTGAACTGCTCAAAGGAAATGAAGCCATTGCCGAGGCTGCCATCCGCGCCGGGTTGGATGCGTATTACGGCTATCCCATAACGCCGCAGAACGAAGTGCTGGAGTGGATGTCGAAACGTATGCCCGAACTGGGACGCGCTTATGTGCAGGCTGAGGCAGAACTGGGCGCCATCAATATGGTCTACGGCGCGGCCTGCACAGGCGCGCGCGTGATGACCTCCTCTTCCAGCCCGGGCATCAGCCTGATGATGGAAGGTTTGTCATATATCGCTGGCACCGAAGTGCCGATGGTATTGGTGAATGTGATGCGCGGCGGCCCCGGTCTGGGAAACATTGCCCCGTCACAAGGCGATTACAACCAGATCTGCAAGGGCGGCGGGCACGGCGATTATCATCCCATCGTGCTGGCTCCGGCTAACATTCAGGAAGCGGTGGATATGATGCCGCTGGCCTTCGACTTGGCCGAGAAGTACCTAACCATCTGCTGTGTCCTGCTGGACGGTTCGCTCGGCCAGATGATGGAACCCGCTGAATTACCCGAAATGAAGCCTTACCCGCACCCGTTTAACCAGCCCTGGGCGGTGAATGGCGCCATCGGTCGTGAGCGGCGCATCCTGACCTCCATTTACCTGGAGCCGCTGGAAGAGGAGCAGGTCAACCTGCGCCTGCTCAAACGCTGGGAAGAGATCAAGAAGAACGAGATCCGCTACAAGGAATATTACCTGGACGATGCCGATTATGTAGTGATCGGCTTCGGCTCGGCTGGACGCATTGCGCTTTCGGCGGTGCGCGCGGCGCGGGCCAAGGGCATCAAGGTTGGCTTGTTCCGCCCGGTGAGCGTGGCGCCGTTCCCCTACGCGCGCGTGGAAGAACTGTGTAAGAAAACGCAGGCCTTCCTGGTGACCGAGATGAACTCAGGCCAGATGTTGGATGATATCCGGTTGGCCGTCAGAAACCGCGTCCCGACCCGCTTCTATGGGCGGCTGGGCGGCGTCATGCCGTTTGCAGATGAAATCCTGGCCGAGATCGAGGCCATGGTTAAGAATCCACCCAAAGCTGAGGAAGACGCGGCCCAAGCCTGGCTCCAGCGTGCGCTGGCCGCGGTCCAAGATTGAGAGGTAATGATGGCTACACTTGTAACTCCTGAAAATTTGGTTTATGCCCGCACCAGGGGCCTGACCGATATGGTCGAACATTACTGCCCCGGTTGTACGCACGGTGTTGCGCACCGCCTGGTGGCGGAAGTGCTGGAAGAGATGGGTGTGCTTGATCGAACCATCGGCGTTGCGCCGGTGGGTTGTTCTGTCTTCGCCTACAACTACCTGAACTGCGACTTCGTGGAAGCGGCTCACGGACGCGCCCCGGCCATGGCCACGGGCATCAAGCGCGTCCTGCCTGACCGGATCGTCTTCACCTATCAGGGCGACGGCGACATGGCCTCCATCGGCATGGGCGAGATCGTCCACGCGGCGGCGCGCGGCGAGAACCTGACAGTTATTTTTATCAACAACGCCATTTACGGCATGACCGGCGGACAGATGGCCCCCACCAGCCTGCCTGGCATGAAGACTTCGTCATCGCCCACTGGGCGCGACGTGGAGTCACAGGGTTTCCCGATTCGCATGTCGGAGATGTTGTGCACGCTGGAAGGCGCTGGCTACGTGGTGCGCCGCAGTCTGCACGACCCGGCCAACATCCGCAAGTCCAAAAAAGCGATCCGCACCGCCTTCGAAGTCCAGAAGAACGGATTGGGCTTCTCGATGGTTGAACTACTCTCCACCTGCCCCACCGGCTGGAGCCAGACACCTGTGGCTTCGCTGGGCTGGCTGGAAGAGCACATGATCCCGGCCTTCCCGCTGGGCGATTACAAGATTTCAGGGCCGGTCGCGGCGCTGAAAATATAGGACCGGAGGGACACCCCATGCAAATCGAGATCATTCTGGCTGGCTTTGGCGGACAGGGCATTATGTTCGCCGGGCAGATCCTTTCCTACGCGGCCATGGACACGGGTAAACAGGTCACCTGGATTCCGTCCTATGGCCCGGAGATGCGCGGCGGCACGGCCAACTGCACCGTGGTCATTTCAGACGAGGAGATCGGTTCGCCGCTGGTGCAGTATCCGCCCGTGGCGCTGGTGATGAACCTGCCTTCCCTTGACAAGTACGAACCGCTGATGCGCAAAAGCGGCACGCTGGTAGTCAATTCTTCGATGGTTGACCGCCCTGCCAAGCGGGACGACATTACCACTATTTTCATCCCTGCCAATGACATTGCCGAGGAAATTGGCGACAAGCGCCTGGCGAACATGGTTGCCATCGGTGCACTGCTGGCAGCGGCCATCCCGGTGTTGAGCGTCAAGGATTTGGAAGCTACGCTCAATGCCCACATGCCGGGCCGCCACAAGCACCTGCTTCCCAAAAACGTGGAGGCCTTGAAGCGCGGCGAGGCGCATGCCAGACAGGAACTGGCGAAGGTTGCGGCGTAGGGCAGAGAACAGTAATGAGTGATGAGTAATCAGAAAGCCCGTCTCGATGAGAGGCGGGCTTTTGCGTTGAACGTAAAAGCCCGTGATGGATTATGGCAGGGCAATACGGTTAAACACCTGTATCAATTTCGGGCGGGTTTGCCTCAGGTGCCTCGTTATCTTTTTCCTTTTGCCGCTGATCCATGAGCTTTTCCACATCCACGTCATAGTCCCCCCACTTGCTGCCGCTGGCGGTGGCGAAGATCAATTGGTTGATGATCTCCGATTGGGCGACTGCCTTTCGGACGGTCTCGCGACGCACCTCGGCCGCGTCCGGCGATGCACCGGCCGTGCCGCCGCGCTCCACCGACAGAATATGCACTTCCTTCAGATCCCCGACCTTATAAGGGACGACCTCCCCAGCCTGATGGCCAATCAGAGCGCGCGCGAGGGGCGTGTTCTCGTCAAGCAAACCGGACTTGAAATCGGCCTGTTTGGACGCCACCAGCATGAACCTGATCTGTTCGGCCGCGCCGGACAGATCAATAAGCTCCACCAGCACTTTCGAGTGCCGGGCAATGGGGATGTTTTCGATGTCCATGCAAGCATAATATCAATAAACAGGCCGTTCGCCCAGAGCAAGAATTATGAAGGTTGAAGGTTGAAGGTTGAAGGTCGAAGGTTGAAGGTTGAAGGTTGAAGGTCGAAGGTTGAAGGTCGAAGGTTGGAGAATGGAGAATGGAGAATGGAGGATGGAGGTCGAAGGTTGAAGGTTGAAGGGTGGCAGTGAACAGTGATCAGTAATCAGTGATCAGTAATCAGTGATCAGTTGTCGAGGGGGATTTGACGGCGAGGCCGCCGCGTTGGAGGAGTGGGTGTAGATCATGGTGGTTTTGACGTCTTTGTGGCCGAGGAGTTCCTGGACGGTACGGATATCGTAGCCAGCCTGGAGGAGGTGAGTGGCGAAGGAGTGGCGGAAGGTGTGAGGGGTGACATGTTTATTGATCTTTGCAAGGCGGGCGGCTTCTTTGACGACTTTTTGCACGGTGGATTCGTGGAAGTGGTGACGACGGGTAATTCCAGTACGCGGGTCTTTGGAGAGGTCGGGGGCGGGGAAGAGGTATTGCCAGATCCAGTCTTTGTCTGCATTGGGGTATTTGCGATCCAGGGCATAGGGCAGGTAGACCGAGCCGAAGCCGTCAGGTCAGCCAAATCTTTTGGGTGCGTTTCATTTGAGTTGAAAGTCATGCGTCTCTCTGGTAAAGTGAGTTTGGATAAACCACTTCAGGAGAAACCTCATGGCTTTCAACTCACAAGAGATTATACAAGATATACGC
>Ga0315273_10003701_pt1 | contig 18477 bp, 23 predicted proteins | sample YL17G02_0_MG_FD_205753 | JGI IMG/M metagenome (GOLD analysis project Ga0315273, IMG submission 205753) | Sediment microbial communities from Yellowstone Lake, YNP, Wyoming, USA - YL17G02_0 | ecosystem: Environmental > Aquatic > Freshwater > Lake > Sediment | place: USA: Wyoming | collected...
CAAACCATTGGAGACGACTCATGTCTCGCATGAAACGTTCGCTCATTCCGAGGTCACTCGTTGGAGGGGCCGTGAACCGAATAGATCGATCCGTATCGTTCGACTCGTAATAGAGATGGGCGCGTTCTCTTTCCATGATCATGCTCCTGGCGGAAGATAGAGGACTCGAACCCCTAAAGGATTTCTCCCGGCACTGTTCGAAAGTGCTGCCTTGCCGTTAGGCTAATCTTCCGTTAATTTATCTCATTCAAAACCTGAATGATCTCACACTCTGCTCTACATTTCACACATAGAGCCTCAGCTCTTATATGCACTATCACGTGAATGTAACCGCATTTCCTGCATCTCACTCTCGACACTACGAACAGAACTCACTCCTTGTTATTGAATCTGTTTATTATCCTTTTTTCTTTTTTTCCACAGCTCTATTGCCCAATAACTGTTACCAGGGCTTTTTAAGTTGTACTTTTTAAGCCACTTTCTAGCGGATCCTTCGCTGACTCCATATTCTACAGCTATTCTATTGATCGGAAGTTTATAAAGTATAGCTTCTAAATCTTCTTTGGGAGGCATTTGCTTTGGTTTAGTCCAAAAACCTCTTCTTTCAGGTAAGCATATTCCTAATGCTCTTGCCCTTTTTTTAACAGCATTATCGGATACCCCCAATTTCTTTGCAACGGTAGTCATAGGTTCGCTGTAAACCATTTTTTCCAGGTCTTCTTTTATAGGCCACTGTATCTTACGTTTAGTCGACGGGTCTGTTTTCTTGTTTTCACAGAAACATCTTAGGCAAAGGTTTGACCGGTTATTCTTGTATATAACAGATTTACAGTTTAAGCACAATTTAACAGGTACTCTTTTTGTTTTTTTACCGCAATAAGTACTTGTTTGGCTGTGACAGTTGGGGCATAGTATCCTTAAATTACTAATTCTATTATCTGTTGAATCACCGCTGATATGGTCTACATGTAGAGCTATGGGCTCATCTTGCCACACAGGGCCTAATCCACATTTCGAACACTCGTTTTTAAGTAGCCCTTCCAATATTAGTCTCTTTTTATTTACCCCGTTTAGTGTTGACCCCTCTATTAGGTAGTGTTCAATAGGTTTCTTTCTAGAGGGCCTTGGTCCGGAACTATTAAATTGTATCCCTAGCTCTTTTATTCTGTTTTTTACGGGTATGCTATTTTCACCTCTGTTGCGTAATCCGAAATTAGAAAGTATATCTTTATAAGTTTTACTCTGTGATACTATTTTTTTGAAATCCTCGTCCGAACATTTCCATACAGGACTCGATACCATATAGACTCCTTTGAATAGGGTAGTCACTCTATATGGTTCGAATTATTAGTAGGTTATTAACTCCTTGTAAATATTAACGTTGTATGGGCCCGGCAGGATTCGAACCTGCGGTGGGGTTTTATCCCGGTAGATTAAGAGTCTACTGCAATCAACCACTATGCGACGAGCCCTTTTTTACAGTGTCACTTTCTCTGGCGGCCTATCTTTATAGACGCGCTGCAGTTTCTTTTCAGTTTTTTCATTCAGTAGGTGTGCGCCTACATCATACAGAATAGTCTTGGCGTACTCTCTGGCCTGGAGATCATCCATAGCCTCAAGGGGTACTTTGATAATAAGCTGGTAGTCCATACGTGCCGCCTATAAAACAAAAAAGGCCTCGGGGGTGATCCCGGGGCCTTCGTCTCTGTCTCTTGTGTGAGAGCATTATGTAGACAAAAGCCCCTTATAAAACGCCTGCCCGGCGCTTCGATACCACGACCATCACGGTCGTCGTTTTAAGGGATTTTGTCAGCATAGTTTCCTCTGTCTATCTAATATACCACGGCGCGGTACGAAAGTCAATAGGGAAGTTTCTAAAGCCTGTGTTTGTGCTTTGTGGCTACGCCAGACTCTCCAGCTCGGTCGTACAGTCCTTCTTTCTCTATCACCCTCATCTCCTCCATTAGGTCGCCCAGTATTCTCTCGTCCTCTTCAGCATGGAAACACGCTATAGGATCAGCCAGGCGCACCGCGTCTGATTTCTTGAAAATGTAGGGTTTCTTGCGCATAATTACAGTTGTGCTTTCAAAATGGCAGGTGCAAAACAATTGTTTTCTACTACATTTTTCCAAAAGCAATTGCGATGACAGAGAGAATAGCAGTTATCACAGGCAAAATAAGTCCGAAGAGCATGAGCTTCTTGGATATCATACCAGCTCCTGTTTTGTGCTTTAAAGGTGGTGGGCTCAGCTGGGATCGAACCAGCAACTCCCTCGTTATGAGCGAGGCACTCTAACCGATTGAGTTATGAGCCCGTTGAAAATCAATATACTATCTCGGCATTCAACTATCAGATGGTAGCGCTACAGAGAGTCGAACTCTGATTTGTTGGCTGAGAACCAACCGTCCTAAAACCGTTAGACGATAGCGCCGTGTTTATCTTGTCGTACCCAAGTGAATGTAGATCGGGTGATACCGGTCCAGTGATTGATACATCCTGGAAAGAGCCTCCTCCTTGGCATAATACAGATTATCTGTGATGACTATCTCTGTATCACAAGGAACCGTAAAATAGAAATTGCGGAGAGCTAAACTAAAAAATCGCTTTCTATCTTTTTCATTATTGTGAGTTATTTCCGCAAACGCCCTTTGGATACAACACCCTACGTAGACTGATTTCGGGTACTTCTTGAGGAGTTTTAAAGCCAGCGAAGTGTTACCAGCTCTCCTTGGAAGACCTAATGCTAAAGACCCGTGTTGGGTATAGTAATCTTTTGTACTTGAGACTCTTCTCATCTCTCCTAAAAAAGGCTCTTTCCTGTCCTTCTTGACCTTCCTCACGAACTTGTCTACGATCTTCACCAGGTCGTTGAGCAGAGCTGTGCGTCATGGTAGACCTCTTATGTAGAATGTGATATATGGTACCCCGAGCCAGACTCTAACTGGCGACTTTCGGTTTAGGAAACCGATGTTCTATACAACTGAACTATCGGGGCATTTTTCTATGGGTTCTTTGCCAAATTGAGATCTACTATGTCCTCCGAAATGTTCAAAAAGAATTTAGTGAGCTCCTCTACCTCACTCTGGAGCTTGTATATCTCTATAGCCCCCTTAACCAATAGTATTTTACGGGCCAATAGAGCACACTTCCTGGCTCTCTCTATAGTCACCTCAGGCATGAAACCCCTCTCTACTTACTGATAATCTCCGTAGGTAATCCCATTTTACCAATAAGATCAATCAAAGGCGTCGGGTCCAACTCCTCGACGTTCGCCATGCAGCCGGGATTCCAGATACCCTGTCTAACGAGTATCGCGGCTGCGGCTACCGGGACCCCTGCAGTGTAGCTGATAGCTTGAGCCTCTACTTCTTTGTAGCACTCCTCGTGATCGCAGATGTTATAAATAAACACCTCTTTTGGTATCCCGTTCTTAGTACCGCGGGTCAGGTTACCAATGCAGGTTTTACCCGTATATCCTTGAGCCAGGGACATTGGATCTGGCAAACATGCCTTGACCACCTTGAGAGGTACTACCTCAACACCCTCCGCGGTTCTCACTGGTTTCTCAGACAGGAGCCCCAGGTTCTTGAGGACCGTGAACACGTTTATGTAATGTGACCCGAACCCCATCCAAAACCGGATGCTGTTTATGTTGAGATTCTGAGATAGTGAGTGTATTTCATCATGACCCGTGAGGTACACAGTCTGGGGGCCTACCTCAGGGAAATCGTAGACCATTTTATCAGCGTGAATCTCGCTCTCTACCCACTCCCTGTCTACCCAGGACCACGCACGACCCGTGAACTCTCTGAAATTGATCTCAGGATCGAAATTTGTGGCGAAGTATCTGCCGTGACTACCTATGTTCACGTCCAGGATATCTATCGAGTCTATGTCATCGAAAAAGTCTCTCGCAGCCAGAGCAGCGTAGGCGTTTACCACACCGGGATCGAAACCTATCCCGAGGATAGCGTTTATGCCTTTCTTGGCACATACTTCTTTGCGCTTCCACTCGTAGTTACCGTACCACGGTGGGGGCTCGCATATGGAAGCTACACGGTCGGGCTCTTCGTGTATCGCTGTATCTATGTAGGTGACGCCTGCCTCTATACAAGCGTCCAGGACTGTCATGTTTACGAAAGCTGATCCGAGGTTGAGGATTATGTCGGAGTGAGTCTCTTCAATGAGCTTTATCACCTGACGCATATTGAGTGCGTCTACCTGTCGGGAATATATCCTATTGGAGGGGTCTTTTAGACTGTCTTTACGGTGGACACTGTCTATGATGCCATTACATTTGGAGAGGGTCCGCGATGCTATGCAGATATCTCCGAGGACATCGTTGTACTGAGCACACTTATGAGCCGCTACGTGCGCTACACCACCCGCTCCAATTAATAGGGTATTTCCCATTTCTCAAGTTGCCTCCTGGTTAAAAATATACCTATAAAACATGTTTCCAAGTTTTTCTACTCTGTATACAGTATATAGCACCCCTTTTAACTCCGTATTTTCTTGCTATCTCTATCTGTTTATCTGTAGAATTACGTATATCTATAATCTGATTTTTAGTAAATTTAGAACTTGACCTAAATTTACTAACACGGTCTTTTACGTTGTCAAAATTCGTGCCCAAAAATAAATGGTCAGGATTTATGCATGAGGGTGTATCACAAGTGTGACATATTACCATACCGTCTGGGACAGATCCTCTATATTTTTCGTAATATAGTCTACAAACAGTCTTGTGTTTATAGTTTATGCATATATGAGGATACCCGTCCGCGTCTTTATAGTGACTGTTACAGATCCAGCACCCGTTATCATTTACTATATATGTAACGGGTTTTTTTCTAGCGTTGCCATGTGAACAACCACAAGAAGTAGACCTACCCCTTCGCAAAGAGTTGCCTACAACAGATACCTTTTTACCACAGTCGCAGATACAGTCCCAATAACGATATCTTGTTGATTTTTTGTCGTTGAACCCGACAACAGCTAGCTTTCCAAATTTTTCACCTGTCTCTATAATAAGCGGCTTTCTCATAGTCAATTACTCTTTTTGAAATCGCTGTAAGTAAAAATCTTTATTGTTTCAATTTTACCATTTAATCTTTTTACCACTATTGACGGGAGGCTAAGTCCGTTGAACCAGGTTTTCTTCACCATAGAATAACCCGCAGCATTCTTTATCCTGACCTCGTCTCCTATCTGGAGAGGCTTCCTGAAAGACCCCTCTCCGAAAATATCTCCTGCCAGGCAGGACCGTCCAGCTACCTGATACTGGTAGGGACCCGTAGATTCAATAGACGCACCGTATCTGTAGATTATTAGATCCAGCATGTGTGCCTCTGCGGAGGCGTCCACTACGGCGATGTCTTTGTGGTTATGGACTACGTCTACCACGGTGGTGACGAGTTCTCCAGCGCCGGTTATTACCGCCTCTCCAGGCTCCAGGTACACCTGTACGTTGTGCCTATGAGCGAACCACTTTAGTTTTTCCGAAAACAGTTTATAGGGGTACTCTTTTTTAGTGAATAGTACTCCACCTCCCAAGCTCACCCAAGACACTGCACTCAGCAGCTTTTGAAAACGTTTGCTTAGCTTATCGAGGTACGCGGAAAAGTTTTCAAAATCGTCGTTCTCGCAGTTGTAGTGGAACATTACTCCCGATATCTTTTTGAGATGCGCCATGATTGTCGGGAAATGTGTCTCGACCTCACCCAATCTGGAGTAGCGCCTGTTAGGGTTTGCTAGGTCAAAATGGGAGTAGCTGATTCTGGGGTTTACCCGTAGCCCGATTTCTTTGCTTTTTACCTGAGAGTAGTATCTGGTGAACTGGGATACTGAGTTGAATATGACTTTGTCTGAGTATTTCGTTATCTGTTTGATGTCATCCGCGGAGTATCCCACGCAGTAGGCGTGTGTTTCTTTGCCAAACTCCTCGTAGCCGAGGCGAGCTTCGTAGAGGGAGCTGCTCGTGGTACCGTCCATGTACTTGCTGATCAATAGAAACACTGACCAGGTAGAAAAGCACTTGAGTGCCAGGAGCATTTTCGCCCCGGAGTGCTTTCGGACATAGTCGATTTTTTTGAGGTTCTCGAGGAGGCGACGTTCGTCGATCAGGTAGTACGGTGTTTTCATGTTATATCCATGTGAATGTGGAGCAAGAGACGAGACTTGAACTCGCAACAGCCACCTTGGAAGGGTGGATCTCTACCAATTGAGCTACTCTCGCTTAAATATAACTATTTAAACTCATCATCCAGAAAACATCCAGAGCTGTTTTCTACCATTCTATTAAACAAATATTTTGCAGTACAAAGGGCTACGTTCCACTCTTTTGTTTTTCTATAGGCTCCATAACTGCCTTTTACTTTTATTACACTCGGTTTTTTCATTTTCTTTAGTATCTTAGCAAGGATAGCTGGTAAATCACTAGAGAGTGATGCTATTCTTTTATCCTTGTACAATTCATTCCAAATGAACTCAACATCAGATGTTTTCATAGGAGATCTCTATCTATCGTAGCAAAACAGGGGGTACCATCCTCTAACCAGGATCCTATTGTATTGTACTCGAAAAATTCCTCTGCTTCTTCGGCGTCCATATCATCCCGCATGAGTATCTCTATGCACTTGTCACGGTCGAGCAGGACGAGAGGCTGCATACCGAAGCGCTCTACCATACCGATGACCGCGTCTTTCATGTCTGTGGGATACAGCGCCTCGCAATTGATATCCGAGATACGTTCTAACAGGTCATCTACCGCGGAGGGCGGATCCCACTCTACCTCCCCCTCAGGATCTACGAGAGGACCCTCCCAGTTTTCCATAGAAAACAGGTACAGGACATCTCCCTGGTCGTTTCGGGTGTACACGATCTCTTGACCTGTTATAGCTTCTTCGAAAGACACCGCGTGCTGGGGGTCGAAAGCATCCTGTAGGTCCCGAGCTCCCTGTCCTGCGTCTACCTGGACGGACTCTTTTTGTAGGACCAGGGTCATGAATTCTGATGGGAACTCGTACTCGAAATCCTTTATCATCGATCGTTTCCAGAGCATTCGGTCCTCCTGTTTTATACGGAGCCGGGAGCAGGGATCCCACCTGCCGCGTCGTACGTAGACGGGTACGAGCCGCCAGCGCGTGCTTCAAAACATCCCGACATTTCAATGCATGAATTCATCTTTGTACACTATGCTCGACCATCCCCTCGGGAGTTTACCGTCCATACTGTTTTTTCGTTCACATATGGGGCATACAAACCACGCACCGTATGGGTGTCCTACCTCGGAGGTCTTTATGTCTTCGGGGCCCACACTCAGTACAGACCCACAAGCATCACACGTACACGGTTGCTGGACACTGGATTTGATGATGTTCATATACTGCCTACTCTCTGATTTGGAGCGAGTGGCGGGGCTCAAACCCGCGATATCTACCTTGGGAAGGTAGCGCTTTATCAACTAAGCTACACTCGCTTGCTAGATTGTCCATGGGTACGCGCTCTCGATGAATCTCTGCACTTTGTCGAGATCAAACACAGTGTCGTCTTCAGATCTGAGCTTGGTCTCCGCATCAATCCAGATAGGGTATCCGTTACTCGCTTTACTAATCTGCATGAGCTCGTGGACTACATTGTCCGGAGAGAGCCCTCCGGCGTATCCAGAGTACTCCCATGCTTCAGGCCAGCTGTCTGGTAGGATACCGGCTCCTCCGGATTTATCGAACAGAGGCTGACATTCCTGTAGGCTTATTCCGATAGCCGCATCATTCACGTCCTCTGCCTGGAAAATCAGCTCGTATCTCCTGAATCTGTCATGTAACAGTTTGGATGCGGCCCCTATTACTGTATGTCTCTGAGCGTGAAAATTGAATTGTATCCTCTCAAAGATGTCCATGGGGAGTATGTCGAAAATCTCTGTCTCTGCTTTCTCAAAGATATCCCGTACCCATCTCCCGCATAGATGGGCGGATAGCTTGAGTACTCCAGGGTCTCTACGACACTCATCTGCGAGAGTGTTGATCCAGTCCATAGAAGGGAAACGGGGTCCGCCCATATTGTTCTTGGATACCAGAATACCCCACTCGGTCCTCGGATACTTGTGAGATATCTCAAACATAGTAGCTATGCTCGTTAGGCTATCCGCACCTGTCACTGTGATTGTACGAATCATTTTTACCGGCATGGCGTTTTGACCTTTCTCCAGGTAGCTGTGTTGCCGCTATAGGGGATTATGCTCTCTGAACATGTGGTGTACGGGGGTAGATTTACTAGCATACCCAGCACCTCGTATTTTCCGAAACCAGTTATCTTCCAGTACTCATGATGCGGGTTACCCATTTCCATCTCGGTACTCCGTATGACGGTACCTTTTTTCCAACCTCTTTTGCGGAAGACCTCTGCCGGTGATAGTTCTCTCATTTCTCTTCTACCTCGAATGGTATGACTTTTTGGTTTACCATGTCCCAGCGATCGAAACTCATGCCCAGGACTGCAGATGTCATGATAGGTATGGGCCCGCCAAATACTCCCTCGGTGCCTTTGGTGTCTTTTTTGCAGTCAAAACACCACACACAATGCTCGTATTCGGACCATGCAATATTCTCTCCGTTACAGAGGTCGCACTGGATCCCGTACTCTGCAGGATTTTGCACGTAGTGCCAGGTTCGTTTCTTTAGGTCGGACATAGATAGGTATCCTATGAAATGGAGCGGGAAGGGGAACTCGAATCCCCAGCAACCTCCATGGCGAGGAGGCATTCTACCAATTGAATTATTCCTGCGTGTAAAACCGCGCCCACCAGGACTCGAACCTGGAACCTACAGTTTAGCTTACCACTTCGGTTTTCACCGCCAGCTTTCGCTGTTCGTGGTCTGGACTATGTCTTCACCATTTCAGGTGTGGTACGTATAGTCTCTACGGATCCCTCTCGGTTTCCTCGGCGTTGGGATGTTAAACCGTTCACCGATACAGTACCATCCACTCTATGAGTTCTTATTTCTCATAGAGGCTCCTATTAGCCAAAAGACTGTTGCTCTATCCATTGAGCTATGGGCGCATGAAACTCTGTTCAGTTGAATATATACATGGGTTACAAACTTTTAAACTAAAATGTTGGTGCGAGGGGTGCGGTTTGAACGCATATCTGCCACTTACCAGTTACGGATATCCCGGATACAAGCCGGTCTCGGTACCCTCGCATATTGGTAGTTCGGACGGGGTTCGAACCCGTAATCTTCGCCGTGAAAGGGCGATGTCCTGAACCAATTAGACGACCGAACCATGAAAAAAGTGCTTCTACACAACCGTAATTTCAAAGAGCAACAAAAAAGCCCCCTCAGGATCTTCCGGTCCTGAGGGGGCTTTGGTAGCCTATTGTGACAAAAGCACCCCATCAGGACGTAGGTATTCCTCCCTCTTCTCTACCTATACCTTCAGTCCTGATGATACGATTAGTCATAGTATGCCTCGACTCTTAATATACCGCTAGCGCATCAATAAGTCAACAACTATTTTTGGGGAATTTTATGTTTGACTACCTAAACAAAAAGGGGCCACTACTAATAGCGGTCCTTCAGCGTAGGAAATTCGCCCCGCTCTGAGAATACTTAGGCGAGCGCGAAAAAACTAAAATACAGGAATTTCTGGAACATGAGTTGGAGCATGCACTGGGGGGGCTGAAGGAGCTGGAGCATGGGTTGGAGATTGAAAAGGAGCCCCCGTAAAGTTGTACATATGCTTCGCTAATTCTTCAGATTGTCTTTTAAATGAGGGGTATAATTGCCCTATTATCTCCAAATCATTTTCTTGAAAGGCTTTGTCTAGCTTGCTCCATGTAGCCATGAAAGTGTTAGCAGCACGTTTCATGTCATCAACATCAGCGTCTAAACTCTCTGACCAGGCTCCTTCATTTCTGGAAATTTTATCAGTGACTTTATCGATCTCATACGCCTCTTTGATGAGACCTTTGGCCTCAAGAGAGTCAGCGACGGCATCGAGCATGGAAGAAATTTTTGACTGCATGGTCAATACCCTTTCGTGTGCGTATATGCCTTAGGTGCGTTTGCCATCAAATCCGAACCCGGTATTTCGTTTCAGAACTTCGCCCTGAGATTACTTAGGTGAGCGTGAAGAAATTAAATGCTCTTTGACATATTTTCAGAAAAAATAATTAACGCCCTTCCCACCCAGGTCTATCCCAACGTTCTACAGGCTCTGGACTCCTGTAATAATTTTGATAACTTTTTAACCATTCCTTTTGGTCTTTCAGGTACTCTGGTAAGGTTTTTTTCTGCTCCAAGCGCATTCCAAGAGAAGTGGGGCTAGTATATGGTTTATCCAAGTTTTTAGCAAAAATTTCTTGCGCAAAAGTTTTTGCTAAAGCATCAACAAATTGTGGAGATTCTTTCTTGAGGGCTTCTGCTGCTTCCAGAAAAGCGGTCCTAAAATTGGGGTCGAGGTTGGATTCGCCTTTTGAAGCCTCAAGAGCCACAATTAAATCCTTCCCTTTAAAATTTGTATAATCTTTACGTATAGTTTCCATAGAAGTATCTTCGTAATCGTGGTGCTCCCATGCTCTGGGGTTAAAGCCCCCCCTCCAAAAAAGTTTTATATATTTTTTCATTTTTTGAGAATCTATAGCGTCAGCGATCTTATCAATCTCATAGGCTTCTTTAATGAGCCCTTGAGCCTCAAGACGGTCAGCAACGGCATCGAGCATGGAAGAAATTTTAGTTAGCATAATATCTCCTTATTGCATACACATGAAATATTAGTAGAAAATTACAGATACTTTATAAAACAGGTGCCGCCCCGTGAGGAACGGCACCAGATACTCTTTGTACGCATGGCACATGAGCTGCTATCAAAGATACGTGTAATCGACCTGCTTGGCAAGCTCCTCACCGATTTTCACGTACTCATCTCGGTACTTCACGCCATCCATTTTGTCGATCTCTTTGGGCATGTCGTACATCTCTACCCTCTGGAACGTGAGATCGAATCTGTACTTGGATAGAGCCGTCAGCCACTGCTCCTGGGTCATAGACAGCTGAGCCCGGGATAGACCACCCTCTACAGGGTTCATGAAAAACAGTAGCTGCCTGAGGTTGTTGAAGCTCACGGCTTTTTTAAATGACATGCCCTGGTTAGCCTGTCCGCACCCGAGGGAGAGTATGTGGACGTGTTCCTCCAAAAGCCACCCCTGGCGCATGACCTCTATAAATGCCTGCATGATGGGGGCATTCATGTCCCCACACCCACCGTCCATCCATACGTTCTTGGTTTCTTTATCGACCATGGTACCGAAATACAGGGGTGCCGCGGCAGATCGTAGGATAGTCTGAGTGAGGTTGAGCTCTCCATCCTTTTCTTCCCAGGATTTGAAAAAATGCGTACGCCCGTCGACTAATGACACACTGGTCGAAATGAACTTGGTTTTACATTGTTTCATCTGGACGCCTTTGATATAGGCGTCCAGGAGGTTTTGTACCGGCTCTCTGCTGTATTTGGGCTGGAATATAGGGGCACGTACTCTTTTGGCAAAGATCTTTGGTAGATCTTTGTAGAATATGTCCTTGAATGTTTTAACGGGTAGGATACCAGTGCTGAGTATGCCGCCAGTGATTGCCCCTACAGAGGACCCTATTACCAGGTCGAACTCTTGTACTGGCTCAGCTTTTGTGGTGTCTGTTATTGCGTCGAGGACTGTTAGGGGCAACAGGCCTTTCGCACCGCCGCCGTCCAAAGCTAGCACTATTTTATGCATACCATCTCCTTTTATATACCGTTTATAATATTTGTAGGTTATTGCATAACCTGTTAATAATACCTTTATGATAGGTGCTTGAGCTAAAGGTATCGTACCAAAAAGGGAGAAACATGACTGTATTGTATAAAACCTGTTCAATGTGTAAAAACGAATTTCCTTTGACTGTTCAGTATTTTACACGAAGAAAAGATAACGTTAGCGGATGGACCTCTGCTTGTAAAGAATGCAGGAGAAAATGGTATCATGTGAAAAGAGGAAAAATTCCACCAGATAAAAAATATGAGCCTAAAAAAGCAAACGACGGGTACAAGTTTTGTGTTAAATGCGACAAAGAATTCCCTGCTACATCAGAGTTTTTTTCATCGGATAGAACAATGCACTCGGGGTTGCACTCCTACTGCAAAAAATGTCTTGTTATTTACGGTAGAAAGAAAAAACACGATAATTTAGAAAAAGGCGGGTGTTATGCTTGCGGTAAAGATAAACTAGAACACAGTGCTCATTTGTGTTTTAAATGTTGGGTAAAAGCTACAAGCCTGAGAAGGTTGAAAAAAACGTACACTAAAGATCTTATTGACATTATCGAAAAACAAAAATATATATGCCCCTATACTGGAGATGTGCTAGTGCCAGGACACAACATGTCTTTAGAGCACATTGAGGCAGCATCTGTTAACTCAGATAGAAAAAGGGATATCAATAACGTAACCTGGGTATCTTTCTGGGCGAATGCTGCGAGAGGCAATTTGTCACACAAAGATTTTTACGAGCACTGTAAAAAAGTGGTTGATACTTACGAAAAAAACAGAGGTTTTGTAGTATGTACTACTACCGGAGAGAAGCTTATATCGTAAAAAGCCCGGGACCAGTTTCCTGATCCCAGGCTTATCTTCTCACGGTACGAATATAACCAAACTATTCAGCTTTTATCCGGTTCCCCTCGAGGTACATCTCGTTGTTGACCATAACAGTCGTACATCCAAGGTGATCTGCCAGGGCATTTGCTACTTCTTTGAGACGAACATGATCGCTGAAACTTGGAGTCCCTTTGATCTCTTTACCTAGCTCAGCCTCGTTGTAGAACTTTATCACTTCAGAGCCAAAAGGTAGCATACCTCGGTATGTCTTAGCTTGCTCCGGGTGATAAATCAAATAGATTTTGAGCGGGAAAAGAACCGACCACCCAGGCTCAATGACAGAGAATTCTTCGAGCTCTGGTACCGTAGGATTCGCCTTGGTCGCAATCACGTATGCGCGATTGTCTGACGACATAAGGTCAAACCGTTTTTTGAAAACGGTCGTATCTTGTGAGGCAAATCCGAGACTGGGGAGTTGATCAAACGGAGTACGGCTCTCCAGATGCTGTTTGCACTCAGATATGAACAGATCGTTTCGGGAACTTAGATCAATCCGAGGCTGGGCGAGATAGTCGATAATACGGTCGTGTTTACCGTGCTTCTCGAAAGCTTGATGCAGGCGGGCCAAATCGAATACACCAGAACGACGCATGAAGCGCCTCCTTCTTTGTAATGTGAGGTACAAAAGCACTGTCCTAAACGAGCTTGCTGCTCTGACAGACAGTACCCGTGAGAAGATTACTCTAATATATGCTGATTCAGTCTTAAAGTCAACCTGTCTCGAACTATTTTCCGAACGCGAGCTTTTTGAACTCCTCGGTGAGTTGAAACCAGTTAATGTATAGCCCGGCGTCATTTTTGTCGAACGGTTTCCAGATCTTAACTTTTGTCAGATCTAAAGCTACTCCTATTTTCCTCGCTTCCCACCAGGGTTTTTCCCATGCCAATAAAATGCATATAACTTCTGATCCTGATAGACTTGTGATAGTTACAACCAATTCGTTGTCTTGCCGGGTAGTAGGCCCGTTACTCTCTCCTACGGAGCAATTCGCATACACGATGTGTACAGGCACACCAAAAGGTATCTCATTGACTATGTCTATAGCTCGTTCGAGTTTGGCTACCTTTGCTTTGATAGCCTGTACCGCTCTGGCTCGTACGTCCTGCCGGGCTTTTTCTATGGCTTCTTTTTTATGCATTAAAAGCGTATCTCCACTTTTGAGCGATCGGTACCCTACGACCGTAGCCAAACGCTTTTTGATGCATTTTTATGCCTATAGCAGCCTGCCTACGCTTGAACTCTGCCCCCGTCATCAGGCGCAGAGTTTTCTCAGCGTAATCTTGATTAAAACGTACGATCTCTTGACATGCAAATTTCTCCTTCTCTCCCAATAACTCACCCTCTATGTTGAGCTTGAGGATGGCATCCAGTATAGGATACGGAGGCAGGTTGTCCGTGTCCTTCTGACCGGGAGCCAGCTCTGCCGACGGCTCTTTGTCGAGAATCGCCTGGGGTATGACGGCAGTACCCGCCAGCTCATTGATATACTTGGCTACCGCGTAAACCTCCATCTTATAGAGGTCACTGATCGGGGCCATACCACCTGCCATATCTCCGTATAGTGTACAATATCCTACCGAGAGTTCACTCTTGTTGCCAGTCGACAGCACCAGGTGCCCGTGACGATTCGAAAACGCCATGAGCACCTGCCCGCGGATACGGGCCTGCAGGTTTTGCTCCGTGACTCCCGCGGGCGCAGTCTCGAACACGTCGTTGAACTGGTCAATTATCAGATCGAAACTGCTCTTGATCGGAAACGTGTATAGGCGTACTCCCAATCTATCGCAAAGCACTTGCGAGTCTTCGTAACTCCCGGTCGAAGAGTACTGCGAGGGCATCGTGATACCTACCACGTTGTCTTTTCCCAAGGCAGCTACAGCGAGTGCCGTGACTACAGCGCTGTCTATACCACCAGACTCTCCTATGACAGCTCCCTTGAAACCGCATTTTTTCACGTATTCTCGGATCCCGTACACGGCCTGTTCATAGAAAAATTCTGCACTACTTTTGTATGTGCCCTCAATGTACGGTTGGTCTAAGCTACACAGATGCTTGCCCATGTACTGTATGCTGAGTATATCTGGCTCAAATCTCTTAGCATGCCCGCAGATACCCCCCAAAGCGTCTACTGCAAAACTATTCCCGTCGAATACTATGTCGTCGTTACCGCCGACCGTATTGACGTAGAAAATAGGCATGTAATACTGTCTGCACAGGCTTATCACCATTTCTTTCCGATACTCGTGCTTGCCCGCTATCGATGGCGAGGCGTTCAGTGAAAGTACCATGTCTGCCTGAGCATTGTACAGCTCTTTGATAGGATTCAATGTGTAGAGCTTATTATTGTGCCAAATATCTTCACAGATCAATACCCCAATACGGTACCCAAAAAGTGTGAATAGACCCATATCTTTTCCGGGTTCGAAATATCGAGCCTCATCAAACACATCGTAGGTAGGGAGTAATCGTTTTCGGTAGTTGTATATGACCTTTCCTCTGTGACATACCGCCGCCGAGTTGTACAGCCCTTTACCGGGACCCTCATTACGCTCTATGTACCCTAAAACAAAAGGGCACTCTACACTGCTTGTCCTTTTGAGTATCTCGTCTAATGTTTGTAGCTGTGCAGTGATAAAGCTGCTATTGTCTACCAGATCCAGGGGCGGGTATCCAGTTATCGATAGCTCAGGGAAAACTACTATAGCCCCCTGGCTATCATAGGTGCCGTTCAGCATAGTAGTTATGATCTGCTGTGCGTTACCCGGCAGGTCTCCTACTGTAAAGTCGAGTTGCGCGAGAATAACCCTCATAGTATACCGCCTGTTTTGTTGGTATCTGCAGCTCTGTTGTACGCACATTTGAAATCCATGCAGTATCTCCGACATATCGGGTCATCTTTAGGGCTATGACTCTCTACCCAGCTTAACCGCGCTCCTTTTACGTCACCACTCAAAGGACCTATGGGTCTGCCACCCTCCCGGGCGTACATGAGACATGGATAGTGGTCCCTGCCTACGATTGATATGTCTGACCTGGATAGACTGCATTTGAAAGTATCTGTCTCTGTCATACCGCGCATACTCTTGCCCTGCCTGAATCGCCCTACTCGATAGTTGAGGATCGGGTACGCTGAGTAGTCCTCACTCTCCGGAAACACTGGCGTGACCTCATCTTTGGTACTCACCGATAGCTTGATATCGTTTACCCCGAGATCCAGGATGTACCTGATAATTTTCGATACCCTGCTCACATTGAGGCTGTCTACTACCAGCCCTACATTGACATAGTAACCCAGGTTAGACAGCTTGATTATGTTGCTGATCACTTTGTCGACGTGTTTGTAGCCGCGGCTGACGAGTACGTCGTAGTCATAATCATCCAGGGAGATAGAGAGCATGTCTACGTCCAGGGCTCTGTATAGGGACATGTCTGCCGAACCGTTAGTAGACAGCCCTATTTTCAGACCTCTACTTTTTATTCGTGCACAGAGCTCCCGGATATGCGCGTAGAGGGTCGGCTCGCCTCCGGTTATTTGGACGTGTTTCAGGCTGTAGGCGTATTTTTCTATGAAATCACACGTCTCCTGTAAATCGATCTCTGAGTTCAATCGATTGCAGTATTTGCATGAGAAATTGCAGGCCCCCGTGACTGCTACCTCACAATACCAAAACCCATCCCCGGTGTATCCGAGGCGTTCTTGGTTGATTTCACTGAATCCGGTAGTTTCTATCACGGGTTCACTTGTCCGTAAGCTGGTTGCGTTTATAAGGTAAGCATCGGATCTGTTTCATGCTGCGGGAATTTTTTCTTTAGTTTAGAGATACTTCTACATAATTTTTCTAAATGATCTCTCCGGGCTTTGTTCCAATCCAGAGTGGGGATCTCTTTTTTGTACTCTCTCTCGTCTTTTAAGCACTGTGTAATAAAAAGGCCTCTCACACTCTCGTTTTCTATTTTGTCTATTTTATCTATGAATTTTACATCGTTAGATAAAAGTCCCGCGACAAAGCCGTCTGTTACAGCGTGTAGTCCCCAACCGGTTTCTTCTATCTTTACTATGGTAGCTCCTTTGGCAGAAAGCCTGTCCCAGTAACCTTTGGGGTACCCGTGCTCAACAGCCTCTGTATCAGAAGAACATTCCCATGTTATCCGATATGTCGGGGGGTTTTGACTGCTTGATGGTTTAGAGTCTTTTTCTATTGCCTGTTTCAGAAATTTCAGATAAACCCTGTTGATGGCTCCTTGAAAGCTCATTCCACAATTACCAAGATTGTAGTTGTAAAGCTCTTCCACGCACACCTCCAAAAATGTTACTTGTCCATGAGTTGATTGTTGAATATCAGTCTCTTCCTCAGCTCAAACACATCCCCCGATAGGCTGACCTTCATCATATGAGGACTCTTCAGGCGCTTGAGGGTCCAGTGTAACATGTCCTCTTCTTGGCGTACCAGGGCCCGGACTTCGTTGATACTCGGTTTGAAACCCTCCTGGATCGCACCTTCTTTGTAGGCGACCCTGTGCCGGGGTATATACTCCAGGTCGGTCATATGCTGCAGTATGATACGACTCGACTCGTCGTCCGGGTGGTGAGCCGTTGTACACTGTCTTACGTTTTCGTTTCTACCGTGGATGAGACAACAAAATATCTCACCCGTGTCCTTATGGCGGAGCCATGTCGACCGGTTCGATCCCGGGATACTGGTCTTGATGGGGTTGTCGTGGGCGATCTTTATGACCGCTCGCTCTTTACCCCAGCTCTCCACAGTCGAGAGTTTAGCGACCCCGCCGATACTCGGCTGGTCAGCGCAGGTACCAGGCTGAGTCCCACAGGCCCATACGATTTTCTTGATAGTCTCGTTAGGATCGAGGCCTGCTTTGGCTGCATTGGTGAAAATCTGACCTCGGATGTCTTCGATGAGATACTCGTCAAGATCGTTGGTCTGATAAATCATGGTGTCGTTCAGCCCAGCGGCGTCCAAAGCGATCCTCTCTTCGATAGTTATATATGCCAGGTCACCTGAGTCATTCCGGATACCAGGAGTACCCCCTGCGGTCTTGATGCTATCCCAATGCTTCTTGAACGCTCTGATAGCATTTGGGAGTCCCGACTTGAGGGTGTCGATGGTATCCACCAGGAGCACTGGTCTTTTGGGGTTGATTTCGAGCCACTTATCGAATGCCTCGTACTCATCCCCGAAACTTTGCGGGAACTCATGCCCCATTGTGCCACGGATAGGGATGTGTATCCCTCGGCTGATCTCAGCATTGCTGGAGATGTTTATCCCAGCCAGGTGAGCATAGAGGGAGGTACGGAGAGGGTCCTGGGCTCTTCTCCTAGCGAACTCCATAGTCGACCCCTGTCCCGCTGATTGGACTACCCGGGCCCATTTGGTCATCGAGAGCGACGGGTAGTTCACACAGGCGAGTAGCATGCCCTCGGCGATGCGTACCTGTGCGAGACTGCCCTCTATGATGACGCACGGTTCGTTGGGGAAGAAAATCGACCCCTCGGGAGGGGCGTAGACGGTCACGCTCAGTCGATTGAGAGAGCACAGGTATTCGATGAACAGGTAGGAATACCCCAGGTAAGTCAGGGCGTCTTTGACTGCTTTATCCTCGAAAGTGAAATCTTCGAGTGTTCTCAGGAACGCCGTGAGTCCTCCCAGGTGAGCGAACGATCCACCGAAAGGCGCTTTCCTGATGAAGTGAGTCTTCGCCGCTTTGAGCTCATGGCGGTTGAGGTGGAAATCAGTCTCCGCCATGCGCATGTAATAGTCATCCCACG
>Ga0315273_10003702_pt1 | contig 18468 bp, 16 predicted proteins | sample YL17G02_0_MG_FD_205753 | JGI IMG/M metagenome (GOLD analysis project Ga0315273, IMG submission 205753) | Sediment microbial communities from Yellowstone Lake, YNP, Wyoming, USA - YL17G02_0 | ecosystem: Environmental > Aquatic > Freshwater > Lake > Sediment | place: USA: Wyoming | collected...
CTTATCGAAATTCACTTCCTTCATTAGACTAACTTTTACCATTCCACCTTCAGGGGTGAACTTTATAGCATTGGAAAGCAGGTTGTAGAGTATCTGTTTCAGTTTGACCCTGTCTGCTGTGATCGTCTGGATCCCTTCCCCTATCGAGACCATAATTTCTATGAACTTATTTTCAGCAAGGGACTTCATGATATTCATGACTTCGCTTATAACGTCGTCAACGAGAAAGGTTTCATATACCATATCATATTTGCCTGCCTCTATCTTTGCAAGATCAAGGACGTTGTTTATAAGTTCAAGGAGATGTTTCCCTGAAGAGTATATATTTTTTATATACCTCTCCTGATTTTCAGAGATATTACCAAAGGTTCTGTCGAGCAGGACATCAGAGAACCCTATGATTGAATTCAACGGGGTTCTCAATTCATGGCTCATATTTGCTATAAACCTTCCCTTGAGCTGGTTGGCATATTCCAGTTCCCTGTTAATCTTCTCAAGTTGTTCAGTCCTCTCTGTGACCTTTTTTTCGAGGTTATTTTTCAGATCTTCAAGTTCTCCTGCTTTTTCTTCAACAGCCTTTTTTAAATCTCTTTCCTCCTGCAGGCCCGTAAAAATAAAAATTAAACCTGAATTTGTCCCATTCTGATCTTTCAGTCCGATAGCATGCAGCCGTGCATCGATTTCCCTTCCACCAGACCCGATAAGGGTAACCTCATAATTGTTCAGGGCTGTTTTAATGGCAAGTTCGTTCTTCATTACTTCCCAGATGTCATCTTTTATGAATGACTTAATGTATTTGCCTGTTAAATACTGGCTTGGGTAGTCGAGCAATATGTTTGTTCGCTCATTGCAGACGCTGATCAAACCTGCAGGATCTGTAATGAAAACCATATTATCTGAGGATTCAACAAGATTCAGTGATTCAAGTCTGAGAGCCTCTATGTTTTTGAATAATCCGAACCTTTCTATACATAACCCTGAAAGAACAGTCAAGAGGTTTAAAGAAGCCTTCTGTCTCTCAGAGAATTGCCTTGGCTTAAAATCGTCTATGTACAGGATTCCGGCAACCTTATCCTGTAAAACCACAGGGCAGGCAAGCAGGGCCCTTATTTTTTCACTGATCAATGCCGGGTTGTTTCTTGTATAGTCGACCTTGAGGGTATCATTTATCGCTACAATCTCTTTATTGTGGAGAATCACATCTGTTAATCCACCTGGTATAATACCCCAGGATTTGTTATCAGTAAATCTTTTACTCAGACCCTTGGATGCGACAACTCTCATCTCCCCATTATCGTAAATAGCGATACTGCCGGCAGGGGCTTCGGATATCTCGAGAGCCTTCTCAAGAACCAGACCCATGAAACCATTGAACTGATCTGCGATCCCGAGTTTTGACATTAAGCTGACAACCGTTTTCTGATTCTCTATTGTCTTTATAGCCTCTATTCTTGCCCGTTTTTGCTTTTCTATGGTTTCCCAAAGGAGTCTTGCACCCACTCCCTCAATAACCTCTGTCTTGTTTCCCGAGGTCTCTCTTATAACATTGCTGAGCTTAAAGTCTCCGGTAACATTAATGACAATTTCCGGATTGGCAGAGCAGAAGGCCTGTATATTATCGAATACAGGGATATTCCATTTCCTGGCAAGTATACCCCCGGGAGAATCCTCTTTCTTCTCGTATATACCGACTAACTCTGTGTTTGCATCTCCTCTGAGGAGGGAAAGAAGTGCACTGGCGCCTATGTTACCACCTGCAATCGCCAACCTAAGCATCTAATTTAACCCCCTTTTCTGGCAGAGAGAACATCATATCCATAAAATAGCCGAGCAGTTCAGCGTCCCATTGCCCGTAATGCTGCTCAATCTGCAATGTTTCGAGTGTTACCTTGACAGATCTGCGGTCACGATACGGACGTACAGAGACCATTGCATCAAAGGAGTCAACAATCGATAGAATCCTTGCCATCAACGGGATATCTCTTCCTCCAATGCCATCAGGGAAGCCTTTACCGTCCCACCGTTCATGATGGTGACGTATTGCAGGCAATATCTTCTTCATCGAAAAAAGTGGCCGGCATAATTCCTCACCGAGTAAGGTGTGTGTTTTAATCATCTCAACTTCTTCTCTGGTCAAAGGGCCTGGTTTGTTGAGCAATGACTCACTTAGGCATATCTTGCCTATGTCATGTAGTATTCCGGCCTTGTTCATCTCTTTTTGGTCTTTTTCGGCAAGTCCGAGGAACACAACAAAATCTGTCGAGAGCTTACTAACACGTGTTGAATGCCCCTTTGTATATGGGTCCCTTGCTTCCATTGCAACAGCAAGGGTCAGTATAATGCTTTCTGAATGATCGAGTTCTTCGTTTAATGCCTTGAGCTTCAGCAAAGATTTTATCTTTATAAGCAGTTCTGTTGTGTCGAAGGGTTTGCTGATGAAATCGTCTGCTCCTGACTCAATGCCCTTGATTTTACTCCCTCTATCAGTAAGGGCTGTGAGGAGTATTACAGGGAAAAACCGCTTCCCGGACATGTCCTTGAGTCTGGTGCATAATTCAAAGCCGTCTATCCCGGGCATCATGACATCCAGCACCGCAAGGTCAACTGGAGATTGACTGAATATATCGATAGCTGTGTTTGCGCCAAGCGCTGTGAAAACCCTGAACCCTTCTTTTATAAAAACAGCCTCCATCAGTTCAAGGTTCGACTGAATATCGTCAACAACCAGAATAGCAGGCGTCTCTTTTTCAATAAGACATTTAAAAGGACCCATTTAGAAGATTAAAGCATTAGCGGGATATTTTGTCAAGAAAATTCTTTTATAATAGAGTGTTACATTAAATACTTAACCTTATTCTTAAAATGAGTTGATTCTAAAAAGGCAGGGTTAAAGGATTCGTGGGGTCAAGGGGTCAGGACAGATAAAAACTAAAATATTGTTATCTGTGGCAATTTTCGCTATTGTTTTACCGAAGATAGTAACCATAAAGAGTATAAACAAAGTGTCCGACAATAGTGTATGCTTCCATCCCCCATTCTTCAGGCAATGGCCAGAATGGGGCCCCGTCTTTCAGTGCCCTTATTGCAGCATCGTCAAGATTTTCATGACCTGATGTCCTTACAAGCTCAACTGCGCCAAGCCTGCCATTTTTCTTTATGGTGAATTTTAAGACCAGGTCTCCGTAGAGTCCATCAGCTGCTGCTTCCGGTGGGTACATCCAGATGCTTTCGATGCGTTCTTTCAGCCTTTTGTTATATATCAAGAACTTATACTCTGATGTATCGAGAGTAAATGTTTTATCTTTCTTTTCTTCTTTTTCGATGTCTCTTTTTGCAAGTTCATTAATAATGCTTTTATCAAATAGCTTTTCTCTGAGAGACGGGCCTGCAGTATCCGGATGTGGTATGCTTCCTCTGCCAGTCGATCCGTTCTTTCCCCCGCCAGGAGAGCCTCCCTGAGCACCGCTGCTAAGTGGGGGCGAAGGCAGATTATTTTTGTTATCACCCTGTGATGCTCCCGGTTCACTACGGGAGGACTCCTTATCGGTCCGGGGCATCATTTTGTCTCTCATTACAGGTGAAGGTCTTTGCACTTTTGGCGCTGCACGGGATGCCGGCGGTGCAGGCCTTGCCCTGGGCGCCGGCGGTTTGATTACAGGCCTTTGCGAGAGGAGATCATTTGGAGAAACGAGACTTGTGAAAAATTCACGTCCCTTTTTCATATCTTTTTCAGCAGGCAAGGCCAACAGTATCACAGAAAGAATGATGGCATGCACTGCAAAGGAATAGATAAAAAATCTTCTGAGGTTCAATCTAAAAAATTCCTAAAGAGTTTTATGTAACTCGTGAGGCTTTCTTTTCTGCTGTCTTTCCTGAGCCAGAGCCTTAAGGATACCTCCTGTATCTCAGGCCTTCTGTGCAAGGCAACAAGCCTCTCGGCAGATTCGTCGTTTTTCAAAAAATAATTTCTCAATACATCCATAAGCATGAATCTTTTCTGGAATTGAGCCTTCCACATCTTCTTGTAGATATGCACTTTTTCACTCAGTATCGCATTTGCAGCATATTCTCCTGCCTTCATCGCATAGTATAAGCCTTCATATGTAAGGGGCAGAACCTGGCCTGCTGAATCACCGGCAAAAAGGATCTTATCTATATTATATATATCACCTTTCCAGGCAGGTATCCTGTATATACTTTTTCTTCCTGCCGAAGATATCCCCTTTCTTGTCTTGAATTTTTCGAGTAAATCCTTGATTTTTTTGGAGTCAAAAGTTCCTGTGCCTATAGAAATTCCTTCTGCTGCGGGGAATACCCATGAATACGAGTAAGGAGCATGGGAAGAACCAAACCAGAATTCAGAGAGATCGCTATTTAAACCGTTTATGCGCTCAGATTCCGTATAAAAGGACTGTACAGGTTTTAATCCAAGGACTGTTCTGACTTTAGAATTTACTCCATCAGCAGCTATCACATACTCTGAGATTATTTCTGTCTTTGATCCCAGCACATTTGCTTCAACGGTATATTTTTTATGGCCTTTAAGGTTTATAAATTCTCCTTCTATAACATTTACACCCTCTGCTTCAGCCTGTTTTCGGAGTGCGTTATCGAACTCCTGTCTTTCTACGATTGCGAGGTTTCTGCCTTTCAGCTCTATATCAACCTTTTCTCCCTTTGGCGAGATGATCCTTATACTTCCAACCTCTTTTTTTATCAGAGTTTTTGGAATGCCAAGCTCATCGAAGGCAGACAGGGAGAGTCCGCCACCACAAGGTTTTGCATGTGAAAGATTCCTTTCGAGAAGTATGACATCTGAACCACTTCTTGCAAGAACCTTTGCAGCAGTGGCCCCTGCGGGCCCGCCGCCGATGATAAGAACCTTAACGCTTAAACTCATTGTATATGGATAGTATCCATTTAAATAAAGCAGGGAATCGAAGAATCGGTAAAAGGGAAAATCTTCCCTAAACCAATTCTCCCATTCCCCCAAATATCATCTTACATTCAAAATCCTGGCGGGAGCGGACAGTGTATCTTTGCACGCTTTACAGAAGAATCACCGTTTACGAAATGCGCAGATATCTTGAAGAAGAATTCACTAACAGAACCTGATAGAGTACCATCTCTCTTTTCGCCCCAGGGCAAGGTCTTTTCATTATTATTGATAGCTACGATCAAATATATATGCCCTGGCGACATACCTTTTATATCTTCCTCACTCGGCATAGGCAGACCCTTTGTAGGGCCGAACTGTGTATGAGAATGGAAATCGCCTATTTTCTGTAATTTATTAAACCGTGCAAGGATAGGCTCTATCTTCTTGTGGTTCTTCTCGTTGTATACAACCCCTTTATGTTTTCTGTTTGCTGTCTGGACGCTAAACGCATGTTCAATAATATACCTGTCTTCAAGCTTATACCCTAAGAGAAAGCCAAAGCATTCTCTCTTATATACCTCTGCAGAGCTGAGAAGAAGATCGAGAAAAGCATTCTCCGAGAGGTAAACGCGCATAATGTCCTATTTTCTAATAATTCGGGAGCCTGACAGTGAGCACAGGACATGGAGCAAATCTGACAACCTGTGCTGCAGTGCTGCCGAAAAGGAGCCTGTCGATACCCTTTCTTCCATGGGTAGCAATAATTACGAGGTCTACCTTGGTTTTATTTGCAAAATTGACTATCTCCTCATGCGGGACTCCCGTAATAACAGTGCGTTCGATATCTTTGATTCCGCTGAGTTCCTCAACACCAAACCGTTCGAGTTCCTTTTTTGCGCCGATTTCAATGTCCTTGTACATCTGATCCACTGAGACATGAGGGACATACCACCCTGAAGCTTTAGCTATATCGTAAATAACATGCACAATATAAAGCTTTGCCCCATATTTTTTTGACATATCAACAGCGTACTTCAGTGCCTGAGACGATCCCTCAGAAAAATCTGTCGGAAAAAGAATACTTTTGATTTCCATTATCCAACCTCCCTTAGATATTTTGCTGCATTTTCCGGTGATGTGGGAAGGATATAAAATCCTGAACCCCATTCAAACCCACTTGTCCTTATAATACGCGGCATTATCTCGAGATGCCAGTGAAAATCCTCACCGAGCGTATGCCAGTGATCTCTTCTTGGTACCATATTCGGGGCAGTATGTATGTAATAATTAAAAGGTGGATCACGAAAAATTTTCCGTAACTTTTTCAGTACAGACATCAGGATCAGCCCCATATCTTCAATCTCATCATATGTAATTTCATTAAAGGCACAACTATGCCTTTTTGGAATAATCCACGATTCAAACGGAAATTGTGCTGCATAAGGGCAAAAGGCAACAAATTTCTTTGTTTCAAGGATCACCCTTTCTCCTGCCCTTAATTCTTCACTAATTATATCACAGAATATACACCTTTCTTTATAGGTAAAATACTGTTTTGCATTATCGAGTTCGTCTTTTACTGTTTTCGGGATCATTGGTGTTGCCATGAGAAATGACAGAGGATGAGAAAAAATCTCTCCGGCGTCTATCCCGGAGTCTTTGTATATGAGAATATATCTAAACCTTGAATCTTTTTCAAGGTCGGCAATACGGTCCCTGTAGAGCGTTATAACCCTTATCATTTGCTCGATTCCAAGGTCTTCAGGCCTGACGTTATGCTCAGGTGATTCAATCAGGATTTCATTCGCACCAATGCTGTTCATTTTGTCGTATATCCCGACACCTTTCCGGCCTAAATCACCCTCAATCTGAAACACAGGATTAAGACTCGGCAGAGCCCGTACCCACCACCTGGATGAACCCGGCATTCTGACAGATGTTATCTCAGGAGGGGTCTCATGTTCCCGGCCCGGGCATAGGATGCAATTCCTCTCTTCCTGAGTCTTATATGAGGGCAGGTTATACTCAGAAGGGGCCTTTGATTCTGACATAATCGCAACCCATCTGCCGAGCAGGATGTCTTTTCTGAGTTCATGCATCTAAATTCCTCTTATATAGTATTCTTAGCCCTTCAAGTGTAAGATCAGGTGAAAAATCATGCTTTCTTTTCAGAAATTTTGAGATCAAACCCCCATACCCGCCGGTTATAACAACTTTCAGTTTAATATCAGCCTCTTTTTCGATCTCGCCGAGAATCCTTTCTATGGCGCCTGCTGTACCATAAAATAATCCTGACTGAATACATCTGACGGTATTGTTGCCCAAGGCCGATATTGGCGGTTTCACGTGAACCTCAGAGAGTTTTGATATTCCCTGAGCAAGTGATTCATTCATCAAACGAATTCCCGGCATTATAGTGCCACCGATATAAGTCGCTTTTTTATCAACAATGCTTATTGTTGTAGCTGTACCGAAATCCACGGCGGCAACAGGACATTTATAACATTCATATGCTGCTGCTGCATTTGCAATTCTGTCTGACCCCAGTTTCTCAGGATTTGGAATATTGAATGTCAACCCTGTCCTGATCTTACAACTCACAATGAAAGGTTTTTTACCGGTCAATCCTTTCAGGGCTTTCCGCAAGACCTTTGTATGGCTCGGTACGACAGAGGATATTATAATTCCTTCAGGTTTTTTTTCCACATTATTTTCTTTTATGAATCCATTAACAAGCGCTGAATATTTTGCATGGGACAGGAGGGGATGGGTATCCATTTTTTGTACAAGAAGGCCTGATTTAGTAAAAAAACCTATATTTATTGTGGAGTTTCCGATGTCTATGGCTATAAGCATCTATCTCAATACTGTTACGTCCCCTGAATGTATCCTCTTCATCTCTTCTGAAGGCAGCCTCAGGATAAGCATTCCCTCATCGTCTATAGCCTCAGCAAAACCTTTATAAGTTTCCTGACCAATAACCACTATCACTTCTTTACCGAGTGTTGATGTGAGGCGTTGCCATTCGGCAAGGAGAACTTCCCTCTTCATAGCTTTGAGAATCATGTACCAATTGTGTATTTCATTCAGAATCTCTGCAACGATTTCTTCCCTTAAAAACAATTTCCCGGTCTCGTTTTTTACCGACGTTGCTATTTCTCTCACATCCTCCGGGAATGCATCGATATCGGTATTTACATTTATGCCAATTCCTATGACTGAAAAGAGAATTCCCTTCTGGTCTGTTTTCAGTTCTGTGAGAATGCCGCCGATCTTCCTTTCATAACATATCAAATCGTTCGGCCACTTTATTGAGATGTTTAGCCCTGTAGTCTTTCTCAGGGCATTTGCAGATGCCACAGCAGCCATTATCGTTATAAGAGTTGCATCCTTAGTCTCGATTTGAGGCTGCAGGATAATGCTCATATAAATATTTTCACCCGGGGGAGATACCCATACCCTGCCAAGTCTGCCCCTGCCTTTTTCCTGGGTATCAGCAATAATAACCGTACCTTCCGCAACCTCTTCAGCCAAATTCGAAGCAACAGTATTTGTAGATCCAACTTTTTCGTAAAAGAAGATTTCTCTTCCTATGCTGCCTTTGATTTTTGATTTTATATCATCAGTTTTCACTACTTTTCTTCTTCCAGTATCACCACCTCTATCTTTCCCTTTAACCCTTCTGCAAACTTCTTTGCATCATCCTTTGAACCGACAATAGAGCCAAAGTGCATAGGTATTGCAATCTTCGGCTTAATATCGAGCGCAGCCTTAACAGCCTCTTCTGCTGTCATCACATAGGTGCCTGATACAGGGAGAAGCGCTATATCTGCCTTGAAATTCTTCATTTCAGGTATGTAATCAGTATCCCCTGCAATATAAATCCTCTGACCCCGAACAGTGAAGATATATCCAACCCAATTGTTACCCTTTGGGTGGAACTGTTTGTTTGTGTTATAAGAAGGCACAGCCTCGATCTCAATGCCTTCAACAGTAATCTTGTCGCCGGGTTTTACAGTCTTTACTTTTCCTGCTAATTTTTTTGCACAATCCGGAGTTGCAACAATAACTGTATCAGGCCCCTGGAGGATCTTTATGTCTTCAGGCGAGCAATGGTCAAAATGCTCGTGAGTGATCAGGATAATATCCGCTGTGTCTTTATTTTTGATCTTGAACGGGTCAGTATAAATGACCTTTTCCCCGACTATCTTAAAAGTATCATGCCCAAGCCAGTGTATATCCTTTGTCATTGTCTTAGCCTCCTTTCCTCCTGCAAATGCAGAAACCGGTATAAGTAACAGCATAATTGATAACATAATACGTACCAAGATTTTCTACCTCCTGTCGTTTAAAGGAAGTATATCACATTATTGCCGGCGATATTACTTCAATCTATTTCTTTATGGTAAACATTCAGTCAAAGGTGGTAGCCGCAGCCTTTAGGCTGCGCCAATCCACGCAGGCTGAAGCCTGCGGCTACAAAATTCCACCCGTCACTGAAGGGTTATTTCTTTATGAATTGAAACTTGTATGGATAAGTATAGGATTCACCGTTTAATGCTTTTATAGAGGCGATAACAACGAGTATGAAATTAATCCCGGCGATAAGAAGCAGTAAAAACATCCCCATTTTCATAATAAAGAGGAGTGCTCCAAACAAAGCATATATGGTCATAGAGAGTTGAAAGTTCAGAGATTCCTTCCCCTGTTCATCAATAAATGTATTGGTATTTTTTTTCAGCAGCCATATGATTAACGGCCCGGCAATGTTGCCGAACGGTATCCCGATAATACCTATCAAAGCTGTTGCATGGCACAGCATGCCCCATATGCGAACCTGTTTGTCGTCAGTCCTCTGAAGCACAGGATTTTCCTGCACTATCTGTCTCCTCTCAGATACAAAAAAGAATACCGCATCAATCGTAATTATTATACTGCATTTTTCCATTTTTAGAGACAGTCTGCATACATTTACTTTATATCAGACTTCTAATATATAATTATAGGTATTAGCTATGAAAAAGGTTATTATTGCAGAAGATATTCAGGCTATCCTTGAAAAAGAAGACTGTTTTCTGAACAGGTCGGATGTGAGAATATACACCGCAGCCACCAATGAGCAAGCGCTTAGCCTGCACAGGGCCGAAAGAGCGAATCTCATTATAGCGCAGCTGGACACACCAGTAATGAGCGGCGAAGTTCTCTCTTCCATCATACGTGACGATGATGAATTATGCAAAGCCTCCCTTATTATTGTATGCTCTGACGCAGAGTCTGATCTTAAGCGATGTTTACAGTGCAGAGCGAATGCCTTTATAACAAGTCCAGTAAACAATGCGATCCTTTTGCAGGAAGTACATCAACTTCTCCATATTGGTAATAGAAAGTCATGCAGGGTTCCCGTGAGCATCAAAATTCATGGAAGATCATCAGAAATACCTTTTACAGGATATGCAGAAAATCTAAGTGTATCAGGCATGCTGTTACATTCAGATACCCTTCTGTATGAAGGAGATGCTATAACGTGTGCTTTCTACCTTCCCGATTCCACACATATAACTACGAATGCTGAGGTTATCAGAACTCTTGAAAGAGAAACTGAACATGATACAAACGGTTATGGTATTAAATTCATCGATCTCAGCACTGACTTAAGTTCAGCCATAGAGGGATTTGTTAAAAAAGAACAACGATACATATGATCAATTCGATTAGCTGCATTACTAATGTGGTCATTATTAAGGCGATATTCTTATCAATTTCTGTCATTGCGGCTTGTCCGCAATCCTTCTGGTTTTTTCAGAAAGATTCCCGACAAGCGGGAATGACATCAACGTGGCTTTATTTGTAGCCGTCTTAGTACGCCTTGTTTGTACTCAACATCAAGGGAATCACTTAATCTCTTGTGGATTATTGTTATAATAATAGTCTCACACCTACAAGAAAACTATGGGCAAGGTTATAACAATAGTTAATCAAAAAGGCGGGGTCGGGAAGACAACTACCGCTGTTAATCTTGCCGCTTCTCTTGCACTCGCTGAAAAGGATATCCTGGTAATCGATAATGATCCACAGGGGAATTCTACATCCGGACTCGGCATATCAAGGGACAGCCTGGAAAAAAGTCTCTATGACGTTTATACAGGAAGATGTGATATCAAAGATGCCCTTAAAATGACGGTTATGGAACACCTCGGGATATTACCCTCAACTATAGATCTCCTGGGTGTTGAGATTGAACTGGTGACGAAAGAAGGGCGGGAACATATACTGTCGACCGCTGTCAATTCAATCAGGGACAGATTTAGATATATCCTTATCGACTGCCCCCCTTCTCTGGGATTGCTTACACTCAATGCCCTTGTTGCTGCTGACTCTGTTATAGTCCCTGTGCAGTGTGAATACTACGCCCTTGAAGGTCTCGGACTGTTAACAAGTACATTACGCCGCATAAGGGGTTCCTATAATCCCAGCCTTGATATTGAAGGTATAGTTCTCACTATGTTTGACCCAAGAAATAATCTGGCTCAGGAGGTTGCAAATGAAGTCAGAAAACATTTTGGGGATAAGGTGTACGATACTGTAATTCCGAGAAATGTTACACTTGGAGAAGCGCCAAGTTATGGAAAGCCTGCTATATTGTATGATATCCGCTCAAAAGGAGCGCAGAGTTATTTATCCCTTGCAAAGGAGATATTGAATGAAAACGGCATTGGGCAAAGGACTTGAGGCCTTAATACCTGAAAAGGGAGATGAGATTATCTACCTCGATATTGAACGCATCTTCCCGGGAGAGCAGCAGCCGAGAAAGATATTCAGGGATGATTCCCTCAAGGAACTTGCAGCATCGATAAAGGAAAAAGGAGTGCTGCAGCCTGTAATCGTCTCCCGTGTCGGAGACGGGTCATTCAGGCTTGTTACCGGTGAACGGAGGTGGAGGGCTACTGCACTCGCAGGGTTGAAAAAGATACCAGCGCTTGTAAAGAATGTTGCTTCCAGGGATTCACTCGAAATTGCCCTCATAGAAAATATCCAGCGGGAGGATCTTAATCCCATAGAGGCTGCCGAGGCTTTCAATAAGTTGATTACTGAGTTTAACCTCACACAGGAAGATCTTTCCGTTAGGGTCGGCAAGGAAAGGGCCACTATTGCGAATTACCTCAGGCTTTTAAAGCTGCCTGAAGAAGTCAAATCCTTTCTCTATAACGGCTCTTTAAGCATTGGTCATGCAAAGGCTATACTTGCAATAGAAGGAAAAGGCAACCAGATAGATGCAGCAAGAAAGATCATCAAAAAGGGGCTCAGCGTCAGGGAGGCTGAATTATTATCCAAAAAGATATCTTTATCTCCGAAGGCGAAGACAGACAGAGACCCTCAAATTTCTTCTTTGGAGGAAAAGTTGATCAGGGGTCTTGGTACAAAGGTAAGGATTATCAATAAAGGCAAAAAAGGCAAGATAGAAATAGAATATTATTCACTTGAAGAGCTTGACAGGCTTCTGGATATTCTGCTCGGTTAGATAGTTCAGACATTGTTCGGAAATTTTTTTAACCCGAAAAATTCATTTGATATCCGGCATAAAGGCAGAAAAACCTTTACAACTCGCAATTTGGCACTTATTGAGATATAGTAGGTATGCATCAATATGTAAAGTTTTTTTAGTAAACATATGTCTTACTAAGGTGGCGACGTAAAGCTTTTTCTGCACATATGCCTGTCTTTTTATTTGAATAAATGCATTTTTCAGTAATATTGCAGATCAAGGGAGGAATTGAATGGACGAAACAGCGAACATATATGATGTTGTCATAATCGGTGGGGGTCCGGCCGGACTCACTGCAGGCCAGTATGCATCAAGGGCAAAATTAAAAACTGTCATACTCGATAAATCAGCTACTGCCGGAGCCCTTGCTTATTCAAGCAAGATAGAGAACTACCCGGGGCTTACACATCCTCTTCCAGGCAAAGAACTGCTCGATATTATGAGAAACCAGGCGACGGGGTTTGGCGCTGAATATATAGAAACTCAGGTTGTAGGTGTGAACCTGTCGGATACAATAAAAGAAGTAATCACCATGGACAGGGCATACAGCGGAAAAACCATGATCATAGCAACAGGTTCTATGGGGAGGAAGCCGGGGATTAAGGGTGAAGGAGAATATCTCGGCAGGGGGGTCAGCTATTGTGCTATATGTGACGCAGCTTTTTACAGAGGCCTGCCTGTTTGTGTAATCGGAAATTCAGAAGAAGCGGTAAAAGAAACAGGCGTTCTGACGAGATTCGCAAGCACCGTATATCTCATATCCCCTACCGCAAAGCTGCACGTGGAAGATCATCCTGCGCTGCAGGAACCGAACCTTAAAGTGCTGTCAGGCTATACAGTCACTTCTATCGAAGGGAGTGATCTGGTTGAAAAGATAAAGATGCTCGATACCGATAGGAAGGAGACTGAATTATCCATAACAGGGGTTTTTGTATATCTCCACGGAAATAAACCTGTAATAGATTTTCTTTATGGCGCTATCCAAACAGGAGAAGATGGAGGCATCCCTGTAAATAATTTAATGGAAACTTCCGTGCCAGGGGTTTTTGCTGCAGGTGATGTAACATGCACTGAGGTTCGACAGGTTGTTGTAGCAGCATCAAACGGCTGCCTGGCAGCCCTCTCGGCTGAGAAGTATATTTATAAGAGAAAAAGATTAAAGATGGATTGGGCGAAGTAGACTATTTTTTCTTGCCTGTAAGGGAAACAAGCTCTAAGGCGTTTTTTGGCGCATAACCAGAGGCATCGTTATTGAAATAGAAAAATACATCTTTTTTATTTTTCAGACTGGCTTTAATAAACTTTGCATCTTCCTTCAGGGATTCAGTGCTGTAAGACGTTGCGTAGTTCCCCTCTTTTCCATGTCTTCTTATATAAATAAAATCAGATGTCAGAGGCAGATTGTTGAGGTAATCAGGATGATCTGCCATGCACAATGCGGCATTTTCTTTTTCGAGGAGGGCAAACATCTTTTTATTTATCCAGGTATTATTCCTGAATTCAAAGGCGTTTTTTACGTTGTACGGTTTCAATGCCTCAAGAAATTCCCTGAAACGTTCCATATCAAAATTAAAATTAGGCGGGAACTGCCAGAGAACGACCCCCAATTTTTCCTTTAATACCGATGCCCTTGAAAAGAAGGCTTCGAGCGGCTCTGAGCAGTCCTTAAGCTTTTTGACGTGTGTGACAAATCTGCTCCCTTTCAGGGAAAATACGAAATTATCAGGTGTTAGTAGATACCATTTTGCAAAGGTCTCTCTTTCGGGTAGCCGGTAGAATGTTACATTCAGTTCAACAGACGAAAAGTATCTGCTATAGTATTCAAGCCAGTGGTTTCTCGAGAGGTCTTCCGGATAAAAAGCTCCCTTCCAATGATCGTAGAGAAAACCGCTGCAGCCTATCCTTAAATCAGACATTACAAAATATTATATCATAATAAGGACTTATAGAGTATATTTGTCCCATTTTTATTTTATTTCAAAGAATTTTGCCATTGAGAGGTTAGTAACGGTAGAATTTTGAGCTTACCTGATGACCTTAAGTACTCCTTCAAGCTGTGCGATCTTCTGGATCAGGCCTGACAGCTGGCTTCTGTCTTTTACCTCAAGAATAAATGTGATGTGGGACTTTTTATCTTCTGTTGAATTTACTGTTGCATTGCTTATATTTATATTCACTGATGATATGAGGGCACTGAGGCTTGCAAGTATCCCTGGTTTATCAACTGCTTCTATCAATAAACGCACCGGCGATGTCGCATCCCCCTCTGATTTCCATTCAACATCCACAAGCCTTGCATTATCAAGGGCGAGTCTGTCGAGGTTCGGACAGGACTTTCGATGTATGGTAACACCCCTTCCTTTTGTCACAAAGCCTATCAATGTATCGCCGGGAATAGGGAAGCAGCATTTTGCGGTGTGATAGAGAACATTATCTACTCCTTTTATAGTTATACCCTTATGGTCTTTCTGAGGTTTAATGACCCTGGCAACAGGGGTCTCTTCAACTGGTTTTTCAGGTAACAACTTATTGGCAATCTGATGGGCTGATACTTTCCCGCGACCAATAGAGGCATAAAGGTCTTCAAGGGAGGGGATATTGAAGTATTTCAAAACCTGCTGTATTTCTTCTGATTTCAGGACAGATTGGCTCAGGTCATGCCTTCTCAATTCTCCTTCAAGGAGTTTCAGTCCGAGTTCTATACTCTGTTTTTGTTCTTCTGTCTTTATCCACTGTTTGATCCTGCTTTTTGCACGCTGAGTAACCACAAACTTAAGCCAATCCCTTCTCGGCCCCTGTGTTGGTGAGGTTAATATCTCGACTGTGTCCCCATTTCTCAGGACAAATTTAAGCGGCACTATCCTTCCATTTATCTTTGCGCCTACACACCTGTTACCTACCTGAGAATGGATGCTGTATGCAAAATCAACCGGAGTTGACCCGACAGGCATCTCTTTTATCTCTCCTGTGGGGGTAAAGGCATAAATGACTTCAGGAACAACCTCTCCCTTAACAGCTTCAACAAAGTCTTTTGCATCACTCAGTTCTCTCTGAGCCTGTATCAACTCTCTCAGCCACGAGATGTATCTGTCACTCTTCTCATCGACTCTGCCTTTTTCCTTGTATCTCCAGTGGGATGCTATCCCATGCTCTGCAATCATACTCATTTCGGTTGTCCTGATCTGGAACTCAACCCTTTCGCCTTTAGGACCGATAATCGTTGTATGCAGGGATTGATACATATTTGATTTTGGGACACCAATATAATCCTTAAACCTTCCAGGCACAGGCGCCCAGAGGGAATGTATAAGGCCGAGAATTGCATAACAGTTAGCCTTTGTGTCTGTAATTATTCTGAGACCAAGGACATCATGGACCTGCTCAAAGGGAATCTCCTGTTTCTGCATCTTCTGATAAATACCGTAGTAATGTTTTATCCTCCACGATACTTTACCAATGATCCCTTCTTCTTTGAGTTTGCTGTTTACGATGGCTGTGACCTCTTTTAGATATGCCTCCTGCTCCTCTTTTCTCTTTGCAACCTTTCTGACGAGTTCGTTATAGAGGTCTGGCATGAGGACCTTGAAGCTCATGTCTTCAAGTTCAGTCCGTAACCATCCGATACCGAGCCTGTTTGCTATTGGTGCATAAATCTCGAGAGTTTCCGACGCAATCCTCTGCTGTTTATTTTCAGGAAGGTTTTGCAGCGTATGCATATTATGAAGCCTGTCTGCAAATTTAATGAGTATCACCCTGAGGTCCTCTGCCATCGCAAGGAGCATTTTCCTGAAGTTCTCTGCCTGTGCCTCTTCCTTTGTCATGAATTCCATTTTTGAGAGCTTTGTCAGTCCTTCGACAAGGAAGGCGATCTCTTTCCCAAAATGGTCTTTTATATCCTTTACAGTTGTTTCCGTATCTTCAATTGTGTCGTGGAGAAGCCCTGCGGCAATGGTTGCAACATCCATCTTCATATCAGATAGGATTGATGCAACTGACAAAGGATGTTCAATATAAGGCGCACCTCCTATTCGTTTCTGACTGCCATGGGCTTCATTCGAAAAGAGATGGGCTTTCTTCAGGAGTTCAATGTCTGCATCGGGATTATAGGAAAGGACTTTCTTAATAATAAGATCAATATCTACAATTTCATTTTCCATAGTCTATTATACAATCAGTAGACGATAGATAGTATGTTGTAGATAGTAGGTAGTATGTAGGGAAAAGTAAACCGTAAAAAGTAAACTGTAGACTGTAGACTGTAGGTAGTAGACAGGGGATAACAATATTCTTTTTCGCAATATGCTATCTACAGTCTACAGTCTACTTTCGTGACTGGCTTGGTCTCAGTGCCTTTACGTTTAACTGGATGGATCTGACCCCTTCCCATTCATTCACTGTTGGGGTGAATACAGCATCAACTATATTTGTGACCGCGAGGTTTTCAAAAAAGGAAGCCATGTTGAATCCTATCGCATCAATAGACTGATTGTTTTGTTTAAGCTTCATCTTCAGATGAGCATCTTTGAGTATCCTGGGATAAAGGATCTCAAGCCCTTTTGATCCGAGGAGGGGCTCAGGATTGCCGAACCCGAAGGGTTCAAGCATTGCAAACTCCTTTGTGAGGTTAAAGCTTATATCAGAAAAGTCGATATCTGCGTCTATCTCGAGCGAAGGAACAAAGTCCTTCTCAGCAAGGGTTTTATCCGCAATACTATTTATACGATCCTCAAAGCAGGAGATGCCCTGAGAATCCAGTTCCAGGCCTGCAGCCTGTTTATGTCCGCCAAAGCCCTTGAGCAATTCTTTGCAATCCGAGAGAGCCCTGTAAAGATCAAAGGAGGGAATGCTTCTTCCAGAACCACGGGCAATATTACCCTCTATTGATAAAACAAATACCGGGCGATAGAATTCCTCGGCAATCCTTGAGGCTACGATGCCAACAACACCTTTATGCCATCCTTCTGAGGCCAGCACGATTACAGACCGTATACCCTGGCTCCTTAGTTTACATAGAGCCTCCTGATAAACCTTTTCCTCTATCTGCTGCCTCTCTGAGTTGAGTTTATTCAGGGATATCGCTATGTCATTTGCCTCATCTTCAAGATCGGTAAGTAGCAGCTTTATGACATTGGCAGCGTCAGAAATTCTTCCCGCTGCATTGATTCTCGGGATTATACTGAAGAGCAGCAGGCCTGTTCTGAGATCTTTTCCGATAATTCCTGCTGCATTTTTCAGTGCCTCTATTCCGGGCCTACCCCCGTTTTTTAACAGCTTCAGGCCTTCTTTTACAATGAGCCTGTTTTCTCCTGTCAGTGGCACAACATCAGCCATTGTACCAAGTGCTGCAAGGTCTAACAAATCGTGAAACGCGAATTGTGAATCATGAACCATGGCTAATGCCTGAGCAACTTTGAAGGCAATACCGGCTCCGGATAAATCCGTGAGGCATGAAGCGTGAGGCGTGAGCTTAGGATTAATAATTACAAATGCATCTGGAAGCAAAAAATCATGAGATGGCTTTTCTTCTAACTCCTCACTCCTTACGCCTGACGGTGTTTTTCTGATTGGTTCATGGTGGTCGGTTATAATGACATCAATGCCGGATTTCCTGCAGAGGGCTGCTGCCTCAAACGAGGTTATGCCACAATCAACAGTTATTATCAGATTGGCGCCCAGTTGTTCTGCATTCTTTACCGATGGCGGGTTAAAACCATAGCCATGCTCCATTCTGTTCGGAATAAAGTAACAGCAGTCTATTCCGAGCATCTTTAGTGCCTTGAGCATTATTGCGGTTGATGAAAGTCCGTCAGCATCATAATCGCCGTGAACAAATACCCTCTCTCCCCGCTTTGATGCTGCGATTATTCTGTCAACGGCTGTTTTCATACCTTGTATATCAAATGGGTCAGACAGTTGTGAGATGTCAGGGTTAAGGAAGGAACTTATTTCATCGGACGATTTAAATCCTCTATTGATCAGTATTTGTGCCAGGACATAGGAAACAGATGCGGTTCTTGATACATACTGGATATATTCCGGATTAGTC
>Ga0315273_10003703_pt1 | contig 18462 bp, 13 predicted proteins | sample YL17G02_0_MG_FD_205753 | JGI IMG/M metagenome (GOLD analysis project Ga0315273, IMG submission 205753) | Sediment microbial communities from Yellowstone Lake, YNP, Wyoming, USA - YL17G02_0 | ecosystem: Environmental > Aquatic > Freshwater > Lake > Sediment | place: USA: Wyoming | collected...
GCGCCATCGTGTCGGCCTCGAGCTCGGCCTTCCTGGCGGCGGTGGCCGACAGCGGCTTCTCCTTGCCGCTCGGGTTCTTCTTTCCGGTTGTGAGGGCGTTCACAAGCACCGTGCGGACGTCCTCCCGCTCGCGGCGCAGCGGCGCCATCACGACGGGCTCGACGAGCGTCTCGATGTCCTCGCGGCTGGTGTAGTGGGCGCCGATCTGGGCGCGCTTGTCGGGGTCGAGGCCGCGCTCGAAGAGGGTGCCGAGGATCGCCGGCGCCACCCGGCTCCAGTTCTCGCGCGCGGCGGCGTCGAGGAGGCCGATCTCGTTGGGCAGGAGGTCGAGGACGGCGGCGTCGGCGAAGAGGTTGCCGTCGAACCGGCGGACCTCCTCGGCGCCGAAAAAGCCGCCGCCGGCCATGGTGGCGAATAGCGTCTCGAGCATGGGCCGCAGACGCTTGGGTTCCTGGCGCGCCTTCTCCAGCACCTCGGTGAAGAGGCCCTTGCGGAGCAGGCCGACGTCCTCGGCGAACATGCAGAAGACGAGCTGGTCGATGAATCGCGCGGCGCGGTGGGGCTCGACGCCGCGGCCGCGCAGCGCCAGGGCCAGCTCGCCGATCGGCCGGGCGACGGTCTCGGTGACGTCGCGGCTCTCGCGGGTGGGGCGGAGGCGGTCCGGGTCGAAGAAGACGGCGCGCAGAGTGCGCATGCCCTCCGGCGTGGCGAGGGCGTCGAAGGTGAGGTCGTGGACCTGCGCCTCGGTGTTGGTGAAGTTGGTGTGGACCTCGATGCGCTCCATGTCGCAGACGACCAGGAGCGGGGGATTGCCGAGGTCCTCGCGGTAGGCGTTGAGCTGCGTGTAGGCGGCGGCGAGGTCCTTGTGCTTGCCCTTGTACTCCCAGCCGAAGTAGCCCTTCTTCCAGACGTCGGCCCAGCCGTCCTCGCCGCCGAGCTTCCTGGCGCCGCGCTCGAAGCAGAACCGCTCGCCGAGGGGATCGTCCGCCGCGGGCTTTGGGTGACCGACCAGCTCGCAGAGGTCGAGGAAGTGCTCGTGGCACGCCTGCCGCTCCCGCAGCTCCGTGCGGCGCCACTTACCGATGAACTCCGTGACGTTCACAGGTTTCTATTGTGTCACGCAAGCCACCTTCGCGGCGATGCTGCCCACTGGAGAAGACACGGACCGGGGTTTCGCGGCTCCGTCCCTGTTGTTTCCTGCTTCCTCTGGCCACTGGCCACTGGCCACTGACCACTGACCACTGACCACGTCTTTCATCGCGCTCCAGGTGCGCCGGGATCCCTCGCTCCGCTCGGGATGACTCGAAGGCCCATCGCGACCGCCGCTCTCGTGTCTTGTCTTTTCTGACCACTGACCACTGACCACTGACCACGCCCTTGCACCCTTTCATCGCGATGCTCGTAAACTGCGCGAGGCTCGACGGGAGGTTCCATGGAACGGCTGACGCGAAACGAGAGAGTGCTGCTGATCGTGGCGGCGGTGCTGGCGGTGTTTGCGGGCACGTTCGCCTGGCGCAACTTCACCCGGGCGTTTCCCGAGGCCAACCTCGTGTTCAGCGTCAACCGCTCGTCGTCGCAGCCGGTGGCGGAGGCGTTCGTGCGCAAGCACGCGGAGCGCGCGGCGCCGGTGCTGGCCGGCCGCCGGCACGCGGCGATCTTCCGCTACGACAACGACGCCAAGGTGTACCTCGAGCGCGAGCTCGGTCTCGACAAGCTCGGCGAGATGATCGCGGCGAAGCAGGTGCGGTTGTGGTCGTGGTCGCACCGCTACTTCAAGCCGCTCGAGAAGGAGGAGCTGCGCGTTCAGGTGTCGCCCGAGGGCGAGGTGACCGGCTTCAACCACCTGATCGCCGAGGAGGCGCCCGGCGCCTCGCTCGACGAGCCGGCGGCGCGCGCCGCGGCCGATTCGCTGCTGCAGGGGGCGTTCGGCGTGGCGCCGCAGCAACTGACGTTCATCGAGTCGAAGCGCGAGGACCGCAAGCAGCGGCGCGACTGGACGTTCACCTACGAGCGCTCCGGCTGGCAGGCGAAGGACGCCACCTACCGGATGCAGGTCGAGGTGCACGGCGACGAGGCGGCGGCGTACCGCGAGTTCCTCAAGATCCCGGACGCCTGGAGCCAGAGCTACCAGCGGCTGCGCTCGGCGAACGACACGACGGCGCTGGTGGCGGCTTTCGGGATCGTGCTGACGATCTTCGCCGCGGTGTGGACGATCATTCGCGAGGGACGGCGCGGCAACCTGCGCTGGCGCGTGATCCTGACGTTCACCGCGCTCGCCTTCGTGCTGGTGTTCCTGCTGTCGCTCAACGACCTGCCGATGTCCATGTACGGCTTCAGCACCACCGACTCGTGGGGGGCGTTCCTCGCCAAGCAGGTGCTCGGCGGGTTGGCCGGCGCCGGCGGGCAGGCGCTGCTGATCCTGATCGTCGTGGCCGCCGGCGAGCCGCTGTACCGCCAGCGCTTCCCCGGCCACCTGCGGGTCGGCGCGCTGCTGACGCGCAGCGGCTGGGGGAGCAAGCGCACGGTGATCGGCCTGGCGCTCGGCTACTGTCTGGCCGCGCTGTTCATCGCCTACCAGGTCGGCTTCTACCTTTTCACGGCCCGCTTCGGCGCCTGGAACCCGGCCGAGATCCCATTCGACAACCTGCTGAACACCTCGTTCCCCTGGCTCGCGGTGCTGTTCATGGGGTTCTACCCGGCGGTGAGCGAGGAGTTCATGTCGCGCGTGTTCTCGATCCCGCTCGTCGAGCGGCTGACGCGCTCGCGGGTGGCGGCCGTGATCATCCCGGCGATGATCTGGGGGTTTGCGCACGCCAACTACCCGGCGCAGCCGTTCTACATCCGCGGTGTCGAGGTGGCGCTGGCCGGGCTCGCCGTCGGCATCGTCCTCTACCGCTTCGGCGTGCTGCCGTGCCTGGTGTGGCACTACGTGGTCGACGCCGGCTACACCTCGATGCTGCTGGTGCGCTCCGGCAACCCGTACTTCGTGATCACGGCGATCGTCGGCACCGGCGTGCTGCTGGTGCCGCTGGTGGTCGCGGTGATCGCGGCGTGGCGGCGCGGCGGTTTCGCGGTGGACGAGAACGTCGTCAACGCCGCCGACCCGGCGCCGCCCGAGCCGGCGGCGGTCGTGGCCGAGCCCGCGGCGGCGCTGACCGTGCCGCCGGTGCGGCGCGCGATGGCGATCGCGCTCGTTGTTGCGGTGGTCGGGGGCGTCCTCGCGTGGAAGGCGCCCGATGCGGGGGAGGGGATCGGCGTGCGGCTGCGGCCGGCCGATGTGCGCGCGATCGCGGAGGCCTACCTGCGCGAGCGCGGCGTCGATCCGGCGGCGTGGCGGCTGGTGGTGACGGCGCGCGAGGACTACCTCGGCCGCGCGACCCGCCGCTACCTGCTCGAGCACGGCGGCGTGCCGCAGGTCGCCCGCTTCGCCCAGGAGGTGCCGGCGTGGCAGGTGCGGGCCTTCCGCCCGGAGAGCCGCGAGGAGTGGCAGCTCGGCGTCGACGACCGCGACCGCAAGGTGGTGCGCTACGGCCACGCGCTGCCCGAGGAGGCACCGGGCGCGAGCCTGGCGGTCGAGGAGGCGCGCCCGAAGGCCGAGGCGGCGCTCGGCGCGGCGGGGTTCAACGTCTCGGAGCTGGTGTTCAAGGAGGCGACAAGCGAGAAGCGGCCGGCGCGCCTCGACCACGAGTTCACCTGGAAGGACCCGGGCCGCAGCGTCGGCGACGCCGAGTACCTGGTCTCGGTGACCGTGGCGGGCGACGGCGTTGCGGGTGAGTCGCGCCGCTTCAAGCTGCCGGAGGAGTGGGAGCGCGCCCGCGACCGCGGCACGGTGATTCGTTACGGCCTGATCGCTCTGAAGATCGCCGTCATCGCCTGGCTGGTGGTCCACGGGCTGTTCGTCTTCTACCGCGCGGTGCGCACCGGGTCGATCCCCTGGAAGCCGATCGCCGTGATCGCCGCCGCCTTCGCCGTGATCGCGGCGATCGGCTCGTGGCTCACCTTCCCGCTGGTGTGGGCGAGCTACGACGTCGCCTGGCCGGAAGTCACGTTCAGGACCAGCATGCTGATCGGGATGAGCATCGCGGTGCTGTTCCAGGCCGCGGGCGCCGTGCTGGCGCTGGGCATGCTGGCGGCGTGCTTCCCGGCCGCCCGCGCGGTGATGGTGCCGGCGCTGCGACGCACCGGCGTCGCCGCGGGCGCGTGGGCGGCAGTGGCGGTGGTCGGCGCCTCGCTCGCCCTCTCCGGTGCGGTCGGCCTGGCTCGCTTTTCGGCGCCAGGGCTCTTCCCCGATGCTCCGGTCGGCGTCCCCGACGCGGTCGCGACCGCCGTGCCGGGGCTGGCGGCGTTCCTCGGCCGCCTGCTGCCGCAGCTCATGCTCCTCGCCCTCGTCGGCCTCGCGGTCAACCTCTGGGCGACCGCCAGGCGGGGCTTCGAACGGCCGTTGCTGCTCGCCGGCATCGTGATTGTGCTCGTTCCCGGCGGCGCGGAGGCGTCTCCTGGCGAGTTCCTGGCCGGCCTCGCCTCGGCGGTCGCCGCGCTGGTGCTCGGCTTCCTGCTGATCCGCTGCGTGCTCGGCGCCAACCCGGTCGCCTGGGTGCTGGCCGCGCTGGCGCTCGCCGCCAAGCAGGCGGTGCTGCCGCTGCTTGGCCAGCCGGGCGCAGCGTACACGGCGCAGGGGTGGGCGCTCCTCGGCGTTGTGATCGTCGTCACCGCGCTATGGCTGGGCCGCCGGGGGAGCGGCGCCGGTGCAGTAGAATCGCGACCGTGAAGGTGATTCGCGATCTCGCGCTGGCGATGGCCGGCTTGGCCGCCCTGTCGTGCTCGCTCAACCGCCTCGCCGTCAACAAGCTCGGCGACGCGCTGGCGGAGGGCAGCTCGACGTATGCGATCGACGACGACCCGGAGCTCGTGGGGCAGGCGCTGCCGTTCGCCCTCAAGACGATCGAGGGGCTGCTGCAGTCGTCGCCTGAGCACCGCGGGCTGCTGCTCGCGGCGGCGAGCGGCTTCACCCAGTACTCGTACGCCTACGTGCACTGCGAGGCAGACTACGTCGAGAGCGCCGACCTGGCGCGGGCGGCGGCGCTGCGCGCCCGGGCGGTTCGCCTCTACGTGCGCGCCCGCACCTACGGCCTGCGCGGGCTCGAGGTGGCGTCGCCGGGGTTCGGCGTCGCCCTGCGCCGCGACCCCGCGGCCGCGGCCACCAAGCTCCGCAAGGACGACGTCGCCGTAGCGTACTGGACGGCGCTGCCGTGGGCGGCTGCCGCCGCGGTCGCGAAGAACGGCGACCTGGTCGCCGATCTGCCGCTCGTCGAAGCGATCATGCGGCGCGCGCTGGAGCTCGACGAGGGTTTCGGCGACGGCGCGATCCACGATTTCTTCATCTCCTACGAGGGCGGCCGGCCGGCGGCGGCCGGCGGCTCGACGGAGCGCGCACAGGCGCACCTGGAGCGCGCCTTGCAGCTCGCCGTCGGGAAGCGTGTGGCGCCGCTGGTGAGCTTCGCCGAGACGGTGTGCGTCGCCCAGCAGGACCGTGCCCGCTTTATCGAGCTGCTCGGCCGGGCGCTGGAGCTCGACGCCGACCGCTTTCCGGAGCAGCGGCTGGCCAACTTGGTGGCGCAGAAGCGCGCCCGCTGGCTGCTATCCCGCGTGGATGAACTTTTCGTCGAGTGATGTTCCCGAGCAGGTGAGGACGACAATGGCGAGATCGAAGTGTGGCGCAGTGGCGGCGGCGGTGGCCGCGCTGGCGGTGCTCTGGGGTGCGCCGGCGCTCGCTCAGGGTGTCGTGATCAAAATGGCCACACTGGTGCCGGACGGTTCGGCGTGGCACGGCATTCTCAAGGAGATGGCCGAGGAGTGGAAGAAGGCCTCGGGCGGCGCGGTGACGGTGCGCATCTACGCCGGCGGCGTCGCCGGAGACGATGCCGACATCGTGCGCAAGATGCGGCTCGGCACGCTCAACGCCGGGCTGATGTCGAGCACCGGACTGGCCGACATCGACCGCTCGGTGTACGCCTTGCAAGTGCCGATGGCGTTCACGGACTACGAGGAATTCGACGCCGTGCTGGCGCTGATGAGCCCGGCGATCGAGCAGGCGCTCGCGGCCAAGGGGTTCGTCCTCCTCGACTGGGCCGACGGCGGCTGGGTAAAGTTCTTCGCGCGGAGCCCGGTGACGACACCGGACGATCTGAAGAAGCTGAAGCTGTTCGCCTGGGCCGGCGACACCGAGGCGGTCGAGATCTGGAAGGCCGCCGGGTTCAACCCGGTGCCGCTGCCGTCGACGGAGATCTCCACGGCCTTGCAGACCGGCCTGATCAACGCCCTCCCGACCACGCCGCAGGCGGCGCTGCTGCTCGGCTGGTTCAACCAGGCGAAGAACATGACCGACCTGAACTGGGCGGTTCTCCTCGGCGCCATCGTTGTGTCCAAGGCGACGTGGGAGAAGATCCCCGAGGCCGTGCGTGCCGCGTTGCTCGAGTCGGCGCACAAGGCCGGGGCGCGGCTTCGTGAGGAGACGCGGCGCCGCGCCGGGGAGGACATCGAGGCAATGCGCGCGCACGGCCTCAACGTAATTCACCTCGACGCCGCCGGCCTCGCCCCGTGGCTGAAGGCTGCCGAGACAGCCTACCCGCGCGTGCGCGGCGGATTCGTCCCCGCGGATGCGTTCGACCGGGCGATGGCGCTGCGCGACGAGTACCGGCACGCGGCGGCGACGAAGAAATGAAGGCGGCCATCAAGCTGTGGGGGCGGCGCTCGGCGGAGGCCGCGCTCATCGCGGCGTTCCTCTTCGGCATGGCGCTGCCGCTCTCCGACGCCGTTGGCCGCCTGACCGGCGGGTTGCACGTCCCGGGGTCGGCAGCCTACCTGCAGGTCCTCACGCTCTGGCTCGCGTTCCTCGGCGGGCTGCTGGCGACATGGGAGGACGGCCACCTCAAGCTGTCGACGGCCTCCGTCGTGGGTGAGGGGCGCACCCGCGACCTGGCGCGTCTGGCGGCGGGCACGGTAGCGGCGGCAGTCACCGCCGTGCTGGCGTTCGCGAGCTTCCAGGTGGTCCGGGCCGACCGGCTCGCGGGCAGCGTGCTCACCATCGGGCTGCCGCAGTGGGTCGGCGAGCTGGTGATGCCGCTTTCCCTCGCGGCGATGGCGCTGCTGTTCGTCGTCAAGGCGTCGCCGCGCCGGTGGGGTCGGGCGGCGGCGCTGGCCGCGATCGTCGTCGTTTTCGGGCTCGGGGTGCTCTCCTTTCGACCGTCGCCGCTGATCTGGCTGCTCGGCGCCGTCCTGGTGGTCGCGACGCTGCTCGGCGCGCCGGTTTTCGTCGCGATGGGCGGGTTCGGGCTGCTGCTCTTCTTTCGTGACGCCACGCCGGTGGCGGCGGTTTCGGCTGAGATTTACCGACTCATCGCCTCGCCGACGCTGCCGGCGATCCCGCTGCTCACCGCCTGCGGCTACGTGCTCGCGGAGGGCCAAGCATCACGCCGGCTGGTGCGCCTCTTCCGGGCGCTCTTCGGCTGGATGCCCGGCGGGTTGGCGGTGCTGGTGGCGGGCGTGTGCGCTCTGTTCACCACGTTCACCGGCGGCTCGGGGGTGACGATCATCGCGCTCGGCGGCCTCGTCTACCCGATGCTGCGGGAGGACGGCTACTCGGAGGGGTTCTCGCTCGGCCTGGTCACCGCCGGCGGCAGTCTCGGGCTGCTCTTCCCGCCGAGCCTGCCGGTCATTCTCTACGGGGTAGTGGCCTCGGTGCCGCCGGACCTGCTCTACCTCGGCGGGCTGCTGCCGGGGTTCCTGCTGCTCCTGCTGGTCGCGCTGTACGGCATCTGGATCGGCAAGCGGGTGCAGAAGAGCCGGGAGAAGCTCTCCTTCCGGGAGATTGCTGCCGCGGCGTGGGCGGCGAAGTGGGAGCTGGCGGTGCCGGTGCTGGTGATCGGCCTGTTCGCCGGCGGCGCCGCCTCGCTGGTCGAGTCGGCGGCCGCCGCGTGCGCCTTCGCGATCGTCACCCAGTGTCTGGTGATGCGCGACCTGCACGTCTTCCGTGATTTGCCGCGGGTGCTGCTGAAGGCGACGACGCTCATCGGCGCGGTGTTGATCCTGCTCAGCTCGGCGATGGGGCTCACGTCGTACCTGGTCGACGCCGAGATCCCCGGCGCGCTGCTCGCCTCGGTGCAGGCGCACGTCCACTCGCCGCTCGTCTTCCTGCTGGCGCTCAACGTTTTCCTTCTGATCCTGGGGAGCGTCCTGGAGATCTACTCCGCGATCGTGATTTTGGCGCCGCTGGTCGCGCCGATCGGCGCGGCGTTCGGCATCGACCCGGTGCACCTCGGCGTGATCTTCCTCGCCAACCTCGAGCTCGGGTTCCTTTTCCCGCCGGTCGGGCTGAACCTGTTCTTGTCGGCGTCGCGGTTCGGGACGCCGCTGCCGCGGCTGTACAAGCACGTTGTGCCGTTCCTGATCATCCTCGCCGTCGGGGTGCTGCTGATCACCTACGTGCCGAGCATGACGCTCGGCATCCTCCATCTGCTGGGACGGCGATAGAACAGGCCCGCCCAATCGCGGGGTGTGCAGCCGGCAACGCGCCCGCAGATCTCGCCGTTCCCGCGAGAGGTGCCGCCTGACGGCGCTCGCTCTACCCGGCGAGCCGCCTGGTGACCCACGCGCCGGCGAGGCCGAGCAGCGCCGCCAGCAGCGCGAGGCCGGTCGGGTCGAGCGCCGGGACGGGCTCTCCCCCTGGGCCCCCGCTGGCGCTGGCCGGGCTCACGCTGCCGCTGTCGCGGCCCCAGAGGAACACGTCCTCCTCGCCGTTGGTGTCGGTCAGGCCGTTCACCAGGTCGGTGGCCATGCTCGTGAACGCCACCCAGGTGCCGTCGCCGTTGATGACCTGGTCGTTGGAGTAGCCGTTCCCCGTGGTCGTGCCCGCGGCCGGGACATGCGAGACGAGCGTGACGGTCCCGCTCGCGCGCTCGTAGAGGAACACGTCATCGTCGCCGTTGCTGTCGCTCTGGCTCGTGACCTGGTTCGTGGCGCCGCTGGGAAAGGCCACCCACCCGCCATCGGCGCTGATGGCAGGGTCGCTGCAAGTTCCGTTCGCGGTCGTCGTCGGCGCGCCCGGCAGGTGCGAGACGAGCGTGATTGTTCCCGAGCCGTCGTTGTGGAACAGGAAGATGTCGTAGACCGAGTTGGTGTCGCTCTGGCCGTTCACGTGGTCGGTGGCCTGGCTGTCGAACGCCACCCAGGCCCCGTCGGAACTGATGGCCTGACCGTGGGCCTGCCCCGCGTCGCCGGTCGCGGTGGCCGAGCCGGCCGCGTGGCTGACGAGAGTGACGGCGCCGGACGTGCAGTTGTAGAGGAAGACGTTGTCTTGGGAATTGTTCTTCGTCATGGATGCAAGGTCCGAGGAGGTACCCTGGAATGCCACCCATTGGCCGTTGCCGCTGATCGCGGGCCGATACGAGTACCCGTTCCCGGTCGTCGTGGTGGGGGCCGGGACGTGCGACGCGAGGGTGACGGTGCCGCTGCCGCGGTCGTAGAGAAAGACGTCCTTGTCGGCAAAGCTCTTGGTCATGGAAGCGACGAGGTCCGTGGCGCGGCTTTCGAACGCTACCCGTTGGCCATCGCTGCTGATCGCGGGCAGGGTGGAAGTGCTGTTTCCCGTTGTGGTGGTGGGGGCCGGAATGTGCGACACGACGGTGTTGGTCCCGCTGGTGCGTCCGTAGAGGAAGACGTCTTCACCGCTGTTGCCGTTGGTCTGGCCGGCGACGAGGTTGCCGGCATAGCTTTGGAACGCCACCCAGGCGCCGTCGCTGTTGATGACGGGGTTCTGGGAGAGGCCGTCGCCCGTCTTCGTGGCCAAGCTGGTGTCGTGCGAGACCAGTGTCACGGTTCCCGTGGCGCGCTCGTACAGGAAGACGTCGGAGCCGGTGTTGCCTTCGCTCTGGCCGGCAACGAGGTCGGTGGCCCAGCTCGCGAACGCCACCCAGGCGCCGTCGGCGCTGATGACGGGCTCCTCCGACTCGTCGTCCCCCGCGGTCGTGGCAGAGCCCGCCGCGTGCGAGACCAATGTGACGGTGTCGGTGACGCGGTCGTAGAGGAAGACGTCGGGGCCGGCGTTGCCATCGGTCACGCCGGGCACGAGGTCAGACGCCTCGCTGGTGAACACGACGTAGCGACCGTCGCCGCTCACCCCGCCCGGCCGGCCTTCGAGGAAGCCGCTTCCCGCGGTCCACGTGGCCGCCCCGGCCGGCGGTGCGGCACAGAACGCCACGACGAGGACGGCGACGAGAGCGGCGCAGGTTGCATTGTCGACTCTCGGATCAACACGTGGACGTGACATGGGCACCCTCCGTTGGCCGCAAACTGGCAGCTTGCGAATCACTGAAACGAGCTTATTACATACCCGCGACAGTATGTCAATTCTTCCGTGACACATTTCTGCGACGAACCTACGCGATCTGTGCGCCCGCCCCCGTGGCACGCTTTCGCCGGCCTCGCTCCTCGCGTACGGGAAGTACGCGTCGTCGCGGGCCGGCTCGGTCTCCTTGCATCTGGCCCACTGGCGGCAGCGCCCCACAGCTCCGCGGTGCGCACCCAACGAAGAAACAAAGACGCAACACGCCAATCCTGCCGCGCTGCGAGCGAAGGCAGGCCAGGCGATGGTGCGCCTGAGCGCGCTGCAGGACCGCCAAGCCGGGCCGCGCCGATCCCTGAGCGGCGCGCGCGTGCCACTTCCGTCACTTTGCTCGCGACGCGGCTCTCGAGCGCCGCGGCGCGCCAGGGACGACGCGGTTGGGGAGGGCTACCCGCATTCAAAGTGACGGAGGTGGCAACGACAACCGCCAAATCCAGATGAAGGAACAGAGAAGCAGTGCGCCAATCCCGCCGCTCTGCGAACGAGGGCAGGAGCGGCGCGCGCGTGCCACTTCCGTCACTTTGCTCGCGGTGCGGCTTTCGAGCGCCGCGGCGCGCCAGGGACGACGCGGTCGGGAAGGGCTACCCGCATTCAAAGTGACGGAGGTGGCAACGACGACCTCCGAAGCCCCACGCGCCTCCAAGCCGCCGGCTACGAGTGCGCGGGGGGCGGCAGCGGGTCGGGCACCTTGTTCTTGACCGGCGGGATGCTCTTCAGATAGGCGAAGATAGCCCTGAGGTCGTCGTCGTTGAGCTTCCCGACCGCCTGCCACGGCATCGGCGGCATGATGTCGCGACCGGCGCCGAGGTGCTTGCCGGTACGCAGTGCCCGGATGAACATCTTCTCGTCCCAGGCGCCCAGGCCGGTCTCCTCGTTGGGCGTCAGGTTCGCGGTGTAGCTCACGCCCCATGGGCCGGACCACGCGGTCAGCGTCGCCGAGGCCACGACCAGCCACGGGCCGGGCGGCAGCGCCGGCGGCGGTGGCATCTGCATTTCCGCCGGGTGGCCGGAGAGCATCCGGGAAAAGTCAGGCTCGGGGCCGTTCGCGCCCATCTTGAGCGGCGTATGGCAGTCGTTGCAGCCACCGATCATCACCAGGAACTTGCCGCGCTCGACCGGAGTCTGCGTCGGTTGGTCGGGTTTGCCCTGGCACGACACCAGAACGGTGACCGCCGCGATCACGGTTGAACCAAGAAGGAACCGCCTCTTCATGTAGCTTCCCCTTTCGTACAGCAGTTTCGTACATCAGCGCTCGGCATGGGTGCCGCCAGCCGCATGTGACGTTGCCATTGTGAGCAGGCAAACAGCCGACCCGGCCGCCCGTATTCCAGGGCGGGAGATAACGTAAACTCCCGCAATGGCGAGAGTGTCCTGGGACCGCTACTTCATGAACCTGTCGCGCGAGGCGGCCACCCGCTCGACGTGCCCGCGCAAGGCGGTCGGGGCGATCATCGTGCGCGACAAGGCGATCCTCGCGACGGGCTACAACGGTTCGTTGCGCGGCCTGCCGCACTGCACCGAGATTGGCTGCCTGATGGACAATGACCACTGCGTCCGCACCGTGCACGCCGAGGCCAACGCGTTACTGCAGGCGGCGAGGCACGGCGTGTCCATCGATGGCGCCGACATCTACGTCACCGCCTCGCCGTGCTGGGACTGCTTCAAGCTGATCGCCAACTCGGGGATTCGTCGTATCCTCTACGGCGAGTTCTACCGCGACGGGCGAATCGTCGATTTCGCCAGGCAAGCGGGGATCGAGCTGGTCCACTTGGGTTTGGAGGAGAGTGCATGAGTGCTATTCGTCGCGTCGGCATCCTCACGGGAGGCGGCGACGCACCCGGTCTGAACGCGGTCATTCGCGCCGTGGTCAAGACCTGCAAGATTCACTATCACTCGATTCCGATCGGCATCTTCAACGGTTTCTCGGGCCTGGTCGAGATGAACGCCAGGGAGCTGGATCGAGACGACGTTAAGGGTATCCTCCCGCGAGGCGGCACGATCCTCGGCACCACCAACCGGGGCAATCCGTTTCACTACGTGTACCGGCGCCCGGACGGCAAGGAGGAGATCGTCGATGCCACCGACACCGTCAAGGCCAACGTCAAGCGCCTGGGGCTCGACGCGATCGTCGTGATCGGCGGCGACGGCTCGCTGTCGATCGCCGAACGCTTCTACCGCGAGCACGGCTTGCCGATGGTCGGTGTCCCGAAGACGATCGACAACGACATCTCGGCCACCGAGGTGACGTTCGGATTCGCCACCGCCCTCGAGTCCGCGACGGGAGCACTTGACCGCCTGCACACCACCGCGGAGAGCCACCACCGCGTCATGCTTCTCGAGGTAATGGGGCGCGATACCGGCTGGATCGCAGTCAGCGCCGGCCTCGCCGGCGGCGCCCATGTCATCCTGATCCCGGAGATCCCGTTCCGTCTCGAGTCGGTGTTTGCCAAGTTCCGCGCCCGGGAGCGCCGCGGGCGGCTGTTCTCCCTCGTGGTCGTGGCGGAGGGTGCGGCTCCGGAAGGCTCGGATCCGGTCTACCAGGCCGAGGACGCCGTGACTGGTTGGAAGCGCCTCGGCGGCGTCTCGTTCACCATTGCGCGGGAGATCGAGCGGGTGACCGGCTACGAGGTGCGGGCGACCATCCTCGGCCACATCCAGCGCGGCGGCTCCCCGGTGCCGGTCGATCGCATCCTTGCCCTGCGCTTCGGAGTGGAGGCAGCGAGGCTCGCGATGGAGGGGCAGTTCGGGCAGATGGTCGCACAGCGTTGCGGTGAGATCGTCGCCGTGCCGCTCGCCGATGCGATCGGCCACCTCAAGCGCGTGTCGCCCGATGCGCAGCTCGTGCGTACGGCGAAGAACCTCGGCATCGTGTTCGGCGACGAAGATCCCTCCGATATCGACGCGACCGAGGGTTAGCCTCACCGTGGCCGGTTCCAGGGTTCTCGGGGACGTCACCCTCGATCTCGGGCGAGTCGGGCGGCCGCTGGTCCCGGCCGAGCTCTTCGGGGCGCCGATGCCGCTCGAGGTCGAGCTGGGAACGGGCAAGGGCCGCTTCCTGCTCGAGCGGGCCGCGAGCGCCCCGCAGGTCGGCTTTCTCGGCGTCGAGCGCTGCCGCAAGTACCTGACGATGGCGGCCGAGCGCGTTGCCCGGCAGGCGCTGGCCAACGTCAGGCTCGCGCGCACGACTGCCGAGGATCTGCTCTTCCGCTGTCTCGGCGACGCCAGCGTCCAGACGGTGCACGTCTACTTTCCGGACCCGTGGCCCAAGAAGCGCCATCTCAAGCGGCGCCTGCTCGGCCGGGCCAACCTCGCGCGCATCGCCGACGTCCTGGTCCCGGGCGGCATGCTGCTGATCAAGACCGACCACGCCGGGTACGCGGAGGCCATCCGCGAGGCCCTGGCGCTCGAGCCCCGCCTCGTCGCGGTCGGTGGCGAGGAGCCTTTTGCCGGGCTGCCGCCGACCCACTACGAGCTCAAGTTCGCGCGCGAGGGGCGGACCGTCCACGCCTTCGCCCTGCGCCGCGCCTGATAGGAGCGTCTCATGGGTACCGTCCTTCACATCGATCCGTTCGGCGGCGTCGCCGGCGACATGCTTCTCGGCGCCCTCATCGACGCCGGCGCCGACCTCGGCGCGGTCCGTAGCACCCTCGACGGGCTGCACCTCCACGGGTGGGAGCTCGAGGTCGTCGAGGACCGACAGCAGGGGTTCGCGGGCAGGCGCGTTCGCGTTCACGTGCGCGAGGAGAGCCACCCGGCGCGCCACCTCCACGACGTCGAGGCGCTGCTGCAGGCGGCGGCGTTGCCGGAGCGGGTGCGGGCGCGCTCGCTCGCCGCCTTCCGCGCCCTGTTCGCCGCCGAGGCCGCGGTGCACGGGGTCCCTGCCGAGCAGACGCACCTCCACGAGCTCGGCGCCGTCGACGCCGTCGTCGACATCGTCGGCGTCTGCGCCGCGGTCGAGGGGCTTGCGGTCACGCGGATCTCGTGCAGCCCGGTGCCGGTGGGGCGGGGCACCGTCCACACCGCGCACGGGCTGCTGCCGGTGCCGGCGCCGGCGGTCGCCAGGCTGCTCTCCGGAGTCCCGCTCGCGGGCCACGGCGCCGACGGCGAGATGACGACCCCGACCGGCGCCACGCTGCTCGTGACGCTCGTGGACGAGTTCGGCGACCCGCCCGCCGGCAGGATCGTCCGCACCGGCATCGGCCTCGGCACCCGCGCCTTTCCGGGTGTTCCCAACTTCCTGCGCGTGTTCGTTGTCGAGCCGGCGGCGCGGCGGTTGGCCGGGCGGCCGCTGGTGATCGTCGAGGCGACGCTCGACGACGCCACCGGCGAGACCGTGCGCTGGCTGCTCGATCGGGCCCGCGAGGCGGGCGCCCTCGACGCCTGGATGGTGACCGGCACCGGGCGCAAGGGGAGGCCGGTGCACGAGCTGCGCGCGCTGTGCGAGCCGCACACCGCCGACGCCGTCGTCGCCTGCCTGTTCGTGGAGGGCGCAACGCTCGGCGCGCGCCTGGTCGCCTGCCGCCGCCCCGAAATCGCCCGCTCGATCGTCACCGTCGCGACCCGCTTCGGTGAGATCCCGGTGAAGGTCGGCGTCCACGCCGGCCTGGTCGTCTCGGCCAAGCCCGAGCATGACGCCTGCGCCGCCGCCGCGCGCCTTCACCACGTCAGCATCGCGACCGTGACCGACGCGGCGAAACGAGCCGCGCCCGAGATAGGCGCTGCGGCAAAGCCCTGAGCGCCGACCAGCAGCGAGAAGGGAGTAAGGGGCCAGCTTGCCTGGCCCCTCTTTCCAGGTCGGAGTCGAGCTCCGCCCCTAGCTACTTCACCTTCAACCAGCCTGGGCCTTCGTAGCGCTGCCGCGGCGGGTCGAAGAGCAGCGACGCGGCACGGGTGTCGCAGGTCGAGCCGGCGAGGAGCATGGTGAGCTGGTCCGGCGTGATCGGCGCCCCGGGGACCCATTGCATGAGTCGTACCACCAGGCGAGCGAGCCCGACCGGCAGGTGGACCAGCGAGCGCCGCAGGCCGAGGGCGGCGGCGGTGCGGCGCACGACCTCGACGTACGAAAGCACCTCCGGGCCGCCGAGCTCGACGACCTCGCGTTCGCTCGCGCCGGTCCCCAGGGCGGCCACTAGCGCTGTCGCCACCTCGCCGACGGCGATCGGCTGGAGCGGGTAGGCGCCATCGCCGAAGATCGGGAACACCGGCAGCCGCCGCACGGCGCTCGCCAGGGTGGTGAAGAACCCGGCGCCCGGCCCGAAAACGACCGACGGACGGACGATGGTCCATGCCAGGCTCGATCCGCGGACGACCTCCTCGCCCTGCCACTTGCTGCGCAGGTACGCGGTCGTCGCGTCGCGCCTCGCTCCGAGCGCCGAGACGTAGACAAGGCGTCGGAGGCCGTGCTCCCGGCAGGCGGCGACGACACGTTCGGCGCCGACACGGTGCGCGCCGTCGAAGGTATCGCGATGACGCGGCGCTTCGCGGATGATGCCGACGAGGTGGATCGCTGCGGAGCACCCCTCGCACCAGCGCTGCCATCCCTCGCCGGTGATGTCGGCCGCCACCTGGATGACACCGGCCGGGACCTGGCTCGGGCGCGGGTGGCGGGACACGGCCACGACCTCGCTGCCGCTCTCGAGCAGCCGGCGCAGCACCTCGCGGCCGAGAAAGCCGCTCGCTCCGGTTAGCAGCACCCGGCGGACGGCAAGCGCTGCGGGCCGGGTCTCGACCGGCCGAGAAACAGCGCTTCTTGCCGAACTCCGCCCGCTTCGCATCCTTCACCTCGAAACCCGCGAATGCTAGCATGCCCCATGCTGCGGGCCGTGCTCGCGGATCTGCACCTCAGCTCCGTTGCCGGTGACCTCGATCGCTTCGCCGCCACGCTGTCGGCGGTCCGTCACCGCGGGGCGGAGGAGGTGGTGTTTCTCGGCGATCTGTTCCGCACCCTCGTCGGATTTCCGCACTTCTGGGACGACGAGACCAGACGGGGCCTCGCCGAGCTGGAGCGCCTGCGGAGCGCCGGGGTGCGGGTGATCCTGGTCGAGGGCAACCGCGATTTCTTCCTCGACGCTGCCGGCATGGCGCCGTTCCTCGACGTCGCCGGCGAGGTGCACAGCTTTGCGGCCGGAACGCGCCGGTTTCTCCTCGAGCACGGCGACCTGATCAACCATCGCGATCGTTCCTACCGGCTCTGGCGTGCGGTGTCCAAGAGCCGCACGGCTCGCCGGTGGGCGCGGCTGCTCCCGGCCGGGGTAGCGGTCCGCATCGTCAGCAACACCGAGGCGCGCCTGGCGCAGACCAACTTCTCCTACCGGCGCACGCTTCCGGTCGACGACCTGGTCGCCGCCGCCCGCCGCCACTTCTCCGCCGGCGTCGACGTGGTGATGTGGGGTCACTTCCACCGCGGCTGGCGGTTCGAGGAGGACGGATGCGCCGCCATGGTGTTGCCGAGCTGGGCCGAGACCGGAGCGGTGGTGTGGGTCGACGACCTCGGCTCGGTGCGTACGGAGCAGGTCGCGGACAATGGCTATTTCGTTGACAGTGCGGCGCAATCGTGGTACCAAGAAGGCGAGAGCCGGGTGGAGGTGAGGTGACCATGGGCGGGACGCTTCTGCTTGCCGACGACAGCATCACGATTCAGAAGGTGGTCGAGCTCACGTTTGCGGAGACTGAGCACACCGTGGTCGCCGTCGGCAACGGCCGCGACCTGCTCGCCCGCCTCGAAAGCGTCCAGCCGGACATCGTGCTGTGCGACGTCGTGATGCCGGACCTCAACGGGTATGACATCTGCCAGCGCATCAAGAGCGAGCCGGCGACCCTCCACATCCCGGTGGTCCTGCTCACCGGCACCTTCGAGCCGTTCGACCGCGACCGGGCGCTCGCGGCCGGCTGCGACGCGATCGTCACCAAGCCGTTCGAGGCAAAGGAGCTGATCGCCACGGTCGAGGAGCTGCTGCAGCGCAGCCAGTCCTACGGCGACGCTCCGATCGAGGGGCCGATGGCGTCGCAGGAGTTCGGCGTTCCCGAGGGGGTGCAGGGGATCGACTTCACCACGACCGGGTTCGAGCGCATGGTCGCGCAGCCCAAGCCGCCCGAGCTTCCCCCGGTCGACGGCATCGAGATGACGATGTCGAGCTTCCAAAGCCAGATCAGCGCGCCCGCGCCGGCTCCTCCGCCCGAGCTTGCCGAGGAGGACGGCGTCGCGTTCGCCACGCCGAAGGCGCCGCTGCAACCGACGCCCAAGGCGACCGCCGAGCACGGTATCGACGAGCTGACCACTTCGCCGGAGGACCAGACGACGCCATCCGGACCGGCGTCGACGCCGGCCGAGCGCCAGGCTGCCGCGCTGGCGCTGCTCGAGGAGGTCGGCCGCCGCACCGGGGCCGCCGCGTCGCAGACGGCGGCTCCGCCCCCCCCGGATTTCGTGTTCGCCGAGGAGCGCGTGGAGGAGCCGATCGCCCTACCGCCGACCGCCGCGAAGGCGGAGCCGGCGCCTGGGCTGCTCGCTCCGCCGCCCGTTGCCGCTCCGGCGCCGCCGGCGCCCCAGCCTGCGGCCCCGGGCCGCGAGCTGTCGCAGGACGAGGTCGACCGGATCGCCCGCCGCGTTCTCGAGCTCGCCGAGCCGCTGATCGAGCGGATCTCCTGGGAGGTGATCCCCGACATGGCGGAGATGCTGGTCCGCCAGCGCATTCGGGAGCTCGAGGAAGCCGCCGAGGAGGAGAGCTAGTCGCCGCAGCGGCTGGCCCGATCCCGATGAGAGCCACACCCCGGATATTCGCCGCGGTTGTCGGTGTGCTCGTCCTCGCCGTGTGCGGGGGAGGAAGGCCCGGCGTGCCCGCCGAGGCGACCGATCACGTCCGGAGGCTGCTGCGCGAGGTGCCGCTGATCGACGGGCACAACGACCTCGCCGAGCAGCTTAAGGATCGCGTCAACGACCAGCTCGAGCGGCTCGACCTCGCGTCCGACACCCGGGCGCTGACGCCGCCGATGCACACCGACATCGCCAGGCTGCGCCGGGGCGGCGTCGGCGGGCAGTTCTGGTCGGCGTACGTGTCGCCGCGGCT
>Ga0315273_10003704_pt1 | contig 18461 bp, 13 predicted proteins | sample YL17G02_0_MG_FD_205753 | JGI IMG/M metagenome (GOLD analysis project Ga0315273, IMG submission 205753) | Sediment microbial communities from Yellowstone Lake, YNP, Wyoming, USA - YL17G02_0 | ecosystem: Environmental > Aquatic > Freshwater > Lake > Sediment | place: USA: Wyoming | collected...
GCTGTTACCCCACCGTCCGGGCGACCTGAGGGTCGCCCCTACGATAATCTGCGTTTCGCCAGGCCGCTGAGTCCCCTTAAGGGGACACGGTAGGAACCCCTCGCCTGGAAGGCGAGTGCGGTTGAGTAGCTATTGCCCGCTGCGCTACTTCATGAGATCCTCGAAGCTGATCAGCGCCGCCTGGTATTGGGAGGCGAGGGCCTGTGCCTTGGCCGCGTCCTTGAAGGCGAGGATGCCGCCGTCTTTCGGCGTTTTGAATTTGTCGGACTTGACGTATTTTGCCTCCTGCGCAGGCACCCACTGCTGCGACGGGAAATCCATGATGAAATAGGCCGCGATGTTCTCCTTCTTCACCTTTCCCTTCGCATGCTGAACCATGCATGCGATGTCGTCGAACTTGCGGACGAATCCGTCCTTGGTGATAAATTCGGCGGCGTATTGCTTCTCTGCGATCATTCCCTTGCAAAACGCGCAGAGCTCATCCGCGGCGATGCCCACGGGCTTGAGCGGGGCTTTCTGGCAGCCGATCGGCAGGAAAGCGAGAACCGTCAGCAATCCGGCGATGAGAAGGGTCTGTGCCTTCGGCATCAGGAGCCGCGGCGACGCTTCGAAGAATCGGGAGCATTGGCGATGCTTATTCATGATCGTGCCTCGTTCAAGAGTCTTGCTGAAGTGGTCCTCGGGACTGGAACGTGATCTTCTCTCAGCCTGCCCGATTCGACGGCAGGCAGGGTCGGTCGTTTCCGAATAACAGCTATTATATGCGATCTCGGGATCAAATCGATGCCTTCCGTATTTGCCACAGGATATAATGTCGCGGCAGACAATTCCAAAGGAGAGGATATGGGCGCAAGCAACGCAACGGTGAACTGGGCGGAAATATATCGGGAGCGGCGCAATAAGGTTCGTGAATCTGCGGGAGGCGGCGTCATTCTCTGGCTGGGCCATGTGCTGCAGCCGCGGAATTATGCGGATAACACCTATCCCTTCCGCCAGAACTCGCACTTCCTCTATTACACGGGACTCGATCAGCCGGATCTGGTGTTGCTTTCCTATCCCGAAGCGGATTACGACATCCTGTTCTCCAGGCCACAGAGCGTCGATGACGTGGTTTGGAGCGGCGCGGTCCAGCCGCGCATCGACATGGCGCGCAGCGCCGGAATCGAAACCGTGGAGGACATTGCGCGGCTCGGGGTTTATCTCACCAAGGCCACCGGCCAGGGTTTGAAAGTACACTACCTGCCTCCTTACCAGGGGACGGCGCTTTTCCGCATCGCGGAGCTCCTGGTCAGGGACCCCGGAGATGTGGTCGCCGGCGCATCCAGGCCGCTGCAGGAAGCGATCGCCCGACAGCGCAATGCGAAGTCGGATGTCGAAATCGCAGAGATCGAAGATGCGTTGGGCGTCAGCGCCCTGATGTACCAGGCTGCCATGACAAAGGCGCGCCCCGGAGTCTGCGAGTACGAGATCGCCGGCGCCATGCAGGGAGTGGCGCTTTCCTACAATCGCGAGCAGGCCTACAACCCCATCGTCACCATCCACGGTGAGGTGCTGCACAACCACTCCTACCACAACATGCTCAAGGACGGGCAGTTACTCCTGATCGACGCGGGTGTGGAATCGCCCAGATGCTACGCCTCGGATATCACACGGACTTACCCCGTGAGCGGCAAGTTTGCCCGGGAGCAGGCGGAAGTTTACGAGATCGTGCTCCGTTCACAGATGGCGGCTATCGGGATGATCAAACCCGGTTCCGATTACAAAGACGTTCACATGCGGGTCTGCCAGATCATGGTCGACGGGCTCAAAACGATGGGCCTCATGAAGGGGAACACGGATGACGCCGTGGCCGCGGGGGCGCATGCGCTGTTTTTCCCGCATGGCCTGGGTCACATGATGGGCCTGGACGTGCACGACATGGAAGACCTGGGGGACATCGTCGGCTATAGCAAAGACCGGCGTCGCAGCGACCAGTTCGGTTTGAGCTACCTGCGCCTCAGCCGGCCCCTGGAGCTCGGCTACGTTTTGACGGTAGAGCCCGGCCTCTACTTCATCCCGGCGCTCATCGACCGGTGGAAGCAGGAGAAGCTGCAGCAGGACTTCGTCAACTATGACAAGGTTGAAGCTTTCCGCGGCTTCGGCGGGATCCGCATCGAAGACAACGTCGTGGTGGCGCCGGAAGGCGCGCGCGTCCTCGGTCCCGGCATCCCCAAAACCGTCACGGACATCGAGGCCGCAATGGGCGGCCGATAAAAGGAGAACCTATGTTTCAGAGCAGGTCTGTGGCAGCAGCGATTCTGATGTTGGCGTGCGCGCTGGTGGCGTATGCGGCCGATGTGACCGGCAAGTGGACGGCGGAGTTCGACACGCAGATCGGAGTGCAGAAATACACCTACGAGCTCAAGGCGGGCGGATAAGCCTGGGGTGGCATGACCGCAGATAAAAACACTAACCGCGAAGACCGCGAAGAATCAGCTCTCCAGGCATGTTTCGAGGATCAAGGTCGGCGGGAAACGCTCCTCCGCTCCACGCATGGACGGCCTCCGGCAAGCGCCCTGCACCGGGTGCTGAGGGAAAACGCATCGACCGTATCCACTCAGGTGATTGGGCAGTGCACTATGCACTTTCCCTCAACACCCGGTTCAGGGCGCTGGCGCGCGAAGCGCGCGTCCATGCGTGGAGCGGAGGAGCGTTTCCCGCCGTCACCGAATTCCTTCGCGGTCTTCGCGGTTGGCGTTTTTGGTTGCGGCTACGCCGCCCCAGGTTTATCCATGTGAATCTGTGGTTGATTATTTTCTACTTAATCTCAATGACAACGACGGATCTGGCCGGCAGATTCAGAAGTATTTGTTCGCCCTGAATCCGGGCTCCCGAAAATACGGTCGGCTTGACCGCGCCGGGATTCTCAAAGGTGTTCATCGAGTTCATGGCCGGCGCAGTCAGGACGCGGCCGGATACGCCTTTAACCGCGGCGCCGGCGAGCTTCGTCGAGACCTGGGCCTCGCGCTTTGGATCGAGATTCACAAGCGTGAGATGAAGCCTGCCGGATGAATCTCGCGAAGCCGACGCGTTCAGGGCGGGGATACCCGCCTCCGCCAGGGTGTAGGGCGGCGAGTCGAGCTCAACCGGGATCTGCGTTGCTCCCTGGTGCACCTGGTACATTTCAAAAACGTGGTAGGTCGGCGTGAGGACCATCTTCTCCTTTTCCGTCAGGATCATCGCCTGAAGCACGTTTACGGTCTGAGCGATGTTGGCCATCTTTACGCGGTCGCAGTGCTGGTTGAAGATGTTGAGGTTAATTCCGGCGACGACGGCATCGCGGATCGTGTTCTGCTGATAAAGAGCGCTCGGACTGGTACCGGGCTCCGGATCGTACCACGTGCCCCATTCGTCCACCATCAGTCCGATCCGTTTCGGGGCGTCGTATTTATCCATGATCCCGCCATGCTTGCGGATCAGTTCGTCCATGATCAGCGTGCGTTTCAGGGTTGCGAACCACTGATCCTCACCGAACTGCGTGGCCGAACCCTTCCGGTTCCAGTTGCCGGTTGGCAGCGTGTAATTGTGCAGCGATAGTCCCTGCATGAGTTGCGCCCCGCGCGACATCAGGACGTCGGTCCACTGGTAATTCACGTCTCCCGGCCCGCAGGCGATGCGCTGGACGCGGTTGCCTGAATAGCTCTTGACGAAGGTGGCGAAGCGGCGGAACTGGTCGGCGTATTCCTCGGCGGACATGTTTCCGCCACAGCCCCAGGCTTCGTTGCCCACGGCCAGGTAGGGCAGCTTCCAGGGTTTGTCGCGGCCATTTTTGCGCCGTTCGTTGGCCAGCGCCGAATCAGAATCGCTGGTCATGTACTCGACCCATTCCATCATTTCCTGGGGCGTGCCGGTGCCGACGTTGCCGCCGACGTATGCCTGGGCGCCGATCAGTTCGCACAGGTTCATGAACTCGTGCGTGCCGAAGGCGTTGGTTTCGATGACACCGCCCCAGCTCGTATTCAGGCGCTTGGGCCGCAGGTCGGGCCGGCCGATGCCGTCGCGCCAGTGGTATTCATCCGCGAAGCAGCCGCCGGGCCAGCGCAGCACCGGGATGGCGGCGTTCTTCAGCGCGGCGATGATGTCATTGCGGATGCCGCGCGTGTTCGGGATGGACGAATTTGCGCCGACCCAGATTCCATCGTAGATGCACCGCCCGAGGTGCTCGGCGAAGTGGCCGTAGATCTCTCGGTTGATCGTGTCCTTGGGCTGATCCGCGCGGATGGTCAGATCCGCCTTGATGGACGCCGGGTTCTGCTGAGCCCAGGCGCAGCAGGAAAAAACGATTGCGAGAGCAAATGAGAAGCACCTGAAATAAATCGCCCGATCCATGTTCGACCTTCACGAAATTTGGTGCCAGGCACCTTTTAATCTTTAATCTTCGCTGAAGAGCTTACCTCAGGAGATGGGACATCTGCGAAGATTAAAAAGGTGCCTGTCACCGAATTTTTACCTGCCGGATGGCGTACGTGCCCCCTGAATTACAGAGCCGCCTCGCGTAAAGTTGGGGCATTGCGAGCAGGGGTGACGGAGAGTATAGTCGTCTTTATCCGCAAGCAACTCCGCAATGCCGGCTGCGATAATCTGCACCGGCTGATAATAAGGAGGACCATTCCGTGAAAGCCACACTATCTCGCAGGCAGTTGATGCAGACCGCCGGACTGGCGGCCATGGCAAAACCCTTGAGCGCGGCGGCAACCCTGACGGGACCGCGCGCCAGAGCAGAGCAAACGCCCAAAATCTGTCTGGAAGCCGGTCTGGCCGGCTTGGGGCCGGGGGGCACAGGTGACGAGGCCGGGGCTCGCAGGTTAAGACAGCTGGGAGTCGAACACGTGCTCAGCGGCGGAGGACGGATTCCCTGGGAGGAAAGCCGGCTCAAGGAGATGATGAATCGCCTCAAGGCGAACGGCCTGACGCTCGGCAACCTGATGATCGGCGGATTCACCAACGCCATTTATGCAAGGCCCGGCCGCGACGAGGAGATCGAGAAAGTAATCCAATCCATCCGGGTCGCCGGCAAAGTCGGCCTGCCGGTGGTTGAATACAACTGGTATGCGCACCGCGCGATGGAGGGTTACTTCGAAGAAACCGGGCGCGCCGGCGCCGGATGGACCGGATTTGATTACAGCCGGATGAAGGACATGCCCCCGCTCCCGGAGGAAGGCGCCCACACCCTTGAAGAAATGTGGACCAACATCACTTATTTTCTCAAGGCAGTGGTCCCGGAAGCGGAGAAGGCCGGGGTTCGCCTCGCGCTTCATCCGAACGACCCGCCGGCGCCCCTCAGCCGCGGATCAGGCCAGATCATGGGCACCGTGGAAGGCTGGAAGCGCCTGGTCGATATCGTGAAGAGCCCTTCCAACGGGATCACCTTCGATTGCGGGGTGACGCGCGAGATGGGCCGGGATCCGGTCGAGGTGTGCCGCTATTTCGGCGCGCGGGACTGCATCAATCATGTGCACTTCCGGAACGTCAAAGTGATGAAGCCGTACGAAAGATACACAGAAGTGTTCATCGATGAAGGCGAAGTCAACATGTTCGCCGTCATGAAGGAACTGGTGCGACAAAAATACCCGCGCCTGATCTACCCCGAGCATCCGCGCGGAATCGATTACGACCGCGAGCGCCCGAACTTCAAGCCCCAATATCCCGGCGGCGGGGGATATGCCGCCTACGCATTCAATGTGGGTTTCACGCGTGCCATGCTGCAGGCCGCTCTATCATCTTAAGGAGAGACAAACATGAAAATTTTCTTTCGAAACAACGGTGGGAGACGCTCGTTCCTGAAAGGAGCCGCCGGGGTGTTGGGCGCAGGTTTCTGGGCGGACCAAACACTCGAAGCTCTTCCCCAAAACGTCAACACCAGCTCCAAACCCTCAAGCCTGAAGATAACGGACCTGCGGGTGGCCACCATCGCGCGCGCCCCTATGACCTGCCCCATCATCCGCATCGATACCGACCAGGGAATCTACGGGCTCGGCGAAGTGCGGGATGGCGCCAGCAAGAACTACGCGCTGATGCTGAAGAGCCGCATCCTCGGGCAGAACCCCTGCAACATCGACAAGATCTTCCGCAGGATAAAACAGTTCGGCTCTCACGCGCGCCAGGGCGGCGGGGTCTGCGCCGTCGAAATGGCGCTCTGGGACCTTGCCGGCAAGGCCTACAACATTCCCGTCTACCAGATGCTCGGCGGCAAGTTCCGCGACCGGATCCGCTGTTATGCCGACACGACCGAGTCTCACGATGCCAAAGTGTACGGCGAACGCATGAAAAAACGCCGCGAGGAGGGATTCACCTGGCTGAAGATGGACCTGGGCGTCGACCTGGTGGCGAATGTGCCCGGCGCGCTCACCATGCCCTCCGGCACGAGCCTGGCGTACGGCGATCCCGTCCAGCATATGTTCACCGGCACCGAGATCACCGACAAGGGGATCGCGCTGATGGGCGACTACGTTGCCCAGATTCGGGAGATCGTCGGGATGGACATTCCGCTCTGCGCCGATCACTTCGGGCACATCGGGGTCAATAGCTGCATCCGGCTGGGAAAGGCGCTCGAGAAATACAATATGGCGTGGCTGGAAGACATGATCCCCTGGCAGTACACCGACCTGTTGAAAAAAATCACGGACGCGGTCGACATCCCTATCCTCACTGGCGAGGATATCTATCTGAAAGAGCCGTTCATCGAACTGTGCCGCAACCATGCGGTCGACATCGTCCATCCGGACCTGATGACATCGGGCGGAATCCTGGAGACGAAAAAGATCGGCGACGCAGCCCAGGAATACGGCGTGGCGATGGCGATGCATTTCGCCGGAACGCCCATCGCCTGCATGGCCAACGTGCATTGCGCCGCGGCCACCGAGAATTTCCTCGTGCTGGAGAACCACTCGGTCGACATCCCGTGGTGGGGCGACCTGGTGGAAGGCATCGAAAAGCCGATCGTCAACAAGGGTTTCATCACCGTACCCGAGAAACCCGGACTCGGCATCACGCTCAACGAAGAGGTGGTCAAGCAGCATCTCCTCGAGCCGGGCTATTTCGAACCTACCCCGCAATGGAATACCGATCGCACCAATGACCGTCAGTGGAGTTAACTCATACGAGAGAGGAGCAATAACGATGAACCGCATGATAAATTTGGCAGTGAGCACATGCATTCTGGCTTTGCTGGCTCCCGCGCTTGCTCACGCACAGCTGTACACGCTGACGAAGGAGCAGTTGATCGAGTTCACCGCACAGAATCCGTTCGATCGGTTTCCCGACGGCAGGCCGAAGGTCCCGGACGCCCTGATCGAGCGGGCCCGCGGCCTCTCCGCCGAGGAAGTCTGGGCGGTCCTGCCCGGCAAGGGTTTCCGCAACCAGTACGAGGACGGCTTCCAGCTGCTGCACCCCGGGAAGAAACTGGTGGGACGCGCATTTACGGTCCAGTTCATGCCGACACGCCCGGATATCGACACTGTCCTGAATGCACAGGCGAAAGCCAAAGGCGTGGAGCGCCTGAACAACCAGTACGCCATCGACATGCTGCAGCCGGGTGATGTGCTGGTGGTGGATCTCTTCGGGAAGACGGAAGGCGGCACGATTGTCGGCGACAACCTTTTCTATTACATCATGAAAACGACCAGGACCGGCGGAATCGTGATCGACGGCAGTGTCCGGGATCTCGAGGGGATCTCGGCCATGGACATGCCCGCCTACTTCCGGCACGCGCACCCGAGCGCCATCACCAACGTCATGGTGACCGGCATCAACATTCCGGTTCGGATCGGGAATGTCACCGTCATGCCGGGCGATCTCGTGGTGGGCGATCGCGAAGGGATTTACTTCATTCCGCCGGCTATGCTGACGCAGGTCCTCGATAGGGCCGACGAGACTCACATCCATGACGAGTGGACGCGCATGAAGTTCGACGAGGGCAAATACAAGTCGAGCGACATCTACGGCTCACCGCGCGACCCTGAGTTGAAGAAGGAATACGACGCGTACCTGAAGAAACGGCTCGAGGAAATCCGGAAGAAACCATGACGCTGCTACAAGTGCTCGAGCGGGAAACGTCTTCCGCGATCCGATCCCGCGGCCGAGAGTATTTCCGGCGGGGCGCCGTCCTGCATATCGGACTGAAAGAAAGCACCATCCAGGCCGTGGTGGAGGGAAGCAATACCTACCAGGTCAGGATTGAGTTTGCCGGGCGCGGTGAGATCGCCTTTTGCTGCAGCTGTCCTTACTACGACGGCAACCTCGAAGTCTGTAAACACGTCTGGGCAACCTTTCTCGCGGCTGAACGCGATAACCTTTTGCCGGAGTGGAACAACCGTGAACCACCAGAACTCTCACCTGCCGAATACGACGAACTGGAGGACGGCGGCGACGATGACGAGATCATTGATGACTTCGACGAAGAGGAGGATGATGACTCGGACTTCATCTCCCACAGCCCTGCCGAGCTGAAAACACCGCGTCAGCGGCGGGCTGAGAGAATGAGGGCCTATTGGCAACAAATGCGAAACAGGCGTATGGGTAGCGTCCGCGGCCTGGATAGCAACGTCCGGCCGCAGCGGCCTCACTCCTGGAAACTCCACTTCGCGGATCTGCACAAACAGTCGCCTCATCCTGATACTCCTCCCGAATGGCCGCAGGGCAAGGAAATCCTCTATGTCCTGCGATCCGCAAGCGACGACCCTGGCGATGGCCTGGCTGTTGAGATCCATGCCCGCGAACGAAAGAAAAAGGGCAACTGGGGAAAGCCCCGGGTCTGTAACATTCCCTATAAAACTCTCTATGCATTGCCCGAGGCACAGGACCGGCAGATCCTGCAACTCCTGATCGGCACGCCTGCGCATTCCGGCTACGAGATCTCGCAGCGCGCCTATTATCCCTCGGGCCGCGCCCTGGCAGAATTGCTCCCGGTGATTTGCGCTACCGGCCGCTGCTATTTCGGTCATGACGACCGATGGGTTGAGTCCAGTCCGCTGGCGTGGGACCCCGGCGAACCGTGGCAATTCCAGGTGGACGTGCGGTGCGAGAACTCAGCCTATTCTCTAGCCGGAGTCTTGCACAGGGGAGAGGAACGCGCCGGTCTTAAAGAGCCAGCCATTCTGTTCAGGAACGGCCTGCTCATTCTTCGCGGCCGGGTCGGCCGGTTCGATCATGGGAATGCCTTCGACTGGATACGCCTCCTGCGCCAGCAAGGGCGCATCGAGGTGCCCAAGCGCGACCGCAAGGCCCTCTTTCAGGAATTGCTACGGCTGCCGCAGCTACCCGTGCTCGATCTTCCCGAAGAGTTGCGCTTCGAGGAAGTCCGGGCGCCCGGGCAGCCGGTGCTCAAGCTGCGCCGTTCTGCCCACTCCTGGGAACGCGGGCAGCTTCAGGCTGAGCTTAGTTTTGAGTATGCAGGCTTTCTGGTCTCTTACGCGGGAATTGCGACGGGCATCGCCGACCTGCCCAACCGGCGCCGGATTGTGCGCGATGGTGGGGCCGAAAGGTCTGCCATACGCCTGCTTGAGCGCATCGGCTTTCGACGGGGATACTCGCCTGGACGCCCCGTGTGGCTTCTGCGCGAGACGGATCTGCCTCGCGCGGTGCGCGAGCTTACCTCTGCCGGCTGGCAGGTCGAAGCCGAGGGGAAGCTGTTTCGCACCGCGAGCTTTTTCAAGATCGATGTCAGCTCGGGAATCGATTGGTTTGAGCTGCGCGGAACGGCCAAGTTCGGCGATCGCTCAGCCCCGTTGCCCGCTCTTCTGACCGCGCTCAAGCGCAAGGAAAACACGGTGCGTCTCGACGACGGCACCCTGGGCATCCTACCTGAAGAATGGCTGCATAAATTTGGCATCCTGGCGGGGCTGGGAACAGCAAAGGGAGATCACCTTCGCTTCAGCCGCTGCCAGACCGGACTGCTCGACGCCCTTCTGGCCGCCGAACCCGATGCCTCCTGCGACGCGACCTTCGAGCGGGCGCGCGCCCGACTGCGCGAGTTCGAAGGTGTCGTCCCCGCAGTGGCCGCGCCGGGCTTTTGCGGCGAGCTGCGCGAATACCAGCGCGAAGGGCTGGGGTGGATTCATTTCCTGCGCGAATTCGGCTTCGGAGGCTGCCTGGCTGACGACATGGGGCTGGGAAAGACCATCCAGGTACTGGCTCTGCTCGAATCGCGGCGCGAGCTGCGCGAACAATCCGGGCCGGAAGACCATCCGCCCCCGTCTCTCGTCGTCGCGCCGCGCTCGCTCATTTTCAACTGGAAACAGGAGGCCGCACGCTTCACGCCGCGGTTGCGCGTGCTCGACCACACGGGCACCGGACGCGCAAAGGTCAATGGCGGCTTCGACCAGTATGACCTTGTTCTCACCACCTATGGCACGCTGCGCCGCGACGCAAGCTTTTTCAAAGACCTGAAATTCGATTACCTGATCCTCGACGAAGCGCAGGCAATCAAGAATGCCACCACTGTCTCGGCCAAGGCCGCCCGACTTCTCAAGGGAAGCCACCGCCTTGCGCTCAGCGGCACTCCGGTCGAGAACCATCTGGGCGAGCTCTGGAGCCTGTTCGAGTTCCTCAATCCCGGGATGCTCGGCTCCGCGTCGGTCCTCAAGCTGGGGCAGGGCGAGCTGCGCAAACCCGACGCCACCGCGCGCGAGCTGCTTGCGCATGCCCTCAGGCCGTTCATCCTGCGCCGAACGAAGGCGCAGGTGGCGCGCGACCTGCCCGACAAGGTCGAGCAGACACTCTTCTGCGAACTGGATAACGCCCAGCGCCGCCTCTACGATGAGCTGCGCGAGCATTACCGCCGGCAGTTATTGGGGAGGGTCGAGCGCGAAGGGATCAACAAGACCAGGATCCAGATCCTCGAGGCGCTGCTCCGGCTGCGCCAGGCTGCCATCCACCCGGGTCTGATCGACGCGGCGCGCGCCGGAGAGTCGAGCGCGAAGCTGGAGGCGCTTCTGGCCCAACTGGACGAAGTGGTCGAGGAAGGGCACAAGGCTCTGGTCTTCTCCCAGTTCACTTCGATGCTGGCCATTTTGAAGCCGAGGCTGCAGGAGAAGAAGCTCAAATTCGCCTATCTCGACGGGAAAACGCGCGACCGGGAAGGGGAGGTCGCACGCTTTCAAAACGATCCCGAGTGCCCGTTGTTTCTGATCAGCCTCAAGGCAGGCGGGCTGGGGTTGAACCTGACCGCGGCGGAGTATGTGTTTCTGCTCGATCCATGGTGGAATCCGGCGGTCGAGATGCAGGCCATCGACCGCAGCCACCGCATCGGCCAGACGCGCACGGTGTTTGCCTACCGGCTGATTGCAAGCGACACAGTCGAAGAGAAGGTGCTGGAATTGCAGCGCACCAAGCGGGATCTTGCCGATGCGATCATCAACGCCGACAATAGCCTGATCCGCGACCTGCGCCCCGAGGATCTTGCCCTCCTGCTCAGCTGAGAGCGGACACAATTCCCGCGGACCGCTCAGCGATGGTATGAAAGCTTCAACCGTGCGATATTTGAAGTGGCTTCAAGCCGGTAGCTCCGGAGACCCGGATCTCCTGCTCACTTGGATGCCCCTGTATTTTCAGCACAGATCCTAGGGCACTACCTGCGGAGGTATTGCCGACAACACCGATAGGTTATTGGTACCTAGAACGGCAAAGCTGGCCACACCCCCGTCCACCATGAATTTGATATAGCCGGAAGAGATATCCTGCCCGATGAGATTGGGGAAGTACTGCGTCAGCACTTGCGATATACGTTGCCTGGACTTTATCACCAGGCTGCGAGTCTGGAGCAGCAATCCATTCCGGTCGAATACTTCGAGTGTGGCGTTGGCATCGTTCGGGTTGGGATTCAGAGCGGCAATGCCGGTGAAATATGCGGTGTTGGACGCGACCTGACTAAAGATCATCGAGGTCCGGAGCGTCGATACCAGCGGGAGTGCCGCGGAGAAGGTCGTGCGTTCCAGATCCCCGAAGACAACGCTGCCCGCAAGCTTCGGACCACTGCTGGTTATCTCCAGGTAGCCCGAAGCAAGGACATTTCCCGGATCGAGGAAGAACTTCTGATCCGTAATATAGACTTTGCCCCGGGCGGCGATGGCCACCTGCTGCGTGGTACCCGCCTGGGTGCCATCATCGCGGATAAACTTGAAGGTGACCGTTCCTGCTGTGGAATCCAGGTTCACCACGCTGAGTGTTGTTCGATAGCCGGGTCCCACCACATATTGGGGACAATATAATGTGGTGGCTCCTCCGGTAGCATCCTGGCCGTTGAGACCTTCTACGTAAAGCCCAGTCTTCCCCAGGTATTCGAAAGGAACCACCCCCGCGGTTGAGCTGGAGCTTACGCGGATGTATTCGGAGCCCACAGGTGTAACACCGGGGAAGAGATCGGTGAAAAACTCAGCCACGGCGCCACTGCCGTTTATGCTCCGATTGACTGCAGGAACCCGCTGGGTGCCGTCGGATTTAATCAAGTTGAACGTGAGAAGACTGAATGCAGTGGGGTCGGGGTTGGCGACGTGGATCTGTGTGATGCCCTGATCCTCGATTTCAGGCAAAATGAATGAGGTCAGTGTGCCAAAGGAAACCTCGGCGCCGTCCTGAATGCCAAGCGTGGCATTGAAGGTCAGGAAGAAGCCCACCAGTTTGCTTACACTACTCTCCAGCTTCATCCATCCTACCGGCTTTATTGCCGGAAGCCCGGCTCCGAAAACCTGAAAGTCGACGGCGGCAAGCTGAGCTCCCTTTTTGAGGGTTTGGGCTGCGGGGTTGGTGATGTCGGTTCCTGTAATCTGAATCCCTGTCTTGTCGAAGGCTGTGAGCGCGAGGATGCCATCGGAGCTGTCGAGATTGACCAGGCCGATGCCGGTGTACTCGCTGTCGTCAATCCCCGCCTTTCCGCTACCGTCGGTCGTTACCAGGCGAGGGAAGTAAAGCGTGATTTGAGTGATGCCAAAGGGACCGGTCTGCAGATCGCTGCAGCCGGAACTGCTGATCGTGATGGGGCCGGTTCTCGCGCCGCCGGGCACCCTGGCCGTTATTTGCGTACTGCTAACGATGGTGAAGGATGTAGCCGGGATGTTATTCGAGAACTTTATGGCCGTCACACCACTCAAGTTGGTGCCGTTCAATGTCACGGTTGTTCCCTCTGCCGCAACAGCCGGGCTGATGCTGCTTATGGCGGGACAGCTTCCGGGTCCTGCCTGGGTGACGACGAAGCTTTGGCCGGCAATCGTGAGGGTCCCAGTGCGCTGGGGGCCCGCATTGGGATCGACCTCCCAGGCAGGAGACCAGGTCGTGCACCTGCTGGCTCCCGATACAAATCGGATCCACGAAACACCGCTGCTGCTCGTCCAGCAACATCCATCGGTGCGATTGGGTTCGACACCGGTCACCACTAAGGCAGAACCAACCCCGCCGCTGGCCGGGAAAAATGTTTTAACCTCGGCAAGAAAGAAGGTACATACCCCCTCGCAGCCCAAGAAGAACCTGTAGCCATTGATTCGATCATCGGAGTGACTTACCACGGCAATGAGGGTTCCGGATATGGACGGCGTAAAAAAGCCTTTCGGATTATTGGCGTTGCCGAGAAAATTGCCTGCCGTGCTAAAAACGTCCACATTTGTATAAAGAGACAAAGGCTCTTCTTCAGGCCACAGGCTGACTTCTTTTCCTGCAGTGCCGGAGAATTTGTATGCATCCAATTGGTGTCTGCTGCTGATCTCACGGTTGAGCGTCTGGCCGCAGGTGATGGTCGCGGCACAACGCCCGGTTGTATGCTGGAGGGCGAGATCATAATCGCCGGTTCCATTCCGATCCTTGGCACCCACGATGATCACGTAGTTGCCCGATTCCGGCAGGGCGAAACCAGACCACGAGTTGTACGTTAGGTATTCTCCTTTTGGACTGAAAAGTCCAACCACCTTGGAAGAGTCCCCGGGCAGATTTGCGTCGACGCCGTAGACCGGGAAAATCACGGCCTCTCCGGCGGTGCCCGGGAATTGATAGGCATCCAGTTCCGTGCGGGTTCTGACACTCCCGCGCACAGTCTGGCCGCAGGTTATCGGTGATGCGCACCGTCCCGAGGTGAACTGAAGGCCGATGTCGTAGCTGCCGGTCCCTGCCTGCTGCTGAGCTTTTACAATGATGGTGTACGTACCGGTTAGGGGCAAGGCAATGGAGTACTCGGGCGTTTCCCTGCCTGAGGCGAGGGAGGTAAATAGGTTGCCCTGAGGATCGTATAAATCCCATTGCGGATAGAAATAGCCGGACGTTGTAGCGATCATGGATGAATATAGAACTATCCTCTCGTTCGCATTAGCGTCAAATTTCCATGCGTCCAAGTCGGATTTGAGGGGGCCGATATCTCCGCCCGCGGTCTCGCCGCAATTGATGCGTGGCGCACAACGCCCCGTCGTGAATTGAAGGGTGAGGTCGTAGCTGAAGCCCTGCGTTTGCCCAATGGAGAGAGATCCGGCACCCGAGTAATTCACAACGATGGTGTAGGTGCCCGTGGTGGCAAGCTGGAAGATACGGTCCGGATAAGCCGAACCAAGGAGCGAGCCGTTGGGGTCGATGATCATGCCTCTTGAAGCCAAAACCGCCTCTTTTGCCTCGGCGAAGAAAGTGTAGGCTTCAAGTTTGCTGGCTGGGTCGATCCTGCCATTCTGGGTCTGTCCGCAAGTGATGAAGCGGGCACAACCCTCTCCACCTATGATCATCAAACTCATATCGAAGGTAGTTGTGCCCGGGCCGCTTGCGAGTACACCAATCAGGTAGGTTCCCGTCTGCGAAAGCAAAATCGGATTGCTGGAAGGTCCAAAGCCACCGTCCCAGGCAATCCCCAATTGCAGGCCATCCGGACCGAAAAGGAAGGCATTGGCCCCGGTACCGGAAGCCGATGCGCTCGTGTGGACATTCAAAAGCACCTTTTCCCCAGCTTTGCCGACGAAATCGTAAAGAGCCGCGACGGAGCCACCATAGGGAGAGGGATCCGTAATGGACCAGGATATACTCTGCCCGCATCCGATCGGTGCCGCCTGAGACACGTCGATTTTGCCGTTCGCTATCGTGATCGTACCCGTGCGCGGGCCTGGGCCTTTATTCTGAACCACGGAGACCGTGACGGAATCTCCCGCTTTGCCAGAGGCTGGACTAACGGTAATCCAACTCGCGTCACTCGAACTCGTCCAGGTGCAGCCGGGAGAATCGCACACCACCCACTGCCACGTTCCTCCCGCGGACCCGACAGACCCTGGAAGAGAGCTCCCGACAGATGCGCTGATCGCTGCAATAGATGAAGGCGCCGCGAACAGCTGTTCAGCACTTGTGGGTTTATCGCCCGGCGCACTGGAGGATGAATCTGGCGTGATCTCGTTGGATGCCCGCCAGCCCGTAGCCCCCTCGTCCACAAAGCCGACCAGGGGCTTGGAAAGATTGGCCGAGACCGCATGGGGGGTGATCGAGTGGCCCGCTATTTCCGGGACGGATACGAGAAATACAAAGACCGCGAAATTGGTCGCCCAAGCCCGCCTTGCCCATAGAGTATTTTGAGGGAAGTAAGGATAATCCATATCTCTTCCTTTCCCGTTCCAGAACCTCTTGGCCCGCGACGTCCTAAATATCTGGATTTGGTCAAGCCTCTCGTTACTCCTGCGATTCAGTTCAGAACAGACCCAAAGATTAGGATAATCTAAATCCAACCCGGGCCTGGCGTCAAATGGCAAATCACTTCAGGGCAGGGCATTCTCCGATTTATGGAGCTTTCTCGATCCACTTCGGCAGTTGCTTCATGAGTTCGGTCATTACCACCCTGGTGCCGTCCTCGAAGACCTGCGGATTGCCGTACGCCTCGCCTCCTGTAGTCGAAGCGACCAGGTCGCTTACACCCCTCAATATCAACACCCTCTGTTGGTTTCTCGCGCAAGTGTAGGCAATCGCGCCGGATTCCCAGTCTGCGGCAACGGCATGATACTTCTGCCTGAGAATCGGAATCTCGGAGGGGACAATGTCACGGTCGGCTGAGACGAGAAGCGTCTGCCTGACTGGTGCGGGGAGGTTGCCGCCAAGCCACTTCAGGTCGATGATCGTCTCGTAGTCGGCGATCGCCTGCCTCGAGTCGCCCATGGCTTCCAGGATGTCGTAGATGACGGTCCTATCCGCCAGGATGATTTCATGGCGGCCGATGTCACCCTTGAAACCGCCGCAGGTGCCGAGATTGATCAGCAGCACGGGTTTCCACCGGTCGATACAGTATTGGGTGGACCCAGCCGCTGCCACCTTTCCCCAGCCGCCGTGGAAGAAAATGACATCCTTCGCCTGGCGGCCTTTCCCGATTCTGGTTCGGAAGAATTCACCCCAGGGCGAGCGGCGGTATGTCTCGTCGGGATGGAGAGACCGGATCACCCTCCACTCGGCGTTTGCCGAGATCAGCACGACAATGCCGTTCATCTCTTCCGATGATGTCCCGGCGCAGGGAGCAGTGGCGACGCTCGAAAGCGCCACAAGAACAAGCAGGATGTTCGACAGTAATTTCATGGACTCTAATATGCCAGCGCCGTGCCTCAATGCACAATATCGGCCTCAGATCCGGGTGCTTAACCATTTTGGGGGAACTATAGCGCTCCGCAAAATTGACCCGCCTCTGCTGAAAGGCTCGCATATGGCAGAGATCGGGACGCCTGACGAACGGAAGGCCCGCGAGTTTTTCCAGCGCCTCGGATATGACGTGGAGCGGCTTGAACCCGTGGGCCCTTGAAAGTACGCGGATTACCGAGTCTTTAATCACAACGAGCGCCACCTAATTGAGGTGAAGAAGCGGATCGCCGACGCGGAGTTTGCCCGTCAGGTTGAGCAGTTCTCATGGTCGGAGACCGAAGAGCCGATCGCCAGAACAAATGTAATCTCGCGGCAAATCGGCGATGCTGCCGACCAATTGAATGCTACCGACCCTGATGATGCGTCGGCCCTCCGGCTCATCACCTTCGTGGTGGCGGAAAATGACCCTGACATCCACGTCGAACAATTCCAAAGAACTTTGTTCGGCACGGTCGACCTTCTGACCGAAAGCTCAGGGGGAGTGGTTGCGGTACCTTGCTTTTATTTTACGTTCAACGACTTCTTTCGCTTTCGCTGCGTTGATGCTGCCGTCATCCTGTCGCCTCGGGGGGGGCCGGCTTTGCGTCAACGCGTTCGGTAGCCGAAAGGAACAGCTGAGAGGAACGCGCCTTTATCGCGAATTGGGGACCGCCGGAGCGGTAACTGACCCCGACATTATTGAAAGCGCCAACGAAGCCTTCGTGGCGGATATGGACATCGACCGCCGAGATGAAGTGGCAGTCCTGGCATACGTGCGCATAAAGTATGATCGGCCGGAGCTGTTAACCTTCAATCCGAAGAGGATCCGTGTCGCCGCAAGGGTCCTTCGGAAGCCGGCGGGGTCGGAGTCGCACTGATGAGGTGTCTGGGATTATGTCAGCCCAGACGTTGCGTGTGTCAAATTCGTCGGAAAACTGCGACATCCACGCATTCCCCGGCATTACCATCTGTGAGGATTGAATTCACTGCCTTTCTCCGGCGCTCGAGTAAGCAACCAGGGATGCACACGCTCTTTCGCTGAAGTACACTTTGTTCGCTTCAGAATGATAGCTATAATATAGCTATGAGGCTCATCGAGGATTCCGAAGCCGCCGCTTGGCTCGAGGGTCTGGCAGGATCGCCGGAAGAATTCGATTGGGACGAGGGAAATCGAGCGAAGAATGTGAAGCACGGCGTGGAATCGAGGGATGTGGAGGCGATATTCCTGCGTCAATTTTGCTCGATGAGGATCTGGTTGAGAGGCTCAGGGAAAAGGGGGCTAAGCGCGGCTTGGGCTATCAGACGATGCTGAAGATGATAGTGCGAGAACATCTGGATGATTACTGAATAGTCGGAGTGTGGTTTGGCAAGGAGCAGCCAGATGGCATTGTGTCCATCGATGAAAGCGCTCCGCAGATAGGATCCAAGAGGGTCGCTCGGTGGTGATAGCGAGGACTGATGCATAAATACGAGGTTATAATTTACTGGAGCCAGGAGGACGAGGCGTTCATCGCAGAGGTCCCTGAACCGCCGGGTTGCATGGCACATGGACGGTCGCAAAGCGAGGCCCTGACCAACTGTCACAATGCAATTAACCTTTGGCTCGACACCGCAAAGGAATTCGGCAAGGAGATTCCTGAACCCAAAGGCAGGCGCCTTCTATGCGCCTGATCGGAATTCCCGGAAAAACTGGGGACGTCCACGAGTTGTTCACCTGGTTCTGGCATTTGAAAACCCGGTCAACAACGCGAACGCCCCCGCATTCCGCTAAATCCTATGCATATTGATCTCACGACTCACATCGTGAACTTTAGGGATTGGCTTCAGACTGGTAGCGGCGACGACGCAAAATGGCAGCGCGGGATCCTGGACGAACG
>Ga0315273_10003706_pt1 | contig 18460 bp, 16 predicted proteins | sample YL17G02_0_MG_FD_205753 | JGI IMG/M metagenome (GOLD analysis project Ga0315273, IMG submission 205753) | Sediment microbial communities from Yellowstone Lake, YNP, Wyoming, USA - YL17G02_0 | ecosystem: Environmental > Aquatic > Freshwater > Lake > Sediment | place: USA: Wyoming | collected...
AGGCGCTGATGCGCTGGAATCGCGGGGGCGAGCTGATTTCGCCCACCGCCTTCATCCCGCTGGCTGAAGAGTCCGGGCTCATCGTTCCGCTGAGCGCATGGGTGGTGCGGGAGGCCGCGCGCCAGGCACGCGCCTGGCAAGACCGCTTCGGCGTCGGCCTGTCGATCGCGGTGAACCTGCCGACGCGAATCTTCGAGCGCGCCGACCTGGTGGAATTGATTCAAAGCGCGGTCACCGCATGCGGCGTGGCGCCGGCCGCGATCGAGCTCGAGATCACCGAGACCGGATTGATGAAGGAGTTGCACAACGTCATCCCGACCCTGCACCGCCTGAACCAGATCGGCGTGCAGATCTCGATCGACGATTTCGGCACCGGCTATTCGTCGCTCGCCTATCTGACCACATTGCCGATCAGCGAGCTGAAGATCGACCGCAGTTTTATTCGCGATCTGGACACAACACCACAGAGCCTGGCCGTGGTGACGGCGATCATGGCGCTGGCGCGGTCGCTGAATTTGCGCGTCGTTGCCGAAGGCGTGGAGAACCTGCGCCAGATGCAGGTGCTGCGACGCCTGGGGTGCAGCGTCATGCAGGGCTTTCTGTTCAGCGGCGCGAAACCGGCGCGCGAAATCGACTCATGGCTGACGCAAGTCGTGTTGCCGCGCAAGGCGGCGTGGATCGAAGCGGCGGCGGGTGCGGACAACCCTGCTGACGACGCGCCGCACGCGGCGGTCAGTGCGCCCGGGGCGCTCGCGGCATAGCCTGCGTGCTGCGCTTGGGTGAGGGTTGGCGGAAGAGGTGACGTCCGAGTCGCCAGCATTCATGCAGCGTCCCGCCTATTCAAGGCAAAAGGACAATCAAGCACTCGTCATCGCATACATCATGTCGCCGACAAAGCGCTTGAACGACTCATTCTCGACGAACTGTTTGTAGACCTGGGTGTCGTCCTTCAGCAGCAGTTGCATCACCTTGCCCAGCGCCTGGTCGTGCGCCATGCGCGCGGTGTGCGGCGTATTCTCCTTGGCGTTCCGATAGGCCATGTCCGCGGCAACCTGCGGCGCGATGTCGTCACGGATGCGCTTGGCGACCCGGTCGGTATCGGTGAACAGCGTGCCGAATTGATCGTTGAACGTCTTCAGGATGTTGCTTAGCCGATCCATCTCGGGCTCGGGCTTGCGGCCGCCCGCATCCGTCGGCACGGGCTCGATCTCTGCCGCCCTGTCCGGCAGCGCGATCTTCAGCACTGCCTTCTTTTCGACGCGGTAGCTGTCCATGTCGATGGCTTCGAGAATGCCCTTGGCAAGGTCCTCCTCCTGCGGCGCGGGCAACTTCGGCGTCAGCAGATTGAGCAGGATGGACAGCTTCTCCCACTCCGCGTTGCTGTACGGAATCACCGACGAAAGGAAGCTGTAGCTGCGGCAAAACACCTTGGCCTTGCCCTTGAAGTCGACCTGGCGGTCCTCGTCGAGGCCGTTCACATAGACCGCGACGCAGGCATCGAGGATCGGGTCGAGCTGGTCTCGGTCCGCGCCACCGAGGAATAGCTCGACAAGTCGTTGAACCTGCTCGGGCGAGTACACCTGCGCCGCATCCAGCGCCGCCTTCAAGTCGTGCAGCTTGTTCGGGTCGGTTTCCTCCGCGAGCAGCGTCGTGCGGTAGTAGTCCTGGAACGCGAAGGTGATCGCCTCGCTGTTGTTCTGGAAGTCGAGCACGAAGCAGTCATGCTTCTGCGGGTGCGCACGGTTGAGCCGCGACAGCGTCTGCACCGCCTTGATGCCCGAGAGCGGCTTGTCCACGTACATCGTGTGCAGCAGCGGCTCGTCGTAGCCGGTCTGGAACTTGTCGGCGCAGATCAGGAAGCGGTAAGGGTCGGTCTGGATCCTGCCGGCGATGTCGCGGCTTGAAAATCCGTTGAGCGACACCTCGCTGACCTTGGCGCCGCCGTAGTCGTGCTCGCCCGAGAACGCGACGATCGCCTGATACGGGCTCTTGCGCTCCACCAGATACGCCTTGAAGGCGTTGAAGTACTGGATCGCCCGTTCGATTCCGCTCGTGACCACCATCGCCCGCGCCTGCCCGCCGATCTTGCCGGCGGCCAGCACCTGCTCGTGGAAGTGGTCCACCATGATCTCGGCCTTGAGCCGGATCGCGTGGTCGTGGCTCTCGACATAGCGGCGCAGCTTTTTCTTCGCCCGCTTGGTGTCGAACTCCGGGTCGTCTTCGGTCTTCTTGACCAGCTTGTAGTAGCTGTCCACCGGCGTGTAGGTCTTCAGCACATCGAGGATGAAACCCTCCTCGACCGCCTGCTTCATGGTGTAGCTGTGGAAGGGCCGGTGCCTGACCTTGCCCTCGGCGTCGGGCGGCAGCGGCTCGCCAAACATCTCCAGCGTCTTGTTTTTGGGCGTGGCGGTGAAGGCGAAGTAGCTGGCGTTGCTCAGCATCTTGCGCGCCGCCATGCGCTTGGCGAGCGCTTCGTTCACCGTGTCCTCGGGGTCGGGTCCGTCATCCTCACCCGCAGCCGGGGCGCCGAGCGCCTGGCTCATCGCCGCCGAGGTCTTGCCGCCCTGACTTGAGTGCGCTTCGTCGATGATGATGGCAAAGGTCTTGCCGGCATCAAGCGCGATCTCGTCGAGGATGAAGGGGAACTTCTGCACCGTCGAGACGATGATCTTCTTCCCTTCCTCGATGAACTTGCGCAGGTCACCCGACCGTTCGGCGTGGCCCACCGTCGCGCCCACCTGCATGAACTGCTTGATGGTCGTCTGGATCTGCTCGTCGAGCAGGCGCCGGTCGGTGACCACGATCACCGAGTCGAAGACCTCCCCGTTTGCCTGACCGCCGTCGCGCTTCAAGCCAATGAGCTGGTGCGCAAGCCAGGCGATGGAGTTCGACTTGCCGCTGCCCGCCGAGTGCTGGATCAGGTAGCGCTTGCCCGCCCCAATGGCGCGCACGTCGGCCAGCGTCTGCCGCACGAGACTGAGCTGGTGGTAGCGCGGCCACACCTGGCGGCGTTTCTTCCTGCCGGTGCGCGGGTCCTTCTCTTCGACGATCTGCGCGTAGTTTTCGAGGATGTTGGTCAGCCCCGCCGGGGTGAGCACCTCTTTCCAGAGGTAATCGGGCTTGAGGCCGTGCGGGTTGGGCGGGTTGCCCGCGCCGTCGTGGTAGCCCTTGTTGAAGGGCAGGAACCACGACCGCTTGCCTGCCAGTTCGGTGCACATCTCGACCTCGCTGTCGTCGACCGCGAAGTGCACCACGCAGCGGCCGAACTCGAACAGCCGCTCGGCCGGCGAGCGGTCGCGCTTGTATTGTTCGACGGCATCTTCGACGGTCTGCTTGGTGAGGTTGTTCTTCAGCTCGAAGGTCGCGATGGGCAGGCCGTTGATGAACAGGCCCAGGTCGAGCGCGCGGCGCGTCTCGTCCATGCTGTAGGCGAGTTGGCGCGTGATCGAGAAGCGGTTCTGCGCGTGCAGCGCCTCGGCCTTGGCATTGCCCGTTGAGGCCGTGCCGTAGAACAGATCGAAGTGCACCGGCCCGTGCGCCACGCCCTTGCGCAATACATCGATGACGCCGCGCTTGGCCGTTTCGGACGAGAGCCGGGCAAGGAACCTGAGGCGGTTGATGTCCGTGGCGTCGTTCGCGTCGGCCAGCGCCAGCTTTTTGAACGCCTCTGCCTGGGTGACGCGCAGGAAGGCGAAGAGCTGCGGCACGTCGAGCGCGTGGGCGCGGTCGTAGTCTTTCGCGCTGCCCGCGGTGTAGCCGGTGCCGCCGTACGCCGGCGGTCGTTCGGCGACATTGTTCGGCGTGACGGCGAGACCATCCTCGCCGGTCATGTGCCGCATGATGAGGGTTTCGAGGCCTTTCTCGCTGGTGTCGGTGGTCAAGGGAGCCTCGTTCCTCGCAATTCGACATCGCCCATCAACAGCCCATCAACAGCCCGTTGATCGATGCAAGTCCTTGATTGACATGAAGATCGCTGGGTCAAAGACTTGCCTCTGCGGGTGGAATCGGGTGCCTCATCAACACCGGAGCGGTGGGTCATGGGCGCACCGCTACCGCCCACCAGGGGAGGTACTTCATCTGGCTGGGCGCCGCATCGCGGTCGCGCGGCACGATCAATCCACTGCCCAGCGCATCACGGATCAGCCTCGACGCGGTGGCGCGGTTCGGGAAGCTGATGCCGAACCGCTCGCGGATCGAAGCGTTCGTCAGAAACGAGCCCCGAAGGTACATCAGCCCCGCGTGGAGGTAGCACGCGCGGACACGTTCCTCTTTGTCCATCGCCGTCAGTGGCCGCGAGGCCCAGAGCGTGGCACGAGTGAAGCCTGGTGGCCGCTCGAATCGGGGCGGCGGCAGCAACTCGGATTCGGTGGCTGCCACGACCTTGTCGATGCCGCTCCCGCGCTCCTCGCAGATGTGAAAGCGCCTCAGTAGTGAGGCCAGACCCTCGTTGCGGGAAAGCGGCGGGCTGTCCAAGAAGCGATCGGTCGCCACCAGCGGCTCGCCCGGATTCGTGATCTCCACGCGCCCCTCGAAGATCTCGACCATGGGGCCGGCGCCGGTTACCGTGAAATCCTGATGGATGAGCGCGTTGGCGACGAGTTCCCGCACGGCGATTTCGGGGTAGGCCGTGAGGCTGCGCCTGAGCCCCGCCTCGATGATCTCCGCAGCTGGCAGAAGGCCCATGATGTTTCGGATCATCGCGTCAAACGCGCTGGCGTAGCCGCGGAACTCTTCGTACTCGCGTTCGCTCGCGACCCGGCCAGTGCCGCGATACACGACCACACGCAAACCTTTGCGAGCCAGGCGGCCAAGGCCTCTCAGGTCGCGCGCCAGCGTTAGCGCGCCGAGCTGTGTGATGTCCCATGCGCCCGCCCCGTTCGCCGCGATCAAGTGGTCGCGGCGAAGCGCGTCCAGAATCGCCGCGTGTCCGTCGGGAAGGGGCTGCCGCAACAACTCGAAATAGGACGGATAGTCGAGGAGTCGCAGCACCTCATCGCCGCTGGCGTGCGCGACGATCACGCCGGCTTCGAACGGCGCGTGTTCGAAGCCACGCCACAGCGCCCGTTCCTTTTCTGGAAAGTCCTTGAGCAGTTTCTTGTAGCTGCCGACGCGGATGAACTCGGTGCCCGCAAAGCGCACGGGGCGACTCGCGGCCGCCGCGATCTCGAGCAGCACCACGCGTTGAGCGTCGATGCCAAGCTCCGTGAAGCGGAACTCCACCTGCGGCTGCAGCAGGCGAAGGAGCCAGCTCTCAAGGGCCTCGTTTCCCTTGCGGGCCGTCGCAGGTGAGAAGCTCGTGCCGACGATGCGGTGGGCGGTGTCCTCGACGCCCCAGAGCACATAGGCAAAGGTCTTGCCACTGAGCGCCGCCGCGTTCGCCAGAGCGGAGACGTATTCACCCAGCTCCTGCGGGTCGGAGTTGTCGACCTTGAACTCCAACCACTCGGTCTCGTGCGGCAGTTGGCAGAGCTCGCGCACCAGGCCCTCGAGATAGATGGAGCTGCGGTCGGTGATCATGGGATCGCCGCGTCGTCAGCGGCTTCGGGATCGAGGCTCGGGTCGGCGTCGTCGTCGGTGGTGTCAGGCGCGGCTTCGTCGGGCAGCCGCGCCGCTGCCTCGCGCACATCGAGCTTGCCGGTCACTACATCGGCGACGAGGCGGGTGCGGTATTCGCGGAGGAGGTCGATCTCGCGTTCGAGGCGGGAGATGGCGCTATTCAGCGTTTGCGTTTCTACACGTATGTGTCGGACTAGCACGGTCTGCTCTAGAAGGGGCGGCAGCCCAACCTTGAATCGCTTCAGGTCTTCGCAGGTGAGCGCCCCTTTTGTGCTGCCGGAATCTTCGCTCAACGCTCGCAGAGTTTGATAGGCGGCAACAAGCGCGAGATGAAGGAACTCCGGGGAAACTACATTCGTTCGAGGCGCAACAAAGGCGACGTGCTGATTGATCGTGGCTTCAAACCCAAGCAGCGCAGCTGTGCCTCGGGTCTTGCCTTGACCTGTGATGGCCACAAGCACGCTTCCTGCCGGAACGCGCGGGAGATGACACTCACGCAAAGCAGTTGGCGTCACGAACTGGTCAGCGCTGTCGATAAACCCGCGATTCACTTGCGAACTGTTGAGCCAAGGATAAGTGCCATTGTTCCAATAGGCCGGTGTGCCACGAGATGGAGTCGAACCATCTCCAACTCGGGCGCATCGGCTGATGCGCCAAGCCTCCCAATGTTGCGGAATGTCGCCGAGCCAGGGGATGCCGGAGGGTTTGAGGGGGACGGAGGGGTCGAGGCCGCGGGTGACGGCGCGGTGGATGATGGCCTGCTTCTGCTCGTTGAGCAGCGCGATCACCTTCCGCTTCGCCCGGATCGCCCGCTCCAGCCGACCGTTTGCCCAGTCCAGAAACCGCACAATCGCCGCCTGCTCGGAGGACGGGGGAAGCGGGATAGCTACGCCCTGGATCGCCCCGTGCGACAGCCCGTAGCGAGTGACTCCATTCGCCTCGACGTGGAACTGCGCGGCGATGAAGTGGCTCTCGAGCACCCGATGAAGAAACGGCCCATACAGGCCAGGTCGCGAGCGGAGAATCGCAAGGTGGTACCCGCAGACCAAGTCCGGCGCCTCGAACTCGACGAGCGCTGGCATGCCAATGTCGTTCCACTGCTCTGAGTCCTTCGTGATCAGCACATCACCCTTGCAAAGCCCGAATCGGACTCGTTCGTCCTCACTTGCCGTTGCGGGCATGAAACGGGTTGATTCGCGGATGCGCTCGTTCTTGTAGACCTCCACGTAGTTGCACAGCCGCACCGGCGTCTCGGCCGGCTTCGTGTGCTTATCGACGTTGCTCACTCGCATGTCAGCCGCGTGCCGCAATCGCCGGGTCTCCCAGTGCCTCGGCACCTGCCCAAGCCACGGCAGCCCCGACTCCTTGTATTCCGCATACGGCTTGAGCTCGGCGATCATGGCTGGCCGCCGTCGCCCATCTGGCGCTCGTAGGACTGGCGCACGAGGCCCATCACGTAGGGCAGTTCATCGAGCGACTTGAGGCCAACCTCCACATCGCCGTTGCCATAGTGGCCGACGTTCGTCACGTCCCTGCACAGCTCCTTCGGGTCGCTGATCTCGGAGAAGGGCATGTTGAGCGTGAGCTTCATGCGCTTGGCCTGCGACACCAAGTCTACAAAGTTGGTCTCGGCCTTGTAGGCCACGTAAGGCTTATAGAACTCCTCACTCACGCAAGCGTCGAGCGCGAGCACTTCCTTGCGGAAGGCTTCGAACACCGTGCGCAGGCCGGGCGTAAGCAGGTTCGGATGGTCGTCGATGGTGTAGCCGCCGGTCGCAGGCACCTTCTCCGGCTGATAGACGGCCAGGGTCGCTGCATCGAGCTTGGGCGCGATCCACACCGTGAGCGCCTGATCGGCAAGCCGCCCCGCGCGGTCCTGGATCGCGGCTTCATTCCAGGCGTCGAGCTGGCCGAGTCTGGCGTTCAGCTTGAGAGGGCTCTCCCTGAAGCCGCCCGTCATGTCGCGCTTCTCGGCGAAGGAGCGGTCGCTGTACTCGGCGTTGTAGCCGGTGAGTGTGAGGTTGCCAAGGGTATGCAACCACTGCTGCTGCACGCGCTGCCACTCCGCGCCGAGCGCCTGCCGCCACGCCGCCGGCAGGTCGGGGTTCTGCGGGAGGATGTGCTCAATGGTGTACTCGTCCACCGGCACGCGCTCTTTGCGGCCGTGATTCTCCAGTCGGCGCAGCCAGTAGCTGCGGCTCCTGAAGTTGTAGAGATCGCGCGTGTGCAGGTCGCGGCGGAACTCGTCGTCGCCGGGGAAGCGCCGGTACGAGGGCAGCATGAGGAAGTGCGCCCGGATGCTCTCGAGGTAGCGGTCCTTCTTCAGCACCTTGCTGAAGGTGGCGAAGGTCTTGTTCATCGAGTTGGTGGGGATGGTACAGATGGCGCGGCGGAACACATACGCCTCGACCAGCCGCACCGCGGCCGCGAAGTCGGCGCCGCTGAACGTGCCGCTGGCGTAGTCGTGATACAGCTCGAGCAGGAACGGGTAGGCGACATCCACCTTCAGCTCGCGCAGGTCGTGAAAGGCGAGACTCAGGGTGGCGTCCTGTTCAGTGCCCAGCGCCAGCGCGCAGAAGTAGCGGGCGAAGGCGCGGATCTCCTTCACCAAGGCCTCGATGCCCGCGTTCCGCACGGGCGTGGTGCGCGAGTAGTCCTTGAACGCCTCGTAGACCTCGCGTTCGCGCGGGATGTCGCCGGTACGCACGGTGAGGTAGTGGCGCATGAAACTGTCGAACTGCGTGCCGTAGGCCTCCTGCCCGAAGTCCTGCTCCATCGGGCGCCAGTACTCTTCGTACAGGCGAGTCTGGAGGTTCGGCTCGAGACCCATGAGGATGAAGTTGCGGATCAGATCGGCCTGGCTCAGCTCCTTGCCGGTCGAGTTCATGCTCTCGAAGATGAGCTGCGGGTTGTCCTGATCGCGGCTGAGCGCAATGTCCACGACCACCAGCTTGGCGAGGCCGCGGCACACCGGGGCGAGGTCGCCCTTGTGTTCCTTGAGCAGCTCGGTGAACAGCGCGAAGTTCTGCGTCACCCGCAGCGAAGGCTCTTTGGGCGGCTCGGTGTTCTTGATGATCGCCTTGAGCGAGGCGTTGTCGGTTTGCGAGAGCAGCAGCTTGAAGTAGCGGTCGCCGCTTTCGAGCGGGTTGCTGAGGTAGTAGTGGCGCAGCTTGGCGGCGGAGAAGCCGTCCACCGGTTCGCCGTCGCCGATGGCGCGGGCCAGCGCCTCGAGCAGGAGCGCCACGGTGGTCAGGCGTTGCTGGCCATCGATCACGAGCAGCGGCGCCTGGTGCGTGACCTGCGACAGCCCCTGCTCCACATAGACGATGGAGCCAATGAAGTGCACGGCGATGTTGTCGGTCGACCCGGCGCGCAGGATGTCGTCCCAGAGCTGGCGGCACTGCTTGTCGGTCCACGAGTAGGTGCGCTGGTAGATCGGGATCACGAACTGCGGCGACTTCTGCAGGAAGCTCAGCAGCTTGGCTTCGGTAGCTTTCATTTCTTCGATCCCTTCTTTGTCCGCGTCGCCGGCTTGCTCGCGGCCTTGGCCCTGGCCTGCTCCGGCGCGTTCAGGGCGTAGAACTCGTGCAGCTTGGCCGCGAGCAGTTTCTTGTCAGGCAGCTGGGTCTGGTACTCGGCAATCAGCGCGGGAGAGAGCGTGCGGCTGAGGGCATATTCAACCACCTCGCTGTCCTTCGACGCGCATAGCAGCAAACCGATCGCGGGGTTCTCGTGCGGCTTGCGCGCGTCGCGGTCGAGGGCTTCGAGGTAGAAGTTGAGCTTGCCCAGGTGCTCGGGCTGAAAGGCGGTGACCTTCAATTCGATCGCCAGGAGACAGTTGAGGCCGCGATGGAAGAACAGCAAATCGAGCGCGAAGTCCTGACCACCGACTTGCACCGGGTATTCGGAGCCGATGTAGCAGAAGTCGCGGCCGAGTTCGGTCAGAAATCGTCCAAGATTCCGTAACAGCGACTGGTGCAGGTCCGCTTCGGAATGCTCGCTGGGCAGGTCCAGGAACTCGAGGAGGTAGGCGTCCTTGAAATGGCTGGCAGCCGCAGGATGCAATTCTCTCAACGCCGTTGAGAGTTTTGGCGGGCTGAGCACCGCCCTCTCGAACAGGCCACCATCAAGCTGTCTGGCTACCTCCTTGACCTGCCAGCGATTCTGCGTCGCCAGGCGCAGGTAGAACTCGCGTTGTTCAGGTCGCCTTGAACGGCTGAGGATGTGCAGATGCGATGACCACGGCAATTCTCTCAACAGTGATGAGAGTGTTGGCACGTCGCGGTAGGCCAAGAAGAACTGCCGCATGCGCCAGAGGTTTTGCGGCGAGAAGCCGCGCCGGCCGGGCTCGCGCTGCGCGATGTATGCGGCCAGTTGAACGACCGTTCCCTTGGCCCAGCCGTCGGCTTCGATCTTGCGGTGGAGGTAGTCGCCGATGCACCAGTAAAGATCGATCATCTCGGTGTTCACCGCCCGGGCGGCCTGCTGGCGAGAGGCCCGGATCAGCTCGACGATCTCGTCGAAGGCACGCTCGACCGGCGACACCACCATGGTCTTCGAGAGAGCCGTCTTGGTTTTCGGATCGGCCTTTGTCTTCATGCCTTGGCACCCACCTTCAGCTCCAGCTCAATTGTGTCGCCAGCGTCGACACAATCTCCGGATCGGGAAAGAACAGGGCAAACTGAACGGCACGATTCACGCGGGCGTAGCCGAAGCCTGCTCCAAACTCAACTGTCAATTCTCGTGACACCGTCACGAGAATCTGCTTTCCATACGCGGCCCGGCTCCCCTGGAGATTCTCATGCAAGAGGCGTCGTCCCAGGTGCCAACAGAGCAACACCTGGGTGGAATAGGCGACCGTTGCAATCCGCTGGCGCGCGGACTCGATGAGCCTGCGCAAGTCCGAGAGCAGGCCCGCCGCAGCGACGACAGCGGACGTTTCCGTCTCGGCGGCCGGGCTGCGTTGTTTGCGCTCCTCTGGCTGTAGCGAGGTGGGCCTGGGCTCTTGGGGTGAAGGGGCGGCCTTCTTCTTCATGCCTTGGCCCCCGCCTCCAGCAGCCCGTCCAGCAGCCCCTCTGCCTCTTTTTCAATGGCCAGGATATCGGCGCTGATCTCCTCCAGCGTGCGCAGCGACTGCGGCTTGTAGAAGTGCCGCGTGAAGCTCACCTCGTAGCCGATCTTGGTGGCGTCTTCCTTGATCCACGCATCGGCCGTGTAGGGCAGGACCTCGCGGCGCATGAAGGCTTCGATGCCGCCGTCTTCGAGCAGCGGCACCTGCTCGGCGTCGCGCAGGGTGAACTTCGAGGTGTTGTAAAAGGCCTGCCCTGCGGCATCACACAGCGCCGCGCGCTGCTCGGTGATGCGCGCCTCGTCGAGCATCTGCTTGGCCGCGAGCACGTTCTTCTTGGTCGGCTCGAGCACTGCGTCCATGCGCCGGACAACGCACATCGGCAGGATCACGTCCGGGTATTTGCCGCGCTTGAACAGGTCGCGCAGGACATCGTCCGCAATGCCCCAGATGAAGGAGACGATCTTGTTGTGCGTTGCTTGATCCACGGATTGCCTTGTTCTTATACGCGCTACCGGCTGCGATTCCGGGCACTGCGAACAGGTCGCGCCGCTTGTCGCCCACCTGAACGCGCGTTAGCCAGGAGGGCCTGAGGGGTCCATCTGGCGGAAGAGGTGACCGCCGAATTGCCATGCTCCATGCGGGTTGCAGCCGCTTCCTTTCGGCGAACCATCAATCTAACCCTCGATTCGCGGGCTGTTTGTCGGCCTGGTCACGGCGGCATTGCTTTCGGCTCAGACCGGAGTCACGCTCAACCTCAGCCCCATTGCACGAAGCACCTTGTGCAGCGTCGCAAGCGTCGGGTTGCCGTTCTCCGACAGGGCCTTGAACAGCGTCTTCTCGCCCAGTTCGGCGCGTCGCGCCACATCGGCCATGCCGTGAGCGTTGGCCACCTGGCGCAGAGCCAGTAGCAGCGCCGCAGGGTCGTCCAGTTCGATTACTGCATCGAGAAAGGCCGCAGCCTCCACCGGGTCGAGCAATGCGGTGCTCAGCGACTCGTCGTAGCTCCGATCGCGCGCGTTCATGATTCACCTCGTTTCCGCCAGTCGTTCAGGTACGCCACCGCCTGCTTGATCGCAGCGGCTTGCCCGCCCTTGTCGCTGCCGCACAGCAACAGCACGACCATCGGCCCCTGGCGGCTCAAGTAGACGCGGTAGCCGGGTCCATGGTCAATCCGCATCTCCTGCACCCCCTCCCGCAACGGTCTGAAGTCGCCGAAATTGCCCAACTGCACCCGCACCAATCGAGCCCTGATACGCGCTCGCGCTTGTACGTCCCGGAGTTCTGCCATCCATTCGCCGAAAGGTGCTCGGCCATCGGCGGTCACGTAGGTCCGAAGCTCGATCACAACGGTACTCTATAGGATACTGCGCAGTTTGTCGACCGCACGGTCGACATGAAACTGACGCAAAGCCAGTGTTCATGCGGCTTCAGGGGGCTTTGGCGCGATGACGTGAGACGGCATGAGGGATCGATCTGGCGGAAGAGGTGAGATTCGAACTCACGGACCCTTGCGGGTCGCCGGTTTTCAAGACCGGTGCAATCGACCACTCTGCCACTCTTCCTTTGACTTTCACCGCCGGTTTTGTCTCCACTCACATCGCGTTGCGATATGAGTTCCGGCGCAGCGCCACGCGGTGGCGCTGAAGCCTGCACTGGCCCAGCGGCCCAACGGCCCCGCGGCCCAACGGTGCAACCGCGCCCAGTCTAAGCGATCACTCGCGATACGACGCATCGGCGCGATCGATGAGCCGCGTCAGCGCGTCCAGCACGTCCTGCCCGGCGCCGAAATCGGCGCGGAACTGGAACGAGTCTTCGGTGCAACGGCGTTGCACGGCTTCGGGAATGTCGATCACGCCACCCATCGCCAGCGACGCGAGCTGGATTTCGCAGGCGCGGTTCAGCGTCCAGAGGGTCACGAAAGCCTTCGCCAGGGTCGAGCCCCAGGTCAGCAGGCCGTGGTTGCGCAAGATCAGCGCCGGTCTGTCGCCGATGTCGCGCACCAGGCGCGGCCCTTCTTCGGCGTGCACCGTGATGCCCTCGAAGTCGTGGTACGCCACCTTGTCGTGCAGCTGCGCCGAGTAGAAGTTGCTCATCGACAACCCGGTCTTCGAGCAGGCCACCGCCATCCCCGCCGTCGTGTGCGTGTGCATCACGCAATGCGCTTGCGGCACACCGGCGTGGATCGCGGCATGCACCGTAAACCCGGCAGGATTCACGGGCCATGGCGAGGCGCCGATCTTGCAGCCCTCGAGGTCGATCTTCACCAGGTTCGAGGCCTTCACTTCGCTGTAGTGCAGGCCGAACGGGTTGATCAGGAACTGCTGCCCGCTGCCGCCCAGACGCAGCGTGATGTGGTTGTAGATCATCTCGGTCCAGCCGAGGTGGGCAAAGATCCGATAGCAGGCGGCAAGACGGACTCGTGCGTCCCATTCGGCATCGCTGCAGTCAATGGCTGGCGTCGTCATCGGTTCGTGTCGTGTTCAGAGTCGAAGCGGGCATGGTAGCAATCGCAGTCGCAATCGCAATCCCAATCACAAGCAGCGTCAACGATCTTCGGCCGGCTGGCCGGGGCGTTGCGCGGTGTCGCACTTGACCTGGGTGATGTCGCGCCGGCCGGCGTCGATGCGCACGGCAGTGAGAGCGCCGCCCCAGACGCAACCGGTGTCCAGGCCGAGCAGGTCGGGGCGATTCAGCAGGCCCAGCGTCGACCAGTGGCCGAAGGCAATGGGCGTGCCCAGCGTGCGCCGCCCCGGTGCGTCGAACCATGGCACCATGCCCGCCGGTGCGGCGTGCGCGCCTTCCTTGGTCTTCATGTCGAGCCTGCCGTCGGCGCCGACAAAGCGGATCCGCGTCAGCACGTTGATGATGCAGCGCAAGCGCCGAGGCCCCTGCAGATTCGCCTCCCAGCGGCTGGGTTCGTCGCCGTACATCGTGTGCAGGAACTCGCCCGCCGCTGCGCTGCGCAGCACGGCTTGCACTTCACCGGCGAGTGCCAGGGTGGTCGCCACGTCCCACTGCGGCACAACGCCGGCGTGCACCATCAACCAGCCTTGTTCATGCACGGCCAGGCACTGCTGGCGCAGCCAGTCGATGCAGGCGTCGCGATCCGGCGCGTTCAAGACATCGTTGAACGTGTCGTTGCGGTGCAGGCGGCGGCCGCCGTAGGCCACGGCCAGCAAGTGCAGATCGTGATTGCCGAGCAGGCACAGCGCCGAGCCGCCGAAGCCGCGCAACAACTGCAGCGTCGCCAGCGACTGCGGTCCTCGATTCACCAGATCGCCCAGCAGATAGAGCCGATCGCGCGACGCCGAAAAGTCGAGCTGTGCCAGCAGCCGTCGCAGCGCGCCACAACATCCTTGCACGTCGCCCACCAGATAGTTCATGCCTCGATTCTGCTACGCTGCATCTCCCGTCGGAGCGCGCACCTGTGGCGCAAAACGCATGGATGTCGCCTTATTGATCTTCCTGATTCTTCTCAACGCCGTGTTCGCGATGTCGGAAATGGCGCTGACGGCAAGCCGCAGGGCGAGGCTGCAAGTGATGGTGGAGGCCGACGATGCCGGCGCGCAGGCGGCGATGAACCTGCACGACAACCCGACGAAATACCTTTCGACGGTGCAGATCGGCATCACGTCGATCGGCATTCTCAACGGCATCGTCGGTGAAGCGGCGTTTTCAGCGCAGTTCGCGCGCTGGCTGAATGTCACTCTTGGCATGCAAGATCGCGGCGCCGAGATCGCCGCGACGGCGATGATCGTGGTCGCGATCACGTTCCTGACGATCATCTTCGGCGAACTGGTGCCCAAGCGCATCGGCCAGATCCACCCCGAGACGGTGGCCCGGCTCGTGGCGCGCCCGATGGAGTGGCTTTCGACCGCGGCACGGCCGTTCGTGCGCCTGTTGACGGTCTGCACCGAGGCCTCGCTGCACTTGCTGGGAATGCACAACCTGCCGGACCGCAGCGTCACCGAAGAAGAGATTGCTGCCAGCCTGGTCGAGGGGCTGGACGCGGGCGTGATCGAGGCGCATGAGCACCAGATGGTGCGCAACGTGTTTCGACTGGACGATCGGCAGGTCGGCTCGATGATGATTCCACGCGCTGAAATCGTCTGGCTTGACGCCGACGCCGGCCATGAAGATGTGCTGCGCGCCATCGCCGACGAAGAGCATTCGCGCTACCCGGTGTGCCGCGGCGGATTGGACGACGTGCTCGGCGTGATTTCGGCGCAGACCTTGTTGCAGCGCTCGATGCAGGGCTTGCCGCTGGCGCTGATGGACGGCCTGCAGGCGGCGGTGTTCGTTCCGGAAACGCTCTCCGGCATGGAACTGCTCGACAACTTTCGCGCCTCCAGCGCGCAATTGGTGTTCGTCGTCGACGAATACGGCGAGGTGCAGGGAATGATCACGGTGCGCGACGTGCTCGAAGCGATCACCGGTGAATTCACGACGCCGGCGAGCGAAGACTCTTGGGGCCTGCAGCGCGCCGACGGAAGTTGGTTGTTCGACGGCCTGATTCCGGTGCCGGAGTTGAAGGACAGGCTGGCCCTGAAGGAACTGCCCGAGGAAGACCGTGGTCGCTACAACACCCTGGCAGGAATGATCATGCTGCTGTTGGGCCACCTGCCGCGCACCACCGAATCGGTGGAGTGGGAGGGTTGGCGTTTCGAAGTGATCGACATGGATGGCAAACGCGTGGACAAGGTGCTTGCCAGCGCGCTGGCGCGGCCAGGCGCTCATGCGGCGCCACATTGACGGCCGCTGGGGACATTGCCAGCCGCCCGGCATCAAGCTCAATGAGCCGCCACCTTCGGGTTGCGCTTCAGCAACGACCGCAATATCGTTCGGCCACGGCCGCCGCTGACGCGCAGTTCCTGGATCTCGGGCTGCGGCAACAAGCGCCGATCGTCGAATTTCGGAACGGCTTCGGGATTGACGGGCAGGGTCGCCCGCAGCCATGTGCGCACGTCATCCTCGCCCGGCAGCGCGCCGTCTTGCCAGGTCTGAACGGAAATACGAGCGGCCTCCAGGGTTTTGGTAAGGCGCTCGTGGCGGCCGATCGTGCGCTTGGATTCATTGGTGTCGCGCACATTGACCGCGGCAACAACGCGCGAACTCGAATCGCACACCATCAGGTCGACACAAATCCGGCCGGCCCGATTCAACCATTGGCCGTGCGGGTGCTCGGTGGGCACGCTGATGAAGCTCGACAGTGGCACCTGCGCCAGCACCACGTGGCTGCGCGGTGCCGCTTCGCGCAGAAAGTCATAGGCCGTGCGTTGCGCCGTCGTCATCACGCGAACCGCTTGCGGCGGCCAGGCCTCGACGGTGTCGAGAAACTCCGCACGTTTCGCGGACCGGCCCGAGCCATTGCCGCGGCTGCGCAACCACAGCACCACCATCAGCACGAACACGAACCCGCCCAACAATGAGGCGGGCGAAGTGAAATCGAAATCGAAATCCAACATGGCGCTCAATGCAAAACGTGAAGGACCACAGCCTATGTGTGACTCGCCCTCGCGGTCAAGCCGTGGCGCAATCAAAAGCACTCGGCCTGCCGATTCGTACTCGGCACCCGCGCAATGCGCGCACAGCGCTGTTGCGTTCCTTACATGCTGTGCAGTGGGGCGCAACAAGTTGTCGCGACCGGCTCCAGGAAACTGGCCTGGTCCGCTTCGAGCGCTGAATCTGCCGTTTACTTGGCTGTGATGCCGAGCAACTCAACCTCGAAGTTGAGCGTCGCGTTCGGTGGAATCAGGCCGCCGCCCGCGCCGCGTTGCCCATACGCGATGGCAGCCGGGCAGGTCAGCTTCGCCTTGCCACCGATCTTCATGCGCTGCACGCTTTCGGTCTAGGAGCCTGTCGGGCTTTGGGTCGGGCCCGCGCCGGGGCGAATTGCGGCGCCACTCGTCGTTGCCGGCTCCTTGTGTGGCACGCCACACGGCGTCGCCGACGCCTAGATTGGCGCCGCAATTCGCCCCGGCGCGGGCCCGACCCAAAGCCCGACAGGCTCCTCGCACTTGATGACGCCGTTCAACGCAAACTCGGCAGGACTGCCCCGCGCCAGCGAACTGTCGAATTCCTTGCCGTCGGGGAACGTGCCGCGGTAGTGAACCTTGACGACGTCGGTGGCACTCGGGCTGGCCCCAGTACCTTCTCTGAGAGAGCGGTAGACAAGGCCGCTTGGAGTGACCACCGCGCCTGGCTCCTTCGCCGCGTCCGCCGCGGCGTCGGACTGAGCCTGCGTCGGTGTCATCGCGGCGCTGACAGCAGCCACAAGAAGCACGATCAACTGAAGACGTGATTTCACCGACAGACTCCGGCAAGATTGGCGGGGTGCCATCATATCGATGCGACGCCACGCGCCATGTTTCAATCCCGGCCATGCAACGCAGGAGGCTCGAATGCGATATTCCGTTCTCGGCGGCCTGTTCGCCGCGCTCGTTGCTGCCGCGGTGCCTCGCGTGAGTGCCGAGCCCGACATCGGCGCGCTGCGGCTCCAGGTCGATGCTGCGGAGCGCGCCTTCGCTCAAAGCATGGCCGATCGCGACCACGCGGCGTTCTGCACCTGGTTGTCGGAGCACGCCATCTTCTACGGCGGCGCGGCGCCACTGACAGGCAAGGCCGCTGTCGCGGCAGGCTGGAAGGCATTCTTCGACACCGCGCAAGCGCCGTTTTCCTGGTCCCCGGACCGCATCGACGTGCTGCACGACGGCAGCCTCGCGCACTCGTCCGGCCTGGTGCGAAACCCGGCAGGAAAGGCGGTGGGGCGGTTCAACTCGGTGTGGCGGCAGGAGGCACCTGGCACATGGCGTGTCGTGATCGACAAAGGCAGCCCGCTCACCGAGGCCGAGCGCTCCGCTCCGTAGCGCGTTGACGATCGGGAACTCCGCGCAGCGTGAATCGAGCGTGGTGTCGAAACGACACAGCACGGAAGAAATTCACGGCGGCGGCCGATCCAGCTCAGCGGACGCGTGATTTCGGGCGCGATGTTCGCAAAGGACTCGACCGCAAGTTGTATCGGCGCGACGCCGAGGCCCTTTTCCCCACTGATTTGCGGGCCGACACCGCTTCGGGGTCTGGCCGCTCGCTTGCATCGCTGCGATGCTTGGGCAACGCATTCGCAACCGCCAGTGCGTTCCAGGATCGCCACCGATCTCCCGAGAAAGAGACCTCGAACATGACAGCAGCCTCAGTCTTCGAACGGCTCGTGCAGGGTTCCGTGACCAGCAATGGCGCAATCGAGTGCTCCCGCGAAGGCTATCGGCCGAGCTCGACCAAGCCCGACACTCAGGCGCAAATGGCGCTCTGGAGTCAGCGCCTGACGCAGCACACCGAACTTGCCGCTGCGCGCCAGATCGCCGGACTGTCCGACGCCGAACTTGCTGCATTCGCCACCGAGTTCACGCTCTCGCCGCGCTACCGACGAATCGACAAGATGCGCTTTGCCACGCCGCTCGGTGTGGCCACCTTCGGCGCCGGCCTCGCGGGCCTGACGCTGCAAGCGGCGTCGCTCGGCGCTGCCGGGCGCGGCATGCTGTCGGCCTTCGAAGTGATTTGCCTGGCCATTGTCGTGGGCGGGCTCGGGATGGTGGCGCTTGGGACGATGAAAGCCTTCAGTTTGACCTCAGTCGAACTCGCCTACGGCCGGGTCGGCCTGTATGTCGGCTTGCTCGACGAGCAGCACCCCTGGCTCTACAAGACGTTCCTGCTCATGCGCAACCGCGCGGCCCAGGAGTATCGCGAAACTGTGTTGCGCGAGCGCGGTGTATTGCGCGGCGTTGACTGCGTCTTGATGCGCGAGATCGCGCGTGTCGACGAAGAGTGCGTGATGAC
>Ga0315273_10003709_pt1 | contig 18456 bp, 8 predicted proteins | sample YL17G02_0_MG_FD_205753 | JGI IMG/M metagenome (GOLD analysis project Ga0315273, IMG submission 205753) | Sediment microbial communities from Yellowstone Lake, YNP, Wyoming, USA - YL17G02_0 | ecosystem: Environmental > Aquatic > Freshwater > Lake > Sediment | place: USA: Wyoming | collected...
GCGGGGTGCATGGGCAGCGGTCGTGACCGTCGTGAACCCGAATAGCCGGATGAGCGACGTGTTGTTTCCTGCCGGCCCGGCCCGGCGGTACGCCTCTCCGCAGATCACCGTACGCGTTGTTTCCCGTGCGGTAATAACCCCGGCGGAGATGGCTTCGATCGGTGGGCTTGTGGAGCCTGTCTCGCGGGCGACGGCGGCGGCTTTGCGCACATATGAACTGAAGCGCGACCTGTTTCCATACCAGCCATAACATCATGGTGCGGCTCACCTTGCATTTCTCTCCTGGCGCTTGTATATTCTTGCGCCCTTGACACCGCGGGGGCGGTGCTCATGTCTTTTGTCGCGTCCCTGACACCGCATTGAGGTTGCCATGATCTGGAAATACTACCTCCCCGCACCTCTTCCCGGACCGCATGAGCGCACCGCGCTGGAGGACATTTTCCTCGTCCCCGAGGACGGCAGCAGCGGTCGGGAATCCTACTGGTTCACACTCGAAGCGCTTCAATCATTCACCGGCGGCACACGCGAAGAGAAACTGGTGCGTCTCGGCGATGACGACTATGTCATCAGCGACCACATGGATATGCTCATCCGGAGGGAGGATTTTGATCGCGCGGAACTGCTCGAATGGACGAAGACCTTCCTGCGGATACGATTCAGTGACGCCAATCCCAACCTCGCGGAAGCAAGCGGGGACGAAGTGGCACGGTGCGCACCGACCACGAGTGAGGTCGACATCAAACACCGATCTTCTCGAAAAGTGAAGCTCCTCTTTGTTCATCACAGAACAGGTCCGCCGTCTTTCCTCCCCGAAGAAGTCCTTGCCGACGATCCGCGCGCCGATGTGCGCACGCTCTGGATTGTGGATGACCCCGCCGGGAACCCTCCGGGAGGGCTCTGCGAATGGGCCGACCTGGTGATGGTGATGGACAAACGCATGCGTCAGATCACGCAGAAGCATCTGAAGGTGCTGGGTGTGAAGAAGAGGATCATCTGCCTGCACCTGCCGGAACATCACGACGCGCATGATCCGCAGTATCTCAATCTGTTCAGGGAACGGATCGGCGTGTATTTGGAGAAGCTCGGCTGGGTGACACCATGACGGCACACAACGGCGACCGGGAGTATGCCACCGTCCGCGACCGGGATGACCCACTCGCGGACTTCCGCCGCCGGTTTGCCATTCCGCTGACGGAGACCGGGCGGGAGAAGATCTACTTCTGCGGCAACTCTCTCGGGCTCCAACCAAAGACCGCGCGGAGCGCTGTAGAGGTTATCCTGCGCGATTGGGAAGAACGTGCCGTGGATGCGCATTTTCGGGGGGCCGAACCGTGGCTTACCTATCATGAAACCGTGAATGCGATGATGGCGGAGATGGTGGGCGCTTTTCCCGGCGAAGTCGTGCTGATGAATGCGCTGAGTGTCAACCTTCACCTGCTGCTCTTTTCGATGTATCGTCCGGCTGGTGAGCGATGTGGAATTGCCGTGGAGGCGGGACCGTTCCCATCGGATCTGTATGCGCTGTATTCACACTTCGCACTCCATGGCATCGACCCGGCTCACGGGCTGATCACCATCACGCCCCGGCCGGGAGAATCGATTCTCCGGACAGAGGACGTGATGACTTTTCTCAGTCGGGAAGGGGAACGTATCGCCGTGCTCCTTCTCGGAGGGATCAATTTCGTTTCCGGCCAGTTTTTCGAAATAGCCCCGATCGTCCGGGCGGCTCACGCGTCCGGAATTCTTGTGGGATTGGACCTTGCCCATGCTGTGGGGAACGTACCGCTTCATCTGCACGACTGGGATGTCGATTTTGCCGTCTGGTGTTCATATAAGTATCTCAACGCCGGCCCGGGGTCGCCCGGGGGATGTTTCGTCCATGAACGCTTTCGCGACCGTACTGACCTTCCCCGTCTGGCGGGGTGGTGGGGAGAATCGGCGGAACAACGGTTTCGCATGCAGCGGGAGTTCCTTCCCGCTCCGGGTGCGCGCGGCTGGCAGATCAGCAATCCATCGCTCCTCGCACTTGCACCGCTGCGTGCCTCTCTGGAATTGTTCCGCGAAGCAGGCGCAGATCGGTTGCGGGCAAAGAGCCTTCAGTTGACGGCACATCTGTACGATTTGCTGGCACACCTGGATCCCGTGCATGTGCACTGTGTGACGCCGGCGGATCCCGAACAGCGCGGCGCCCAGTTAACCTACCGGGTGCACCAAAACGGTCGTGCGGTTTTTGAGGGATTGCTCGCCGCGGGGGTTGTCTGTGATTGGCGGGAACCCGGGGCCATCCGCCTCGCCCCGGTTCCGCTCTATAATACATTTGAAGAAGTACAAGCCTGTGCGCAGGTTTTCGAGGCGCTTCTCAGGACGAACGCATGAGCGAGATCCCCTATGTTGGCGAGATATGCGCCCTTTTGACCGCCGCGTTCTGGTCGTGCAGTTCGCTGGTATTCTCGGCGGCCAGCGCCCGCGTTGGATCCGTGCTCGTCAACATATCCAGGCTTTTTCTTGCCCTCATCTATCTAAGTGTCCTCCTCCTCATTTTCCGGATCGATCTGTACGTCACTTCCGCGCAGGCCACCAATCTTGCCATCAGTGGAGTAATCGGGCTGGCGATCGGTGATTCGTTTCTCTTTCGTGCATACCGGCAGATCGGTCCCCGCCTCAGCATGCTGGTGATGTCCATCGCGCCTGCCATTGCGGCGGTGCTCGCTTTTTTTCTCCTGGGTGAGCGGTTGTCATTGCTGGGGGTGCTCGGCATCGTCGTGACTGTCAGCGGGGTGGGCATCGTCGTGAACGAACGCCGTTTGGGACCGGCGAGGGCAACACCGGACCTGGCGATAGGATTGTTCTCCGCCGGCGTGGCTGCTGTATGTCAGGGTGTGGGATTGATATTCGCCAAGATGGCGTTTATGGAGGGGCCGATCAACGGCTTCGTCGCCGCAACCGTCCGTATCGTCTCTTCGCTTGTCGTGCTGCTTCCTGTGGTGCTTCTTCTGGGGCGCCTGACCCATCCATTCCGGGTCTTTGCCAGCGATCGCAAGGCATTTGGACTCACGGCTCTGGGTTCGATCCTCGGGCCATTTCTTGGCATTTCCTTCAGTCTCATGGCGGTCGCGTTTACACAGGTAGGAGTGGCGGCGACACTTATGGCCACGGTACCGATCCTGATGCTCCCTCTGGTGCGCTATCTCTACAAGGAGCGGCTTTCCTGGAAAGCCATCGGTGGAGCATTCATTGCCGTTGGGGGTGTGGCCATGCTCTTTCTCCATTAGGCAGTGGAACTTCGAAAGACTGCTAAGGGTTCTCCAATAACCTGTCCATCGACACGCCGAGGTATTGAATGTCATTGCCAGGCCGACTCATCTGCAGAGCCACCGGGGAGGAATATCCTCTCGGGACCCCGATCTGGAGAAGCGAATCCGGCGGGCTGCTCGATCTGGAGTTTACACCGGTCTTCGATCCTGCCTTTGTTGCCGGCCGCAAACCCACGCTGTGGCGCTATCGCGAGGCTCTTCCGATCCCACCCGAAGCCGCACCCATAACATTTCAAGAGGGGTTCACTCCGTTGTTGGAGCTGAACCTGGACGGACACCCGGTGTGGATCAAACAGGATCACCTGTTTCCTTCCGGGTCATACAAGGACCGGGGGGCGGCGGTGATGGTCAGTATGATTGCACACCTGGGCATCCGGCGCGTCGTGGAAGACTCATCGGGGAATGCGGGATGCGCTGTGGCAGCGTACTGCGCGCGGGCGGGGATTCAGTGTGACATCTATGTTCCTGCATCGACATCGGCCGGAAAGCTCCTCCAGATGGAGGCCTACGGCGCCGCGGTTCACCGCATCCAGGGGAACCGTGAAGATACCGCCGCAGCGGCACTCATTGCCGCAGAAGATGCGTACTATGCCAGCCATTCCTGGAACCCCTTCTTCTTTCAGGGGACCAAAACCTTTGCTTATGAAGTTGTGGAACAGTCTGGCTGGCGGGCTCCGGATATCGTCGTTCTGCCGGCGGGCAACGGAACCTTGTTGCTCGGCTCGTATATAGGGTTCAGGGAATTGCACGCGTGCGGACTTATCGACCGTGTGCCACGGCTCATTGCCGTTCAAGCCTCCGCATGTGCCCCGATCTATCGGGCATTTCTTGCCGGCGATGCTGTTGTGTCTCCGGTCGATCCCGGTGTGACGATTGCAGAAGGAATTGCGATTGCGGCACCGGTGCGCGGGGCGCAGATATTGGAGAGTGTCCGTGCCACAGGCGGAAGTGTCGTGGCGGTGACTGACACGGAAGTGGCCGATGCGGCCCGGATGATGGGATCGAGGGGTTTCTTCCTTGAATCAACGGCCGCAGCGACCATCGCAGGACTTCGGCGATGGCTTCCCCAAGCCTCTCCGCACGAGACCGTTGTGTCAGTTTTTTCCGGGCACGGGCTCAAAGCTCCCAGGATGCTCCGCGAGAGTAGATAGCCTGTACGCTGCGATTTCACCGAAGCGAAAGCTATTCCGGAACCAACAACACGGATCAAAGGTCCCCGCTTTCATCCTCCCTCTGTACAAAGATAGCCACTGTGTCCCAGGACACATCATCGTACTGCCAATAGTGTATATTTTGAGCAACACAAAACTCCCTTCTTGCCTTGCTGCGGCCGGGGTCGATTTCTTGACACGGTGTGGGATTCTTCGTATCTTACACGAAAATTTCCGCATTTTACTGCCGTCCTCGGCCAATGATGCCTGTTTAGCCAGGAGGTGTGGGGTCTGGAACCACGCGAGCGGGGGGGGACAGGAGCACAGCCATCGTGCCGGAAAGTGCCTTCCCCGGTAGCGTAGAAGCCTCCTCTTGTTAGCGTTCCGATCCAGGGTTGTGTGCCGCTTGAGTGGGGTGGATCATAGTGTCAACTGAGAGCATGATATGAGAACGCAGTCGTCAGTTGTCTTCTCACTTGCCGTCCTCGTTTTGATAAATACGGGCGTGTTGCACGCGAATGCGACCAAGTTTGTCATAACCGGGTCAAGTTCACAGGCGGCAGGCACGAAGCAAGTTATCACGATTCGAGCCGACAGTGCAGGAGTGCCTGCAGCGTCGTACTCCGGGATAATGAGTCTCATTTTCTCAGGAAGCGGCAGTTATCTTCCGATTAATACGCCCAGGGTCACCGATGTGAGCGGATCCGCGATACCCATCGGTTCGACAATTTCCATTAGATTTGTTAATGGTCTGGCCGACCTGGCGGCAGATGGCAACCAGGACACGCTCTCGGTCTACAGGGCAGGAGCGGACACTCTTTCGGTGAGCGATGGAACGATCAGCTCCCCCCCCGCCGACCGGCTTTCCCTGAACATCACTCCCGGTGCGCTGGACCATTTCGATTTTGACCTTGTCTCTCCACAAACAAACGGAGTGGTCTTCGTCGGTACAAACACCCTCACAGCGAGAGATCCGTGGGAAAATGCGGTGACGTCGTTCAATGCATCCGCGACTTCTGTTACGTTGACTGTTACATCCCTGAGCGGGGCGCTGTCCATGCCTTCCAGGTCGAATGTACTGAATCTCGGCAGTGATTTCTCAAGCGGCGTCGCGGTTCTTAATGCGCTTGGGATGAAATACACCGGGACGGCTGGTTCAGGGTCTTTTGTTGCAACCGGGGGAAGCAAGACGGGGACATCCGCGACTGTCACAATTCTCGCAGGGGCGGCCAAGAAATTTGTCCTGACTGGTTCATCCACACAGATAGCGGGAACACCCAACAATCTTACCATCACCGCGCTGGATACCTCGGGAAACACCGCTACAGGATATACCGGTGTGAAGACTCTGAGTTTCTGGAATGCCAACGCTTCGCCAGATGGCACATCACCGACGGTGACCGGCACCGGGGGCGGGGAGTTCAATTTCTCGCTCACCCCCAATACGCCTATCACGTTTTTGAACGGTGTAGCAGCTGCCAGTGGCGGCGCAAATGGTGCTATGCGCCTGTACAGGATGGAAACGGTGAGCGTGTCTGTCAGTGACGGGACAATCAGTTCGAGCGGGAGTGACCGGTTGACCGTGACTGTGTCGCCCGGCCCGCTGGGACAATTTACCTTGAAGCTTGCATTGACGGTGACAAACAATACGGCGTTCACCGGCGCGGATACGCTGAGGGCGGAGGACGAATGGGGCAATACGGTGACCTCATTTGACGCCTCGCTGGATAAGGTCACGATCAGCCCGGTGGGTCTGAGTGGTGTGATGTCCGTGGGTGCAGGCAGGGACAGCGTGCTGAATCTGGCGATCGATTTCTCTTCCGGCGTTGCCAATCTCTCAGGCAAGTTGAAGTACACCGGTATCAGCGGGACCGGCCAATTCAAGGCCACTTCCCAGACGGGAAAATCCGGCACGTCCGGAAATGTCACCGTGAATCCGGGAACAGCGAAGAAGCTTGTACTGAGAGGATCCACTGCGCTCAGTGCTGGAGTGGCCAATGCACTGATCATCACAGCGCAGGATACATCGGGCAACACCGCGACGGGATACACCGGTGCGAAGACTCTGAGTTTCACGAATGCCAGCGCATCACCCGATGGCAAAGCACCGACGGTGACTGACAACAGTGGCGCGGAGCGCAATTTCTCATCTAATACGCCTATCACGTTTTCAAGCGGGGTGGCAGCGGCCAGCGGTGGCTCAAACGGCGTCATGCGCCTGTACAAGGTGGAAACGGCGAACGTCACAGTCGGTGACGGAACTATCAGTTCAGTGGGAAGCGACCGACTGACCGTGACCATCACACCGGCGGGTCTCGGGCGCTTTACGGTCGTCTTCACGAGCGGGCAGACAAACGGCATTCCGTTCACGGGAGTGAATAGCATTACTGCGGTTGACAGTTTCGGCAATACCGCCACCAATTTCAACCCCGCTCTAAACAATGTGACTGTAACGCCCAACGTGCTGAGCGGCACCGTGAGCGGCCTTGGTGTGGCAGGCAATAACGTGCTCAACCAGGCTGCCGACTTCAGCCTCGGTGTTGCCGACTTGACCGGGAAGATCAGGTATACCGGAACTTTCGGGACGGGGACATTCACGGCAACATCTGCGACAGGCAGCAAGACAGGGATATCGGGAAGTGTGACGATTGCCGCCGGGAGTGCGGCACGCCTGGTGATTACCGGCAGCGGGTCGCAGGTTGCCGGGGCGCCTCAGAACCTGACCATTACGGCAAAGGACAGTTCCGGCAACACCGTTACAGCTTACAGTGGTGACAAGCAGATGACATTCGGTGGATCCGGTCCTTCTCCGAACAACACCTACCCGACCATCAGCGGTAAGGACGGTGTTGCGGTGCAGTTCGGTGCGCCGACGACGATCGCCTTCAGCAGCGGTGTTGCTGTTGTTGGAGGCGTATCCAACGGCGTGATGACTCTGTGCCGTGCGGGCAGAGACACGGTTGGCGTCACGGAGGGTCTCCTCGGATCCGGCGGTGCCGACCGGTTGATCGTGCAGGTGACGCAGGACGCGTTGTTTGGATTTGCTTTTGTTCTTGCCACGCCCCAGCAGAGTGGAATCGCGTTCACAGGATCAAACACCTTGACCGCTCAGGACCGGTTCGGCAACGTGGTCACGACGTTCAACGCCGAGGGCGACAACGTCACCATCACGCCAAATGTGCTGGTGGGTTCCCTGACCGGCCTGGGATCAGCCGGCAACAACGTACTGAACCGGAGTACTGATTTTGTCAATGGAGCCGCGAACCTCACCGGGAGCATGAGATTCACCGGATCGGTGGGGAGCGGAACGTTCACAGCCAACAGCGGAACCAGCAAGAACGGGGTTTCCGGGGCTGTGGCCATTGTGGCCGGCGGAGCCACACGTCTCGTAATCTCGGGCAGTGCTCTTATGACTGCGGGGGGACCCCAATCGCTGACAATCACAGCGAAGGACGCTTCCGGTAACAGTGTCCCCGGCTACGTGGGGACGAAAATGCTTGTCTTTTCGGGAGCCGATTCGGCGCTCTCGCCCGGGGGGCGACCGACGGTGACCAATGCCTCGGGGACGGCAAGATACTTCGGGGATTCTACGGCCATAACGTTCACCAGTGGTATCGCGCAGGTTAATGGATCCAGCAATGGTGTGATGAGGCTATTCCGGGCGCAAACCGTGCCGATCTCTGTCACTGACGGGACCGTCAGCTCGAGCGGCAGTGACCAGTTGACCGTGGCCGTAAATCCCGCTGCGCTTGGCAAGTTTGCCTGGATTCTCGCATCGCCGCAAATCAACGGAGTCTCCTTCACCGGCACAAACACGCTGACCGCCCAGGATGACTGGGGCAACACCATTACTTCCTTTGACGCATCGTCTCCGGCTAATAATGTGACAATCATACCGGTCGGAATCACCGGCTTGGTCTCCGGCCTCGGCTCGGGGGGGAACAATGTCCTGAATCAGGCGAATGACTTTGTCTCCGGTGTCGCCACACTGAGCGGCAAGATGAAGTTCACGGGAACAACTGGGTCGGGGACATTCACGGCGACAGGCGGAGGGCGGACAACGCCATCTTCTGTAATCCTCATCAATTCCGGAGCGACCAGCCGGTTTGTGGTTCGCACGTCAGCGGGAGACTCAGTGACGACGATGCTTGCGGGAACCACTCGAAATCTGGTGATCTCTGCCAGGGACGGCTCAGGCAACACGGTAATCGGGTACACAGGCAGCAAACTGATCACTTTCAGCGGTGCTGATTCTTCGTTGAGACCGGCGACGGCTCCGACGGTCTCAAACAGTGCGGGGGTGGCGGCCTCCTTTGGTGTTCCGACTGCTATCCTGTTCACCAATGGTGTGGCCCAGGTTTCCGGCAGCAGCAACGGAGTCCTGAAGCTGTACCGTGCCCAGGCGGCCATTGTGGTCGCGAGCGATGGAACCTTGACGTCAGGCGGAAACGACCGCCTCAGCATCACGGTGAATCCGGCAGCTCTCGAGAAGTTCAGCTGGCGACTTGCATCGCCGCAGGTCAACGGTGCTCCCTTCGGCGGCATCAACACGCTGACGGTACAGGATGCCTGGGGGAACACCGTGCCCTCGTTTGATGCATCGGTGAACAACGTGGCTGTAACGCCCAACGGACTGAGTGGCACAGTCAGCGGCCTTGGTTCGGGAAGCAACAACATCCTGAATCGTCCGGGTGACTTTTCCAGTGGTGTTGCCAACCTTTCTACCCTCGGTATGAAATTTTTCGGCACGGTCGGGACCGGATCCTTTACGGCGACCTCTGCCCTCAAGGGGGGAACATCCGATAGCGTGACCATCATTGCCGGCCAGGAGAGCAAACTGGTGATCACGGGATCTCCTACCCAGACTGCAGGGACCTCCAATAATCTGACGATTTCGGCGAAAGATGCTTTCGGGAATACGGTGCAGGCGTACCAGGGGAAGAAGGTACTGAAGTTTTCAGGCGCAAACACCAGTATCCATCCTGCCACGCGTCCAACCATCACTGATTCTGCGGGACAGGCCGTTCCGTTCGGATCGGCGACGGTTATCGCGTTCAGGAACGGTACAGCTACCGTGAACGGGGGTGCAAACGGCGCCATGAAACTTCTGAGAGCCGAGACTGCGACCATAGTCGTGGAAGACACGGTGAACAACCTGAGTTCAACCGGATCCGATCGCCTCACCGTGGCCGTTGCTCCTGCAACGCTCGGGCAGTTCGCCTGGAACCTCACGTCTCCACAGACGAATGGGGTTCCCTTTTCGGGTTCGAATACGCTGATCGCCCAGGATGATTGGGGCAACACCCTGCCAACATTTAGCGCTGATACGATCAACGTGACGGTGACGGCCAGTCTTTCGGCGTTGCCTGCGGCCGTGAGTGGACTTGGTACGCTGAGAAATAACGTTCTCAACCGGCCGACCGATTTCGGCCTGGGGGTGGCAAACCTGACCGCGCTCGGCATGACGTACACGGGTATCGGCGGCACCGGGACATTTACGGCCACGTCCGCTGTCGGTTCAAAGTCCGGTTCATCCGATTCCGTTGTTGTCAGCAACCCGGCGCCGACACTGACGACGGTCCTGCCGGTGAAGGCCAGCAGGGGTCAGACGCTCAACGTCGCGTTGAGCGGTTCCAACTTCCGGGCCGGCGTCACGACAGTCAGTCTTGGTCCCGGCATCACCGTCACGTCCGTAACGGTGAATACTCCCGCGCAGATCACCGCGGGCATCACGATCACCGGAGCTGCGGCCCTCGGTCCCCGGGATGTGACCGTGACAAACCCCGCTCCCGGTGGCGGTGCGGCGACAAGTGCCGGCAGTTTCACCGTGGAAAATTTTCCGACCATCCTCGGTCTTGCGCCGCCGAACGGTCTGGGGGGACAGACTCTGGATGTGGTTGTCCACGGACGGAATTTCATCGACGGCATCAGCAGCGTGCTGATCAATGCGTCGGACATCAGCCGGAACTCCGCCACTGTGACCAGCGATACAACGATCCTGATGAACATTACGATCCTCCCGGTAGCACAGAATGGCATCCGGGATGTGTTTGTCAACAACAGTGGATCCTACGGCGGTTTTTCCAACAGCGCGGGTTTTACGGTAGGATCGAACCCGAAGCCATCGATTGCCAGCGTACAACCGACCAGTTTGCGTCGTCTGGAAACCGGCGCACTGATCGTTCGCGGATCGAACTTCTACGGAACCATCACGAATGTAGATCTTGGTCCGGGCATTACCATCAACAACGCAGCGATTGACAGTGCGACGCAGATGCATATCAACGCTACCGTCACCGATTCTGCCGCCGCGGGAGTGCGTCCGATCATTGTGACAAATCGTCCGCCGGGAGGCGGATCGGACACGCTGAAAGGGGTGTTTCAGATTCTCAACCCGGATCCGACGCTCACGGGATTGTCGGTGCAGAACGGCTTCCGCCTTCAGACCATTTTCATGACCCTGACCGGAACGGGCTTCATAAGCGGAACAACCAGTGTGGATTTTGGCGATTCGATTACTGTGACTTCCACGATCATCGAAAATCAGACGCAGCTCCGGGTGAACCTTTTCATCGATTCAAACGCGGTGCTCGGACCACGCAATATTGTGTTGGCCAACCTGGCTCCTGGCGGCGGTGCAGACACGCTGAAGAGCGCGTTCACCGTGAGCAACCCGATGCCGACGGTGACCGCCATTGCACCGGATAGCGCGCAGGTGAAATCCAGCCCGCTGGTGCTGACGGTTACGGGGACCAACTTTGTTCCCGGTTCCGCCATGCGTTTCGGTGCGCTCTCGCTCACGACGACGCTGGTCAGCCGTTCACGTCTGACGGCGACGATTCCTGCTTCGGAGCTGGATACCGCGCGATCGTTCTCCGTCGATGTGATCACTCCTACTCCCGGCGGTGGAACATCCAACAGCAAAACGTTCAATGTGCAGAATCTTAAGCCGACCCTCACCGGTATTGCTCCGGCAAGCAGTGCACGCCTCCAGACGCTCGATGTGGTCTTCACCGGGACGAATTTCGTGCCGGGTGTTTCCACTGTCGGCTTCACCGATAACGATGTACGGGTGAACACGGTCACTGTCAACAGTGCGACGAAACTCACCGCTAACCTCTTTGTGACTGCGGCAGCAGCGATCGGCCCGCACAATGTGACCGTTGTGAATCCGGCGCCCGGTGGTGGTGTTTCGGCAGTTCAGGTATTTACCGTCGGGAGTAATCCGGTGCCGACGCTCACCACTGTTGCGCCATCCACGGGAAATCGTCTCGCTGAAATGGATGTGACATTTACGGGCACGAATTTCATCGATGGGATTTCGTCGGTGAGTTTTGGCCAGGGGATCGCGGTGAGCGACGTTGTGGTCGTCAATTCGACACAGATGAAAGCGAAGATCGCAATCGGCGTCAATGCGAATGCAGGCCCTCGGCCGGTAGAGATCAACAATAGCGCACCGGGAGGGGGGAGGGCAACACTTGCCAACGGATTCGTGGTCATTAATCCTGTCCCGACGTTAACCGCCATATCGCCGAGCAACGGACAGCAGCTCCAGACGTTGAATGTGGTGTTCAACGGATCGGGGTTTATCGCCGGTGTGAGTGTGGTAAACATGGGAATCGGCATCACCGTCAATCAACAGACTGTGGTGAGCGACAGCCAGACAACGGCCAACCTCACGATCACCCAGAATGCCCTTACGGGACCCCGTGACGTGTGGATCACCAATCTGACGCCGGGCGGTGGTACGACAGTGCTGTCGAATGGTTTTGTGGTGGGGAACAACCCTTCGCCGAAGCTGACGAGCATCACACCGGGGGCGGGTGTGCGGTTGGAGGTGCTGAATGTTGTGTTCAGGGGAGAGGATTTCCTGAGCGGCACCAGCACGGTGGATTTCGGCCCGGATATCAGTGTACGATCCATAACGGTTGACAGTGCGACCCGGCTGACGGCAAACGTGTCGATTGGACCGGCTGCTCACACGGGGTTACGGACGGTCTACATTACGAACGCTGCCCCGGGTGGAGGACAGGACAGTCTCGTGGCGGCGTTTGCGGTCACGAACCCGATTCCCACACTTGTTTCTGCGACTCCCCCTGCTGCGAATCTTTCGCAGACCCTGAACGTTGTTCTGAGAGGGTCCCGGTTTATAGCTGGCGCCACAACGGTGGATTTTGGTTCCGGGATCACCGTGAATTCGGTGACAGTGGACAGTTCCACAAAAATTATCACCAATGTGTCGGTAGCATCGGCAGCCGCGATTGGGGCCCGCACCATCGTTGTGAGGAACCCCGTTCCTGGTGGAGGTTCATCCTCCTCCGTTGCGTTCGCGGTGAATCTGGCGGAGCCGCCCGTACCGACACTACGAACGCCTGCCAACGGCGCCACGAATCTGCCGACGACCCTGACATTACGGTGGGATTCGGCGGCGGGTGCAACCGGCTACCATGTGCAGCTTTCGGAGAATTCGCTCTTTCTGAGCACGGCGGTGGATGATTCCATGCTGAAGGCCCCGTCGCGGAGCGTGGGCCCCCTGGTGAACAACAGGACGTACTACTGGCATGTCCGGGCGAAAAACGGCGGTGGGACGAGTACGTGGTCATCGACGGCGAGCTTCACGCCCGCCTATCCCACGGTCTTTAATCTCATCAACACCGTTTCCTTCCCCACCCTCTCAGGGCCGAGCGAATACACACCCTCGGACTACCGGATAGTCGGGTTACCCGGGAATGGCACCTCAGTAGTTGGCAATTTCCTGAATGGAAGTCAGGGTACCGATTGGCAGCTCTACAGGGATAATGGCAGCGCAACGAGCTACTTTGTTGCTTATGATGGCTCACTGACCTTCGTGTTCTCGACCGGGAAGGCCTACTGGCTGATCAAAAGGAGCACCTGGTCGGTAAATGTCTCGGTGGCCGCTGCGCCTCTCGATCCGAGCGGGGCGGTGAGTGTTCCGTTACAGCGCGGGTGGAACATGATCACGAATCCGTTCCCCCTGGATGTTCCCTGGTCCGCCGTGCAGAGTGTCAACGGACAGGTGGCAAGTAATCCGTTGTGGGCCTTCAGCGGTACTTCAGGCTTCCAGCAGTCCACCGTCATGCAAGCTTATGTGGGCTACTATTTCTTCAATGCGGATACCGCGACCGTGCTGAAAATCCCGTACGGAGGAACATCCGGTGTCCTGAAGCAGGCGGACTCGGTGGACGACGGGGGCTGGATGGTCGACATTGCGGTCGTGTCCGGTGTCTACGCCGAACGTTCGGCATCGTTCGGTGTTGCACAGGATGCGAGTGAAGGGTTGGACTACCACGACTATCGTAAACCACGTGCGATGGGGAACATCCCGGGTGTGACGTTCCGTCGTCCCGATCTGGATCCGGTATTCCCCGCATTCGCGACCGACGTACGGCTTCCGGATCAGAAACTTACACGCTGGCCGGTGGAAGTCCACGCGGAGCGTAACACCCCTTCGTCACTGCATTTCAGCGGGATCAGCGGCGTTCCTTCTGACCTTGAGGTGTACCTGGTGGATGTCGCGCGATCGACATACACAGATCTTCGCCGCGACGCAGAGTATCCGTTCCGCTCCGTGACCGATGTGTCGAATTTTACCGTTCTCGTTGGGGGGCATGAAGCGATGGCGACCGAATTGAGCACGGTGCTGCCGCGTGAATTCGGGCTTGCAAACAATTTTCCGAATCCGTTTAATCCCACGACAACAATTCCCGTTTCCATTCCGGCCACTGCGGAGGTCACCCTGAAGATCTACAACATCCTCGGTGAGGAGATCCGCACGTTGCACACGGGAGTGCTGGAGGGCGGGCGGCACTGGTTCACGTGGGACGGTCGCAACGAGGCTGGTCGGGGTGTAGCGACCGGTGTATATCTGACGCGGTTGACGACACCGGCCGGCGGAAATCATGTTCTCAAAATGCTCCTGATGAAATAAGGACCGGAGGTCCCATGGTATCCGTTGTCCAGCGGTTCACACTGATGCGTTTCTTCCTTGCGGCCCTGTTGCTTGTCGAAGGAATTCCGGCCGCACTCTTTGCTGCGCAAGACGAGAAGGACAGAATTGCGAATGTCCGTTTCGAGGTGGGCGCAGATCTGGTGAGGGTGTATTACGACCTCATCGCGACAATCGACAAGATCCATAGCGTGCAACTGCTCTTGCGCCGGGAGAGCGACCCATTATTCCGGTACCGGCCTTTGAACATTACCGGAGACGTCGGGACGATTGTCTTTCCCGGTCAAAAACGCCGCATTCTCTGGGAATATGTAAAGGAATTTCCGGACGGGCTGAGCGGAGACGATTACTATTTTGTCGTTGACGCTGAGTATATCGAACTGGAAGGAATGAGTCCCTGGATTTGGGTGGGAGGGGGAGCCGCAGTTGTTGGCGGAGTGGTCGCGATCCTGCTTCTCTCCGGCAATAAGGATGTACCGCCGGCGCCCGTCCAGACGGGATTCCCGCAGCCCCCCGGCCGCCCGAATTGAATGCCCAAAAGGCAAAAGGAACATTGAGAATGCCCATGAAACGGATCGTCGTATGCGCCTCGCTTTGTTTGATCCTTGTCCCCGGTGTTTTTGCGCAGCGGATCCAGGGTCGCAGCGGCGTGGGATCTCTGAGCACCGCCCAGGTGGATAGCACCGGTGCGTCGGCGGTGCCACATAACCGCGAGACGACATTCGACTTTGAATTCTCGGAACCCTCGGGCAACAAATTTCTCGATCCCCGGGAGACCGGACGCCTGCGTATTGTGGTGACCAATGCGGGGAAAAGTACATTGCGAAATGTTGTCATCCGGGTGATCCCCCTCTCTCCCCCGACGGACGTGGTGTTCAACGACTCCATTGGTGTCGGTGATCTTCCCGTCAATGCAACGCGCTACGCGATTTTCTACTTCACAGCGGGGGAAGGTGTACCGTCCCAGATTCTCACCTTCCAGATCGATATTCACGATGCGTTAGGGGCCATTGCGGATTCACGCCTCTTCACGTTCCTGACGCGAGAGCGGCGCGCAAACTAGGATCGCACGTCGGGTTATCGGGAATGATGTACGGTCATCGGTAACACGGAGATGAGACGGGGAGAGGAAGGCGTGTGAAGGAAATTCTCGGAGAGATTCAGGCCCGCGATGTTTCTTCGATCCATTGCGCGGTCACTGCGTGCATCGCCTCGTCGCGTTTGTGCGTAAAGCGCAGCATCGCGATAATGAGTCCTGTTGCGCAGATGTACCCGACAACGATGATGGCGATTCCCACAATACCTCCTGACAGTGCCTTGTGTATGTAATGTACAAAAACCGTTACAGATATGAAATTTCTTTTTCTTCGATCCCGCTGCCGGTGATGCTCTCCACGACCGTCCTTCCTGTTGCAAGACTCATGCCGTTCTACGGAGTCCCCAGAAAGCGCGCTCCATGCTGGAAAAAGGGAGAGAGGGCATGGACGGCAAGAATGTTGTGCAGGATTGGTAAGAAGAATCTACAATATTGACATTCATTCAATTTCTTTGCATGTTCAATTCATAATTGGCGAAAATTAAGCATTCGAGCAGGTAAGGTAAATCAATGAAAACACCTCAGAGGCGTGGTGCGAGCGAGACCGTCTCTCATGACCGTGGGTTCCAGGAGTACTTAGCTGTCGTGTTGAGGGGAAGGTGGATCATCATGGTCACCTTTCTCGTCATCCTCGTGGTAACTCTGCTCATCACCAAGCTGGCTGATCCGGTGTATCAGGCGACGTGCCAGGTTCTGCTGAACCCGGCGGAGCTGCGGAGCACCATCTTTCTTGACGCCTCCCGCCCTGACGGGGGCAAGAACATCCTTCAAAACGAATTGGCGATCCTGAATTCACGTGCGTTGATGGATTCTGTCGGGGAACGGTTGCGGCAGAAGAAGTTCCTTGATGAAGCCCAGACAGAGTACATCCCGATGGTGCATGGTTCAGCAGAGGCTCGCAAGGATGATGACCTGGCCTCCCTGCAGATGGTTTCGGGAAATGTTGCCGGGGCGGTGGACTTCGACCCGGTGCGCGATTCGGACATTATTCGCATCACCGCGAGGAGCAAGAATCCACGGGAAGCGGCGCTGGTCGCGAACACGTTTGCCGAGGCATACAGGGACCGGAACATTTACATGAGCCGGGCCAAATCACGTTCATTCCGCGAATTTCTTCAAGCCCAGGCGCTGGAAAAGCGCAAATCGCTCGAAGAAACAGAGGGTTCTCTTCAGAGTTACATGGAACAACAGAGTGTCGTCTCTCTTGATGACGAAGCGAGGCGGATGATCGACCAGCTCGCACAGCTCGAGGCGTCGCGCGATGCCACGGAAATCCTCCTGAAGGAAGTGGAGAACACTCTGGCGTCCTACCAGGCGCAGTTGCCACAGCAGGAAACCAATCTCGCCAAAGTCGTGGGCGAAGCCAGCGATTCCTACATCCGCCAAATGCAGGAACAGCTTTCGCGCCTTGAAGTCCAGAGGGACATGACTGTTGTGCAGAACCCCTCAACGGCGGGACGCGAGATCCTCAACGAGAAAGTGAAAGAAATCGATCAGCAAATCGCCTCGTTGCGGCTCAAGCTACAGAAACGTACGGATGACTTTCTCCGCACATTGACAGCCGGCCAGGGAGGGGGAACTGATGCAGCCGGTTACTTGAAATCCGTCAAGCAGAAGATTCTGGAACAAGGAATCGAAGTGTCCTCTCTTTTGACGAAAAAACAGGCACTCAATGAGGCCATTGCAGAGTACGAGCGGAAGTTTGATCGGATTCCCGAAAAAAGTATTGCGCTTGCTCGGCTTCAGCGGGCACGCATGAGCAACGAAAAACTGTATTTGATGGTGGAAGAGAAATACAATGAAGCCAATATCACCGAGCAATCGAATATCGGATACATCGAGTTCGTCGAACGGGCATCCATTCCGCTCAAGCCTTCCAGTCCAAAACCCCTTGTCAACTTCGGCATCGGCGTGCTGCTGGGACTGATGCTGGGCATTGCGCTGGCATTTGTCAGGGAGTATTTCGATGTGCGTGTGCAGACGCCGGAAGATCTGAAACGGCATGGCTTCATGCCCCTTACGCCGATCGTCAACATGGACCGGGAAATCCATCTTCTGGGGAGAGGACAGGTTACGGCGAAGAATCAGGCGATGGATGACCACCTGATCACCTTGTCGTACCCGTTTTCCGCCGTTGCAGAATCCTACCGCCAGATGCGGACGAACCTGCAATTCGCCAAGTTCGGAACACCTCTCCGGACGATTCTCGTCACAAGCCCGGCTCCCGGCGAAGGGAAATCCACGACGGTGTCGAATCTTGCCATCGCATTTGCGCAGACGGGCAAGCGTGTACTGCTGATTGATGCAGACCTGCGCCGGCCGACACTGAGTTTCAAGTTCAAGCTGCAGGCCCAGCCGGGGCTTGTCGAATGTGTCTCGGGGGCCGCTCCGTTCGCGAAGGCTGTCCAGTCGACCACTGTGGAAAACCTTGATGTCATGGTGAGCGGAGATATTCCCTCAAATCCATCAGAAGTTCTGGGCTCGGATGCCATGCGGGATGTATTGCTCGAAGCCGGGAAAAAATACGATGTGGTATTGTTTGATTCCTCGCCGATTCTGGCCGTCACCGACCCCGCGGTCATTTCCACAATGGTTGATGGAACGATCATGGTTATTGCTTCCGGCAAGACACGTTTGCAGGATCTCGAACAGGCAGCCGAGCTGCTGCACGGAGTCGGTGGCCGGATGCTGGGCGTGGTGATGAACAACTTTGACGTGAACAAAGCTTATGGCATCGTTTCGCGGCGGGGTGGTCGCTATCGTAGCAGCTACGGTGTCAAGGATGAACGGGCCACGAGCACTACGCCCGACACGGAAACAGTGCCGCCGGGAGAGAAAGGTCGTGGGGCATGAACGGTTCAGCTAAAAGGGTCGCCAGGGGCGGCAAACGGATTGCCGGAGGAGTACTCCTTATCCTGTGGGGGTTCA
>Ga0315273_10003711_pt1 | contig 18440 bp, 12 predicted proteins | sample YL17G02_0_MG_FD_205753 | JGI IMG/M metagenome (GOLD analysis project Ga0315273, IMG submission 205753) | Sediment microbial communities from Yellowstone Lake, YNP, Wyoming, USA - YL17G02_0 | ecosystem: Environmental > Aquatic > Freshwater > Lake > Sediment | place: USA: Wyoming | collected...
CTACGGCAAGCGCAGAAAGAACGATACTGGGCTTGACGCGGAGCGTCGCTTCACAGAAGGAACTTCCTTCGTACCGATCCGAATATCCGGGCGGGGCGTCGGCGCGTCAATGACGCAGCGGGTCGGTGGGCGGGGGCGGAACCCGGGTGAGTCGGAGTGTTCGGGGCCGGCGCGGGGTGCGGCTGGGTGCTGAAGCGGGCGGCGAGCGCCGGGCGGTGAGCGGCGGGCACACAGATTAGCCCAGCGTCAGGGACGGGAGGTGGGCGCGTAGCCCCTTTCTGGTCTCGCCGTACGGCTAACTTCGTACACGCCCGGACGGGCGTGTATGCCAATGACGCCGTCAGCAGCGGCATGGACGGAGGACAACAACGGACAAGTGGTCAGTGGACGCGTCCGACTGGGCGTGTCCATCGACGGGCTAGAATGCCAGGCTGGAACGAGGCTCATCGAGTTCCTCAGGGCATACTTGAGCTGACGATTCCCTGCGCAACGGACCCCCGAACGGGCTCCCGACTCATTAGCGACAAGGTGGCCAGCAATTCAACTTGCTGGCCGTCCTTGACTTACAAGTCGGGACGGCGGGATTCGACGCGTCCGGCCGCGTGCGGCCGGTGCCGGGCGTAGCCCGGCGAGCGGAGCGAGGCCGCGCCAAGCGCCGGCCTCAGCCCCTCCTGATCTCCGCCAGCACGCGCTCCGGCGTCATCGGCAGACGGAGCATCCGCGCGCCGGTGGCGTCGAAGATCGCGTTGGCAATCACCGCGCCCATGTCGACGATGGCGGGTTCGCCGCCACCTTGCGGCGCCAGGTCGTCGTTCGGCACCAGCACCGTCTCGATCGCCGGCACCCAGGAGAAGCGCGGCAGCGCGTAAGTATCGAAGTTGGTCTCGAGGATCCGCCCCCCCTCGAACCGGACCTCCTCGGCGAGCGCGTAGCCGAGCCCCATCGTGACGCACCCCTCCATCTGCATCTTCGCGCCGTCGGGGTTCACCACGATCCCCATCTCCTGCGCGCAGACCACGCGCTCCACCTTCGCCGCCCCCGTCGCGCGATCCACCGTGACGTCGGCGACGTGCGCCACGTAGGTCCCCGCGTCGATGCCGCACGCCAGCCCGCGGCCCCGGCCCGTCCGGCGCGGCGCCACCGCCGGTTGCCACCCCGACGCCTGCGCCACCGCCCGCAGCACGCCGAGCATCCGCCGGTCGGTCGTGTTCCGGAGGCGGAACTCGAGCGGGTCGATCCCTCCCTCCGAAGCCATCGCATCGATCTGCTGCTCGGCGGCGAAGCGGTTGGTGTTCGCCCCCGGTGCGCGCCACGGGCCCACGCCGAAGAGATGGTAGCCCGCCGGGCCTCCGCCGCCCCACGTGCCGTACACCCGCACGCGCCGGTTCGGCACGGAGTAGAACACCTCCGTCCCGCGGTCGCCCGCGCCGTACACCTGGTAGTCCCACAGCGTGAGCCGGCCGTTCGCGTCCATTCCCGAAACCACGCGCACCAGCGCCGCGGGGTCGAAGGTGTCGTAGAAGAACTCCTCGGCCCGCGTCCAGGCGACCTGCACGGGCCGCCCCGCGGCCAGCGCCAGCCGCGCCGCCTCCACCGCCTGCTGGCCCGCCGCCTTCCCGCCGAAGCCGCCGCCGACGTACGGCGTGATCACCCGCACGTCCTCGACGCGGAAGCCCAGCCCGCGGGCGATCTGCGGCCGCAGCGAGAACGGCGCCTGCGTGCTCGCCCACACCGTCGCCTTGCCGTCCTTCACCTCCGCCAGCGCCGCGTGCGGCTCCACCGGCGCGTGCGCGACGTACGGGTGCCGGTACGTCACGTCGAACGTGCGCGCCGACTGCCGCCGCCCCGCCTCGACGTCGCCCGCCGAGTCGGTCGTCCGGCCCTCGGGCGCCGCCTGCACGAGGTGGTCGAAGACGCTCTCGGTGTCGAAGGCCGGCGCGGGGACGTCCCAGTCGGCGCGCACCAGGCGCACCGCGCGGTCCGACGTCTCCCAGTCCGGCGAGAGCACCGCCACCAGGCCGTCGTGATTCACCACCCGGACGCCGGCCACCGCCTCCGCGGCAGCGGTGTCCAGCCGCCGCAGGGTGGCGCCGTGCGCCGGCGGCCGCACGATGCGGGCGTAGAGCATTCCGGGGAGACGGATGTCCGCGGTGTACTTCGCCGCTCCGGTCACCTTCTCCAGTCCGTCGAGCCGCCGCGGCGAGCGGCCCATCACCGCGAACTCGCGCGCCGAGCGCAGGACCGCCCGCTCGTCCACGGTGTGGGTGATGCGCTGCCCGCGCGCCAACTCGCCGAAGGTGACGCGCCGGCTCCGCCCGGCGGTCACGAAGATCACGCCGTTCTCGACCGAGAGCGCCGTGCGCGGCACGCCGAGGCGCCGGGCGGCGAGGTCGGTGAGGATGAGGCGCGCCTGCGCCGCGGCCGCGCGCACCGCCGGCCCAAAGAACCGGGTCGTCATCGAGCCCCACGTGCCGGCGTCGAACGGGCACGACTCCGTGTCGCCCATCACGATGCGGATGGACGCCAGCGCCACGCCGAGATCCTCGGCAGCCATCTGCGTGAGCGACGTCATCACGCCCTGCCCCATCTCGATCTTGCCCGAGTAGAGGGTGACCGTCCCGTCCTCGGCGATGTGCAGGTAGGCGTTGACATCGGTGGGGTAGGCGCGCCCCTGCGCCTCGGCGTCGCGCCCGAGGCCGGCGGCGGGAAGGCTCACCAGGACGAGGATGCCGCCGCCCACCGCTTTCACGAAGTCCCGGCGGCGCATGCGGGTCGCGTCAGTCATCGCGGCCTCCCCTCTGAGCGGACACCGCCTGGATCGCGGCGACGATCCGCTGATGCGCGCCGCAGCGGCAGAGATGGCCTTCCATCCCCCGCACGATCTGCTCGCGCGTCGGCCGAGGGTTGGCCTGGAGCAGCGCGACGGCGCCGAGGATCATCCCCGGCGTGCAGTAGCCGCACTGGAGGCCGCCGTGCTCGTGGAACGCCTGCTGGAGCGGGTGCAGCCGGTCGCCCCGGGCGAGGCCCTCGATGGTGACGACCTCCGTGCCCTGCACCGAGGCGAGGTCGGCCTGGCAGGCACGTCTCGCCCGGCCGTCCACGAGCACGGTGCAGGAGCCGCACAGCCCCTCACCGCAGCCGTACTTCGTGCCGGTCAGCTCGAGGTCGTTGCGGAGGACCCACAGCAGCTTGCGCGTGCCGTCGGTCTGGAGCGAGACGGGCCTGCCATTCAGTCGGAAGCGGATGGAGTCGCGCATCCGTTTAGAAGACGGCCGTGACGCGGAGGTGTCAAGGGCGGCGGGTGACTCCGCGCTACCCCGCCAGCACCTTTCGCATCAGCGCCCGCACCGCCGGCGGCTCGATCACCTCGGCGTCGGCGCCGTACCGCAGGATGTGCCGGACCAGCCAGTGCGGCTCCAGCACCGGGAACTCCACCTCCAGTCCCCCGTCCGGCAGGGGCCGGCCGTGGGGATAGCGCTCCGCCAGCCAGCGCGCGATGGCCGGCGCGAACCGCACCCGCACCGACACCGGCGGCGCGTCCCTGCGGAACGTCTCGGCCGGCGTCTCGATGTCGCGATGGTCCAGCCGCACCGGGAACGTCTCGTCTTCCAGGAACACGTCGATCACCCGGTCCGCGCGGAAGTGCCGCCACCCCTCGCTCTTCCTGCACCAGGCCACCACGTACCAGCGCCCGTCCGCGTTCAGCACCTGGTGCGGCTCCACACTCCGCGCCGCACTCGCGAGGTCGTGCTCCCCCGCGTACAGGATGGTCAGCACCCGCCGCTCCGCCACCGCGCGCTGGGCCAGCTCCGCCACCTCCTGCTCGCCCTCGCCGGACGAGGGCGCGAGGGAGATCCGCCGCGGCCCGTCATCCGCCGCGACGAGGAGCTTGGCGAATTCCGCGGAGAGCGGCGCCGCACCGTCCACCTCCAGCGCGATGCCGATCTGGATGGCCAGCACCTCCAGCGGAGTGAACCGCAGCGGCCGCCGGAACGGCCCGCGGCTCGACGCGGAGATGCGGTCGCCCTCCTGCCAGATGTTGAGCGACTGCAGCCACTCCACGTCGAGGCTCTCGCTCGCGTCCGTCAACGTGCGGAGGTCGCGCTCGATCTGCGCCGGGCTCACGCCGAGCCGCTCGGCCACCTCGGCGATCGGCACGCCGTCGCCGTCCGCGTCCACGTGCCGCGACAGCTCCGCCACCAGCTGGACGATGCGGTTCATCTGGAGCGCCGCCGTCTCGCTCACGCGCCGACTCCCGCGTACAGCGCCGCGACACGAGAGCGCAGCGCGGCGAGCTGCTTGCCCACCCACGCCGGCTCCTCCACCTCGAGACCCGCACGGAAGGTGAGCAGCCACCGCAGGAACGGTCCTTTCTCCCGCACGGTGAATGCGATGCGCGCGCCGCCGTCCTCGAGCAGGGGGTCCACCGCGTCGCCCACGCCCTCGGCCAGCACCCAGCGCGACTCCGGGAAGTTGAACCGCACCACCACCCGCTCCGCCGGCAGCTCGGAGAGTTCCCAGGGGGCGCGGCGGACGTAGCTCCGCACCGAGAAGTCCTGCGGCACCTCGAAGCGCCCCTCAGGCCCGCTCAGCGCCTTCGCCTTGCTCGTCCGGTCCACGCGGAAGACGCGCATCGCGTCCCGCAGGCGGCAGCGCGCCACGCAGTACCAGCGGCCCCAACTGAAGAAGAGGCCGTACGGCTCGATGGTCCGCTCCGTCTCCGCGTCACGCCCCATCGAGTGGTACGCGCACGAAACCGCCGTGCGCCCGGCCACGGCCCGCTGCAGCACGTCGAGGGAGCGCGACGCCTCGCCCGCGAGCGGGTGCGCGAGGAGCCGTTCCACGTCTGCGAGGGGGAGCGGCACGTCGAACGCGAGCTTCCGCCGCGCCGTGGCCGCCGCGTCGCCGAGGGGCGTGCCCGTGTGCGCGGCCACCCGGCTCGTGGCGCGGTCGAGGAGGGCGACGTCGGACTTGGTGAGGGCGATGCGGAACAGACTGGGGTACGGCCCGGCGGCGGCGCCCGTGTGTGCGGCCGCGGCGGCCGCGCCAGGCGCGCGGAACTCCAGGTACGGGAGGTAGAAGTCGCGCTCCTTCAGGCGGTAGCCGGAGGCGTTCGGGTCGCCGGCCGACTGCGGCAGTTCGACCGTCTCGATCTCCACGCCGAGCTCGCGCAGCTCTTCCTTGTCGCGCTCGAACTTGCGGCGCACCGCCTCGCGCGCGGCGGCGTCACCGCCTTCGCCGTAGTCGCCGACGGCCTTGTAGATCTCCTCGCGCGTCACCGGGAAGCGGCGCTGCATGAGGAAGGCCAGGAGGTCGAGCCAGCGGGCGGCCTTGGGCTGTGTCATGACCATGTCCCGAAGGGTGCGGGAGGAGACAAACGTGCATCGCCTCCCGCGTTCCCGGAAGAGGTTAGGGCTTCGGACCCGGGCGGCGGCGCGACATCTTCTTGAGGTACGCCGCCTTCTCGTCGCGCAGAGCCATCGCCCGGGCGCCGTGGTACTTCCGGTCGAGCGGGCTGTAGTCGCAGGCCATGAGACGCTGGGCCGAGTCTGCGAGGTCCTCCATCTCCTCCGCGACGCCCGGCTCTGCCCGGTACGGGCTCAGCGTGGCCGAGACCTGCTCCAGCGCCTGTGCGGCGCCGCCCAAGTCGCCGGCGTCGGCGCGGCGGACGGCCTCTTCGCGGGCGCGTGCCGCCTCGAAGCGGACGAAGGTGCGCTCGACGGTGGGCTCGACGTGGTCGGCGCCGTCGAGGTTCGCGATCACCGGCAGCACCAGCTTCTCGTGCGCGATGCCGTCCGGCTGGACGACGTCGGCGGTGACCCGCACCTCGGCGATCTTCGTCGCACCGAGGGCGCCCACGTCGTTCACGTGGAGGAAGAGGCCCAGGCTCCGCGGCGACGTGGCGTAGAGGTCGCCGAGGGCGACGCGGAAGTCACCCTGCGCGGTGCGGATGACGGGGTAGCTCTGGAGGAAGGAGACGCCGGCTACGGCTGAGTGCGCGAGCGCGACCTCGACCTCGAGGTTCTGGGCGGCGAGGGCGACGAGGCCCTCGATCTCCTCGTCGAAGATGCCCGACATCTGGTCGTCGCGTTCGACGTACCAGTAGTTGGCGCCGCCGGCGGCGGCCATGTCGCGCAGCAGGTCCTCGTTGAACTCGGCGCCGAAGCCGATGCAGGTGGTGGAGACGCGGCTGGTGGCGGCGCCGCGCGCGAGGTCCACGAGCTTCGAGGGCTCGATGATGCCGGCGTTGGCCATCCCGTCGGTGAGGAGGACGACGCGGTTGACGCCCTCGACGAACCCCTCCTCGACGTGAGCGCGGCCCTTGAGCCAGCCGCCGGAGAGGTTGGTGGAGCCGCCCTCGTGCACGGCGGCGATGGCCTCGGCCGCGGCGTCGTCGCCCGCGGGGGCAGGGCCGAAGATGGTGCGGACGTGGTCGTCGAAGGTGACGACGGTGAGCCGGTCGTCGGGGCCGAGGAAGCGGGCAAACCGAATCGCGGCCTCCTTGGCGGCGGCGAGGGGCGTGCCGCCCATCGAGCCGGAGCGGTCGAGGACGAGGGCGACGTTGATGGGGGCGCGGCGCGCCGGCGCCTCGCCGGCGAGGGTGACGAGGACGCCCACTTGATGGGCGCCCTGGGCGGTGAGGAACCTCGTGGACAGCCGGACGTCGGTCTTCACGGTGGAGCCTCCCTGGTTGTCAGGGAGGATACGGAGGGGGTGTGACAGCGGGGCCGGCGGGGCGACCTACCGCCTACCCCGCCCCCCCCAGGTCCAGGAACTCCGCCAGCGCCCGCTTCACTTCGTCCTGGAGGAGCGCGGGTATCTCACCGAGATCCTTGCGGAAGAAGGTATGGTCCCAGGCGAGGACCTGGTCGATCATCAGCTCGCTGTCGCGCTCGAGGCCGCACGTGCCGGCGGGCACACGGACGCGCAGTGGGTACGCTTCGGGTGGCAACAGTTGCGTGGTGAGCGGCAGGATGACGGTGCTTCCCAGCCCGCCCTCCCGGAACTCGTCGGGCTGAATCGCGAGGCACGGCCGGTGCTTCCCTGGCTTCGTGCCGACACGGGAGCCGAGGTCCACGACGTAGAGGTGCCAGCGCCGCGGCGCGTCAGGCAAGGCGCTGGAGCCGGCGCCGTGCGCCCGGCCGGAACTCGCGGTTCACTTCCGCGCTGCTCGCCGCGACGAGTCGTGCCGCGTGGCGCCACCGCACGATCCGCTCTTCCCGGTCGGCGCGGGCCTCGAGCAGATCCAGGGCGGATCGCACCACCTGCACCTTCGACGGCGCGCCGAGTCTCGTCTTGAGGCGCTCGATGCGCCGGTCGTCGTCATCGCGCAGCATCAGCAGCTTGCCCATGGGCGGAGTCCGGTTGGCTATATATCTCATAGTATATCTCTTTATATAGCACCTGTCGAGTGCCCGTGACGTGGCTGCCACATCGCACCGGGGGCGCGGCGGCGGGGCTCGGCAGGTAGGTTGAGGCTTCGCACCGCAACGTGAGGGGCAGACCGATGGCGACGGAACCGGGCCGATCCGAACTCGAAGACCTCGCGCGGCAGCTCGAGGAATCCGGCGATTACCGCGTGCTGCGCCGGCTCGTGCCTCCGCGGCGGTACGCGGACTCGGACTCGCTGCCCCACCGCACGGCCATCGCCCTGGACGTGGAGACGACCGGACTGGATCCCCGCACCGACGCGATCATCCAACTCTCCGTGGTGGCCTTCGAGTACTCCGCGGAGACGGGCAAGATCTTCGAGGTCAGCGAGCCGCTCACGTTCTTCGAGGATCCGAAGCGCCCCATCCCCGCCGAGGTCGCGAAGATGACCGGGATCACCGATGCGGACGTCGCCGGGAAGCGGATCGACGACCAGGCCGTCGAGGCCGTCGTCCGCAGCAGCAACCTCGTGCTGGCGCACAACGCGGCGTTCGATCGCCCGTTCCTCGAGCGGCGCCTGCCGGTCTTCAAGGACGTGGCGTGGGGGTGTTCCCTCGCGGACGTGCCGTGGCGGAGCCTCGGCTATGCGTCGTCGTCACAGGAATGTCTGCTGATGGAGCACTGCGGAGCGTTCTATGACGCCCACCGCGCGGACAGCGACGCCCTCGCGATGGTCCACCTCCTCGCCACGCCGCTCGAGGCCGGCGACCTCCCCCTGGCGCTCCTGCTCCAGTCGGCGCGCAAGAAGACCGTTCGCATCTGGGCGGTGGGGGCGCCGTTCGACGCCAAGGACGCACTCAAGGGCCGCCGGTACCGCTGGAACAGCGGTGACGACAAGCGGCCGAAGGCCTGGTATCGCGACGTGCGGGAGGACGAGCAGGCGGCCGAGCAGAAGTGGCTTGCCGACGTGGTCTACGGCGGCGCGAGCGGGAAGTGGAAGGTGGATGTCCTCGATGCGCGGACGCGCTACTCCGATCGGAGCTGACCCCGGGGCGGAGCCTGGAGCACCGACGTTCGAACCAGGCGGCCGGTCGCCGCTTCGCCGCGCAGGCGCGCAACGATCTTCGCGTAGCGGTCCACCTGCGCCTGGTACGCCACCGCCCGCTCCGCCCACGTCGCGTGGTCCAAGACGTCAGTCTTCCAGTCCAGCACCTGCCAGGTGTGGCCGTCGAACGCCGCGGCGTCGATGACGCCCTCGGTCAAACGCTGCACCCCATCCGCGCCGGTGTCGGTCAGTGTCACAGCCCACTCGAAGCGCCTGAAAGCCGCACTCTCCAAGACCTCCCCCGCCCCCGACGCCCACACCCGCTCGGCAACCTCCACCAACTCTCCGGCGACGGGCTCCGCTTCCGCTGCCGCCGCCGCGAGACCCTCATCCACGGCCACGGCCCGGGCGAACGCCCGGAGGTTGTCGCCGCGCCTCCCGCGCCCGAGTCCCTCGATGACCCGGTGCACCGCACTCCCCCAGGCCTTGCCTCTCCCCTGGACCTTCTGCTCTCTCGCGCCGCTCGCCCAGGCAGCGTCCTCCGCCCGATTCTCGGTGTGCTCCCCTTTCGCGCTCCGCGTCACGCTCGTCGTGGCGATCGTGGCTCGGCCCGCGACGGACCGCTTGGCGGTGAGATCCTCGATCCGCGCGCGCAGGTCAGCCGCGGTCCGAGACAGGCGCTGGCGCCCCGGAGCCTCCGCGATGGCGCACTCGAGGGAAGTGCCACACCCCAGGAGCGCCGCGTCCAATGGCTTCCAGAGCGCCGCGCTCTCCCGCGCCTCCCCGCTCTTGGTGTCCCCGCGCTCCAACCGCGCGACGACCAGCTCGCGTTTGGCCCGCGTCGCCGCGACGTACAGCAGTCGCTCGCGCTCCGCGTCCTGGAAGTGCGTCTCTCGCGCCGCCAAAGTGGCCCAGCCTTGTGGCTGCGCGATCAGGTCGTCGCCGTTCTCGATCAGCATCCCCGAACGCGCCCCGGCGTCGCCGCTCCGCGCCACGTGCTGCTTTGGCTCGTGTTCCGCGCGATCCGCCGGTGCCGCGAGCACGACGATGTCGGCCTCGAGACCCTTGGCCTTGTGCAGATTCATGACGCGCACCGCGTTGCGCCGCTCCGGACGAAGCTGCGCACCGCCCTCCCCGTGCGCGAGCGAGTCCCGCACCACCTCCACCAACCCGGCGATCCCGCCGGCCAACGCGGAGGCTTCCCGCACCGCGGCCACGAGCTTCACCAGCGCCCCCGCGCGGCTCTCCCCGAGATCGCTCGCCGCGGCCAGGGCGACCAGCCCCCTGTCGTCGAGGATGCGCTCGACCACTTCCTCCAGCGGCCACTCCCGCGAGCGCGTCCACCACGCGTGCATCGTGCTCAGCGCTCGCCCGGCGGCGGTGTCAAGGGATGACGGCGGATGCGAGAGACTGAAGACCAGCCCGGCGTCGCACCCCTGGAGCAAGTCGAGGGGACTGAGTCCGAAGCACCAGCTCTCGAGGGCCGCCGCGACCAGGACGGGGTTGTCGGGATCGGCCAGCGCCCGCAGCAGGACGAGGAGTTCCGCCAGCTCGTCCCGCTCCTCGAACCTGCCGCCCGTGAGGCTGACGGGGATGTTCCGCGCGCCCAGCTCGCGCACGATGTCCGTCGTGTCCGCGACCTGCGGCGTCAGCACCAGGAACCGCTCAGGCGGCGTGCCATCCCCAACGCGGCCGGCGATCCAGGACGCGAGAAGCCGTGCATCCTCCTTCAGTTCCGGGACGCGGGAGGCTGTGGCGTTTGCCTCGAACGCGTAGTGACGCACGCTGCCGGTCGCGGCCGCCGCGTCGCCCCACGGCTGCATCGGCGCGTACGCCGCCTGCGCTTCGGAATCGGCGGCCGGGAACGTGGCGCGGAAGTGGGCGTCCACGAAGCCGGCCACTTGGGGAGCGCAGCGGAAGCACGCGGTGAGCTGCAGGACCTCGCCGCACTGCCGGAAACGCTCCTTGACCATCCGGTACGTGTCGAAGCTCGCCCGGCGGAAGCGATAGATGCTCTGCTTCGGATCGCCCACGACAAAGAGGGCGCCACCGCGCAGCGTCACCGCGCGCCAGTCGTCGCCCGAGTCGGGATCCGAGGCGAGGAGGAAACAGATCTCCGCCTGGATCGGATCGGTGTCCTGGAACTCGTCCACGAGGAGGTGCACGTACCGCTCCCCCAGCTCCCGGCGCGCCCCGCGGTGGTCCCGCAACAGGTCGCGTGCGCGCAGCAGCAGGTCCTCGAATCCCAGCGTGCCGGAGGCGAGCCGTTCCCGCTCGAAGTCCCTCATCGCCTCATCGAGGAGCCGCATCGCCCACGGGTAGCGGTGCTCGCGCCACGCCGTGAGCAGATCCGCGGCCGGCCCTGCCACGAACTCAGCGAACGCGGCGGAGAGGACCTTGACCGCTTCCTTCACGGCCTTGTCGGCACTCCAGCGCTTCTGTGTGGCGCCGACGTCCGCCTTCGTCAGACCGCCGACCTCTTCGAGGAAGCCGAGCGGCTGCTTCCACTCCGCGGAGCGCCGGCTGAAGCCCAGCGCCCGGCAGGTGAGCTGGAGCCGGTCCCAGCCGTCCTCCGGCTCCTCGTGCGGCAGGTAGGTGTCCGCCCGGTCGAGCAGTTTCTCGAGCTTCACGCGGACCGCCGAGACGTCCGGCAGCGGGGTCTGGGCCGCGGCGAAGTCCACGTCGGGGTGTTTGATGCGCTCGGCGAATGCCTGGCCAAGAGCGGTGGGCTGCACACCCAGCTCGCGGAGCTTCGCGATCGTCGGATCGGCCGCGAGCACACGACCCTCGAGCCACCGGCGCCAGAAGTCGGCGCGGAGCTGGTCCCAGGCCGCTCCGGTGACCTCCTCGAACGCCGGATCTATCCCTGCCGCGATGGGCCGCTCGCGAAGGAGTCGTGAGCAGAAGGCGTGGATAGTCCCGAGGAACGCTCCATCCAGTCCGCTCAGCGCCCGCTCGTACCCCTCGGCCTCTGCCTTGGCATGGACATCGCCGGCGATCGCCCGACCGCGCGCATCGCGTGCCGCCCCCTCCAGCGCCAGCTGGAACCGTTCGCGCAGCTCGGCCGCCGCCTTGCGTGTGAACGTCACCGCCGCGAGGCCGTCCACCGATTCGCCCCGGGCGACGTAGGCCATCAGGCGGTCCACCAGCGAGGTGGTCTTACCAGACCCCGCCCCCGCTTCGACGAGCAGGTTCGCGTCGAGGGCCGAACGGATCCTTTCGCGTGCCGCCTGATCGGGCGGCGGGCCCTGGGCCGACGTGTGGGCTTCGCGCACCGGGGCGCGGCTCATGGCGTTCCCTTGGGACGCGCCTGCGGGTTGCGGTCCAGCAGGCCGCGATACTGGTCCAACGCGGGAGCGTGGGACTTCGCCCACGCCGCGAGCGGCGAAGTCGTCTTGTGGAACCGCTCGTCCCGGACGACACGGCAGACGGGTGCGAAGTCGCAGTATCCGCAGGCGCCGGCGTCCGTGGTCGGCACGAACACGCCGCGCGAGGGGTGGTCGAGCAGCGAGGCGACCACCGCCGCGCCGGCGCGCAAATCGTCGGCGCCGTACTCCACGGTGCGGGTCACCTTGGGGAACCAGTAGCACGACCGCGCGACAGCGGTCTTCAGCAACTGGGCGACCGCGTGGGCATAGAGTGCCGCCTGCAGCGTGCGCCCACCCTTGAAGGGCGTGTCCTTGCTTGACCTGAGGAAGCGGAACACGCTTCCCGTCTTGTAGTCGATGATCCGCAGGGAACCATCCTTCAGCCGGTCCACACGGTCCACAAACCCCTTGAGCGGCAGGAGGCGGCCGTCGGGCAGTTCGAGCGAGACGGCCTTCTCCTCCCTTCCGAACCCGTATTCCGCGTCGAGCCATGTACCGGGAGCCTTCGCCGACTGTTCTCGCTCGAGGTCGAGAAACCCTCTGGCGATCGCCCGGATGCGGAGCACCTCCGACTCGAAGACCGCCTCGCCCGGAGGCGGCACATCCACTCGCCAGCGCGCAATCTCGTCCCGCGTGATGGCCTCGAGCCGATCTCGCGCGGCGTCCCCTGACACCTCGTCCTGCCGCCCGCGGTACTCGCGGACGAACCGCTCGAACACCGTGTGCAGCAGGCTCCCGGTGTCCCGGGCGTCGAGCCAGCGGTCGGGGTCGTACTCCACGTCATCCGGTGGGCGCAGGCTGAGCCCATAGTGGTAGAACCACCGCAACGGGCACTCGGCCAGCGTCTGGAGCGACGTCGGGGAGATCGGCCGGCCCTCGAGCACGGGATCGAATCGGCCCGCCGCCTCAGGCAGGAGTCCGTGATGCACGGTGAGTTCGTCGCCCGCCCGCGCCAGCGCCGCATCGAGGCCGCGGGCAAGCTCGGGGTGGACGGCCCGGACCGCCTCCACCCCGTCGAGGAGCAGCGACCCCGACGCCAGCGCGTCGAGCCAGACGTCGCGCTCGTCGAGCGCGAGACCCTCGTGCGGGACGGGGGACGCCGGCTCGCCGAGGTGCGCGCGCAAGTCGTCGTAGCCCGCCGCGCTCCCCGACGGGTCGGCGCGCAGTGCCTCGAGCATCACCCACGAGGGGCCGGCCCGGCTGGCGTCCGGCGAGGTCGCGAAGGCGTACGAGAGCGTGACGCGACCGGAGAGCGATCCCAGCGTGCGGCGGATCGCGGCGCGGCGCTCCGCGGCGCGGTCGCCGGTCGTTGCGAGGGCGTCGTGGCCGAGGAAGGCGTTGAGGCGGCGCCGGTCCGCATCGGTCAGGATCGGGTCCTGCACCCGCGATCCGCCGACGCGGTCCGCGTCGAGGCCGACCACGAAGATGCGTCGCCTGCCGGTGGTGCCGGCGTGCTCGAGGTCGGTGAGATACAGTGTTCCGCCCGCCGAGGCCCACGGCGAGCCAGCCTCCGCGGCCAGCGGCCAGGCGCGCAGGTCGGCCAGCGCCTCGCGGAGCGCGGCCAAGGCCGTCGGGAACGGCTGCGCGGGTTCGTCGGCGACCGCCGCGAGCCGCCGCAACCGATTCAGGTGGCGCTCCCGGGCGCGGAACTCGCCATGGCCCCGAACGGCGACCATCTCGAGGTACGCGGCCGCGGCACCCGCGAGCACCGCCGGTGTCGCCTCCGGCTGCGCGTGGGCGCCCCGCTCGGGGACCTGCGCCGGCAACAAGCCCAGCAACCCGCCGATCAGGGCGCCGAGGGCGCGCGCCTCGGCCACGGCGACGGCGCGGCGTTGGACGCGGACCTCGTCGTCCTCGTCTTCGCGCCGCTCGCTGCGACTATCAACGTAGGACCCGTCGGTGAGCCGCCCCAGCGCTTCCTCGTACCGCTTGCGGCCCCAACCGATGTGGAGCCGGCGGAATGCCCGGGCCAAGGATGCGCCGTCAGCGGGGCCGAGCTCCCCGCACTCCAGCGCCTCCCGGACGAGGTCGGCGGGGAGCCCGTCTTCGAGCCACTCGAGCACGCGGGCGACCGCACGCCCGGTGCGCGTCCGCGCCACCGGCACTCCAGTGAGTGCCGTGAGCGGGATGTCGCTCCGCATGGCGAGGCCATGGAGCGCGACACCGTACGTGTCGGGATCGGTCGTGACGATCTCGACCTGGTCCCACACGAGGTCAGGCTCCGCGAGCACGCGCCGCAGCACCTCGCGCACCTCGTCCGCTGGAGTCTCGGCGTGGAAGAGGTCCGGCCGCACGCCCGGAGCGAGGAGGAGCCCATCGGCATTGGGCTCGGCAAGCACGTGGCAGCGATCCTGGAGCCGCTCGAGCAGTTGGCGGAGCAATCCGCGGGGCCGGAGCCCCGGCATCACCACGATCGAGCCATCGAGCACGAACGGCGCTTCGGCGTCGAACGACTGGAGCGCGCACTCGAAGAGCCCCGCGGGATCCGCCAGGCCGCCTGCAACGAGGAGCGCGGCGAACTCGTCCATCACCGCGGGGATCTGGCCTGCGGGGGCCTCTCGGTCCGTGAGGCGCCGCACCGTCTCGGACGAGATTCCAGCCACACGGAGTGACAGCACCGCATCCCGCACCGCCGCGCGGATGCCGAGCTTCGCTCCATGCTCGGCGAAGGCGGGGCTGAGCCGCTTGCGGGTGAGGCAGATGTCGAGGGCTCGATCGAGGAGTGACGTGATCGCGACGTCGTCCGCGGACCGCCGTCCCGCAGCCGCGAGCGGCACGAAGGCGATCTCCTGAGCGAGCTCGCGCAGTGTGGTGGGTTCCCAGCCCAGCCAGCCGCCGGTTTGGCGGGCCAGCGCGCGCAGAAGCTCCCGGCCGTAGTTCAGGTCCGGACAGAGGAGCAGCTTCCGTTCCAGCGGATGCTGCGCGTCGAACTCCTGCAGCTGCTCGAGGATTGCCTTCACCGAGCCGCCCTCGAAACATCGCGTTCCCCCCACCACCCGTCCACAAACTCCGCCTCGACTTCCCCGAGCGCTCGCCGCTCCGCCCACGCGATGACCGCCGGGTCGCGCGCCGCGGCGGTGCAGAGGCGCTCCGGCCGCACCCGCACGCCGGCCCGCGGCAGGTCCAGGCGATCGGCGTCCCAGCAGGTCTGAACCGTCACGTCCGCCTCCATCCACCCATCGGTGTGGCGCGCGCACGCCTCGTAGAGCAGGTCCATCTCCGCGTCGGTGAGGTCGAGCCACTCGGCCCGCAGCTCGGTGGCGCACTGCGCGCCCCGCTCGCCGTGGCCGGGGTCGCGGCCGTCGCTCCGGCGCCGCACGTCGTGGAATATCGCGAACAGCACGACCACCGCGACGTTCGCGCCCGTCGCCGGCGCGAGGCGGAGGCCGTTCTCCAGCACGCGCGCCCAGTGCGTGAGGCCGTGCGTTCCCGCGCCGGCCCGATGGTGGCCGGGCGCGACGGCGCGGACCAGCGGGCCGAGCGACTCGGGCGTCGCGTGGCGACGCGCCCTCACGGTAGACTCAGGCATCGGCGTGCTCCGGAGTGTCACAGGGCCTGAGCAGAATATGGCATCGCGGCGTCACAGCGGCGTCAGAATCCTTTGCACAAGGAGCGCCCCGTGTCCGGCTTCGGCGATCCCCCACCCGGGTTCCGGGATGCCCTCCACACCGGCGACTGCGCCTACTCCCGCGGTCTCCTCGCCAGCGCCGCCGCCTGGTACTCCCAGGCCTACGACCTCGGCTGCGACCTGAAAGACGACCGCAACGCCCGGCATTGGACCGCGAAGGCAGCCATGCGGCTCGACCTGCTCGCCGCCTCCTGCTTCGAGCCGCGCCTCGGCAAGTCCTCGTCCCGCGACGACGCCGACCGATGGGCCGCGCTCCGCACCCTGGCCGAACGCCGCCACCTCACGTGGTACTGCACGGCAGGGATTCTGTACCTCGTCGGAATGCTGCGCCAGCCGTCCGACCCTCGCACGGGGAGCGACGAGGAGTCGGACCTCGCCTGGGGCGTCCTGCTGGCGTGCCGTCCGCTGGTCGCGCCCGTCTTCGCGGAGATCGACCTGCAACTCATCGCCGAGGAGATGCACCGCCACCGCGCCGAACTCGCGCTGCACCCTGCCGCCACAGCCGACATCTGGCTCGCGATGCTCAAGCGCTGGCGCACCCCCGACCTCGTGCACACCCTGTGGGAGATGCCCCGGGCGATGGAGGATGTACGCATCCGCGCGGCGCTCCGCTAGCACCGTGTCCGGGAGACCCTCGCCCCCAATCAGCTCGTCCCCGCAGCCGAGGACTCATCGCGAGGCGAACCGGCACGAACGGCTCAGGGCGGGATCACGGCGCGCGCCGGCGAGACGGGGGAGAGCAGTCGAAGCGTGGAAGATTATCAACCACGCCGTGAACGATTATCGCGCCGCGGTCGCGGGCGGCCGTCGAGGACGAGCGGTTCCTGGCGCGGGCGCGGCGGTTCCCGAACCTCAACGTCTACGGAGCGGGGGCGCCGGTCGCGACACGCACCGCCCGCCCGTACATTTGCCGCAATGCCCGACCGAGACATCCGCTGGCTCGAAGAGGTCCGCCGAACCGACACCACATTGGTGGGCGGCAAGGCCGCCAACCTCGGCGAGTTGCTCGCGCACGGTTTTCCCGTGCCCCCGGGCTTCGTCGTCACCGCGCCCGCCTGCAAGGCCTTCTTCGACGCCCTCGGCCTCGCCGAGGACTTCGAGAAGCTCGGCGGGTCCTCCGCGGCCGCGGCCGAGGCGGCGCGCGAGGCCATCGGCACCCGCATCCACACCGCTCCGATCCCCCCGGCACTCGAGGACGCGATCGCCTCCGCCCACGCCGCGCTCCGCGCGCGCTGCGGCGAGGACCTCGTCTGCGCGGTGCGCAGCTCCGCCACCGCGGAGGACTCCGGCGGCGCCAGTTTCGCCGGCCAGCACGGCACCTACTATTACGTGGACGCCGCCCAGCTCCTGCCGATGGTCCGCAATTGCTGGGCGTCGCTTTGGAGCAGGGAGGCCGTCAGCTACCGCGCCACGAACGGCATCGACCACGCCACCACGTACATGGCCGTCGTCGTCCAGCAGATGATCGCCTCCGAAGTTTCGGGCGTCACCTTCACCCTCAACCCCGTCACCGGCGCGCGCGACGAGATCGTGGTCGAGTCGAGCTGGGGGATGGGCGCCGGCATCGTGGACGGCCGCGTGACCCCTGACCGCTACGTGCTGCGCCGCCACGACCTCGCAATCAGGGAACGGCGCATCGCGCAGAAGCGCGTCCGCGTCTCCACCACCCTGCGCCCGGACGCCGTCGGCCGCGTCGTCCAGGTTCCCGTCGCGCAGCGGCTGGCGGAGAGCCTCACCGACGACCTCGTCGTGGCCATCGCGCGCCTGGCGGTACAGGCCGAGCAGCATTTCGGCTCGCCGCAGGACGTGGAGTGGGCCGTGGCCGGCGGCCGCGTGCACATCCTCCAGTCGCGCCCCGTCACCGTCTCCGGCCGCAGGGAGTTCTGCCGCAACGCCGAGGGGCGCGCGTACGTTGTCTTCAAGCCGCTCATCGAGAATTTCACCGACCCGCTCACGCCGCTCACCGCGAACCTCTTCCTGCAGGGTCCGCTCGCGAAGCTGTTCGCGCTCATCGGCGGACGCGTCTACCTCGACGTGGCGCTGGTGCGGAGCGTCGTCCCGCTGCGCCTCAGCGACGAGGACCTCGCGCGGTTCCTCTACCTCAGCGACGAGGGCGGCGCGCCGCCGCTGCGACTCGCTCCCTCCCGGCTGCTGGCGGCCGCCCTCTTGGGCCTCGCCCTCGCCGGCATCTGCGCCAATCTCTACACCCGCACCACGCGCCTGCCGGCCGACTTCCTCGACGGCTTCCGCCGCGCCGCCGAGGCGGCCGACGCAGACGACGCGCTCGGCGTGCGCGACACCTGGCGCGGCCTGCTCCTCGGCACCTCGTTCTTCTCGATGCTCCGCGCGCCCGCCGGGCGCCACGTGATGGCCATCAACGGCTCGGCGGTCCGCTACATGCTCTGGATGGCGGCGCTCCGGGCGTTGCTGCGGCGCTGGCTCCCCGACCTGCCGCGCGACGCTCTCGGTCTCCTCACTTCCGGCAGTGAAGGTGTGCTTTCGGCAGAGGCGGGGCGGCGCATCTGGACGCTCGCGCAGGAGGCGCGCCGCACCGAGCCGGTGCGGGCGCTGCTCCTCGCGCATCCGCCCGAGGCCGCGCTGTCGCTTCTGCGCGCGGCGCCCGAAGCCGCCGCGTTCGTCGCGCACCTCGACGCCTTTCTCGCCACCTTCGGCCACCGCGCCCTCAAGGAGTTCGAGCTGCGCTCGCCGCGCTGGGAGGAGGAGCCGGCGCCGGTGCTGGGGATGGTGCGGAACTACCTGCTGGTCGAGAGCGATCCGGCCGAGCACGAGCGCCGCGTCGCGCAGCGGCGGCTTGAGCTGGAGCGGCGCATCGCCGAGGGGCTCTCGCGGCTTCCGGCCGAGCGCGCGCTGGGCCTCCGCCGGCGGCTCGTGCGCCACGTGAGGGAGCGGGTGAAGTACTACGTCACGATGCGCGAGAACTCGCGCTTCTACTGGATCATGGCGGCGTACATCACGAGGAAGAAGATCCTGCGGCTCGAGACGCGGCTCATCGCGCAAGGGAGGCTCA
>Ga0315273_10003712_pt1 | contig 18435 bp, 18 predicted proteins | sample YL17G02_0_MG_FD_205753 | JGI IMG/M metagenome (GOLD analysis project Ga0315273, IMG submission 205753) | Sediment microbial communities from Yellowstone Lake, YNP, Wyoming, USA - YL17G02_0 | ecosystem: Environmental > Aquatic > Freshwater > Lake > Sediment | place: USA: Wyoming | collected...
GGCTGAGGTAGCGACTGCGTAGAAGGTAGCCGCCCGCCCCGGCGCCCTCGACGAGCGAGGGCCGCGCGCGGGCTACAACACAGGGCCGGCCGCCCGGCCGGCAGGCCACATGGCGAGGACTCGCCATGCTTCGGCGAGGAGCCGTTCCCTCGCTCGCTCGCGCTCCTCGAGGCCGGCATCGGGCCCGGGAAGGATCACCACCGAGCTCGCCTCGCTCTCCTTGTACCAGCGCCGCACCGCCAAGAGCGCGTCGAGATCCTTCTGAGCGACCGCCATGGACGTGTCCGCTCCCCGCGTGCAGCCGGTAGAACAAGCGGCCCACAGAGCGTGCAGGCGATCTTCGATCCCTTCGGCGACGCTCGAACTCGGCAACGAGACCGCGTCGCGCAGCCTGCCGTTCCACACCAGGTTCAGGCGCAGCGCCGCGCTGCCGCCCTCACCGACCGCGGGCCAGAGAGCGGCGAACCGCAATGAGCGCGCTTCGGCCAGCGATTGGTACGAGCGCCTCACGCTGAGCAGATGATCTCTGGCTTCGCGCACACGCTGCGCCTCCTCGAAGCGCCGCTGCCGCGACAGCGCGTAGACCAGTTGCTCCGTGAGCTCCACCGGCTCGGCGAAGCTGCTCGAGGCCTGCCCGGCGAGCCAGTCGAGGATTCCCGCGACCAGAGAGTCGTGCTCCTCTACCGCCGGTCGCCCACCCGCGCACGGAGCGAGACAGTCACCGCACTCCAGTCTGATGCAGGGGCGAGTGACGGTGCCGCGGGGGCAGCGCCGGATGGGGTAGCAGAGGTGCAGAAGATCGAGAGCCTGCCCTATGCGGGCCCGGCCCCGGAAGGGGCCGATGACGAGCGGCGCCCGCGGCGGCCGGGGTCCTTGCTCCTCGACGCCCAACCAGCGCGGCTGCCGGGTGGTCATGGCGAGCGTCAGACCGGCGCCGGCGCCCCCGACCTTGAGGTACGTGTAGTTCTCGGGCCGGCTGCCCTGGACGTTGCATGGCGGCTTGTGCTCGAGGATCAGCTCCTGCTCACGCACGACCGCCTCAAGCGGGGTGAACGTCTCGTCCCAGTCGATACGCTCCACCAGGTGCACGGCCTGCCGCATCTTGCGGGTGTGGCCCCCGCCGGGCACGAAGTACGAGCGGACCCTTTCCCGCAGCCGGTCTGCCTTGCCTACGCACAGCACCGCTCCGTGCTTGTCGACAAAGCGGTAGGTGCCGGGGCAACGGGGGATATCACGGGTGAGGCAGAGCTTGTCGATGGCCGAGCGAGAGGTGGGGCTGACGAAAGCACGGGCCTCCCCAAGCCGGGTTATGCCCCGCTCCTGGAGCCGGCCGGCCAGGATCACGAACACGTGTCCCGCAGCCTGGGCGTCGGCGAGCGCACGATGACAGGCGGCCACCGGGGCGCCGAGGGCGTCGGCGACGGTGCGCAGGCGGTAGTTGGGAAGACCGGGCGCCAGGAGCCGTGCCAACGGGAGAGTGTCGATGGCCCCCTCACCCAGCCGCCTGCCCTTGAGCCGCTGGAGCTCGTAGTTGAGGAAACCGACGTCGAAGGCCGCGTTGTGCGCCACGATGACCGCGCCCTCAAGGAACTCGAGGAGCTCGGGCACCACCTGCTCTATGCGGGGCGCGTCGGCCACCATCTCCTGAGTGATCCCGGTGATGTGGGTGATCATGGGCGGTATCGGCCGCTGAGGATTGACCAGGGTGTGGAAGCGCCCTACCTCCCGGAAGCCTTCCAGCCGAACGGCGCCGATCTCGGTGATCTTGCTCGTCCCCGCGCGCGAGCCCGTGGTCTCGAGATCGAGCGCCACGAAAGGGACGTCGGCAAGGTCGGGATCGGGGATCTCCCAGTGCTTGAGGGAAAGCAGGTCGCCGGCAGTCCCCGGGCAGAACCGCTGATCGTGGAGCACCAGGGCGGCAAGGACTTCGCGGCAGATAGGTTCCGGAGCGGTGGGAGAGGCGAGGAGGAGGCGGACGGCCTCTACTGCATCGAGCGGTTCTCCACGTACCAACAAGGTCTCGTGGAGTCTGTCAGCGACCACCAACGAAAGTTGCAACTGCATCGGCGGCCGGCTACATCCCGTAAAAGGAAGGATTCCTTGAAAAGGCCTGACTCATCCTGGACAATACTACCACCCTGGAGGGACGTAGCCCGGGATGACACATAGTAGGTGCGCCATGCTGGACCGAAGGCAGATCGAAGCGATTCTTCCCCACAGGGATCCCTTCTTGTTCCTCGATCGGGTCATCGAGCTCGTGCCCGGTGAATACGCGATAGCTGAGAAGGATCTTCTTCCGAGCGAAGACGTTTTCCGCGGGCATTTCCCCGGGCACCCGGTGTTCCCCGGGGTGCTGCAGCTCGAGGCGTTGGCGCAGACCGGGGCGGTCGCCGTCCTCTCTCAGCCGGAGTTGCAGGGGAAGATCATCCTGTTCGGGCGGGCGGACGAAGTGAAGTTCCGCCGGGCGGTGTACCCGGGTGAGACCTTGCGCTTGGAGATGAGGCTGACGCGGAGCAGGGGAGCGGTCGGGAGAGGCGAGGGCAAGGCCTTCGTCGGCTCGGAGCTCGCCTGCAGCGGCATCCTCACCTTCGCGGTCGCCGAGCCGTAACAGATGTCCCATAGCGGCCCATCTCCCCTCCTGGGGAGACCTGTGACTATCACCGGCCTCGGCACCTACGTCCCCGGCCACGTCGTGACCAACGACGATCTTGCTGCCGGCCTCGATACCTCCGACGAATGGATCCGCCAAAGGACGGGCATCGCCGAGCGGCGGATCGCCGAGCCCGGCGTCTGTTCCTCCGACCTTGGCGTCCTTGCGGCTCGCGAGGCTCTGGCCGACGCGGGTATCGAACCGGAGAGGATCGACCTCGTGATCACCGCGAGCATCTCGCCCGACCAACTGATGCCGGCGACGGCTGCGCGCGTCGCCTATGGCTGCGGTTGTGTCAGCGCCGGAGCCTTTGACGTGTCGGCCGGGTGCGCGGGCTTCGTCTACGCCCTGGCGATGGCGGCGGGGGCGGTGGCCAGCGGCATGCGCGACAACGTCCTGGTGGTGGGTGCGGAAGCGATATCGCGGGTGATCGACTGGGAGGACCGGTCGACCGCCATCCTGTTCGGCGACGGCGCGGGCGCGGCCGTCGTCTCCACTCTGAAGGGCGCCGGCGCCGCGGCGCGGCCGCAGGCCGCGACTGCCGGGGGCGCCCCTCGGAGCGCCGGAGCGAGCCGCGACGCCGCGGCCTGTGCGCCGCCGGCGCGGGTGGGGATCCTTGGTTTCGACCTCGGTGGCGACGGGTCCGGGGCCGATTCGCTGTCCATCCCGGCCGGAGGATCCCGCATGCCGGCGACGTGTGAGACCGTGGCGGGCCGGCAGCATTACCTGCATATGAACGGCAAAGAGGTGTACAAATTCGCCACCCGAGTCGTGACGCACTCAGCCAAGCGAGTGCTCGACCGGTGCGGCTACCGGGTGGCGGACATCGACCTCTTCGTGCCCCACCAGGCGAATCTTCGTATCATCGAGGGGGCGGTGGCCAAGCTGGGCCTGCCCTGGGAAAAGGTCCACACGAATCTGCATAAGTACGGCAACACCTCGTCGGCTTCGATCCCGCTCTGCCTTAGCGAGGCGCGAGCGAACGAACGCCTGAAGGACGGGGATCTGGTGCTGCTGATGGGTTTCGGCGCCGGTCTGAGTTGGGGTGCCTGCCTGATGAAGTGGGGCACAGGCGCCGGCGGCCGGCGGAGTGACGACGACGGGAGTGACTGATATGGCGGGTACCCTCATCCTCTTTCCCGGCCAAGGCAGCCAGGCGGTGGGCATGGCGGAATACCTGTGGGAATACCCGGCGGCTCGGCAGGCCTTCACCGAGGCGACGGACGTCCTCGGCTGGGACATCGGCGAGTTATGCCGGCACGGTTCGATGGAGGAGCTCACCCGGACCGACCGGACCCAGCTGGCCGTGCTGACCTGCAGCCTGGCCGCCTGGAGGGTGCTCGCGGAAGCGGGCGTCGTTTTCACGACGGCCACCGGCCACTCCCTCGGGGAGTACTCGGCGCTTGTCGCCGCCGGCAACCTCAGCTTCGCCGACGCTCTGCACGTCGTGGAGGCGCGGGGCCGGGCGATGCAGGCATGCGCCGACGAGCGAGGCGGGACGATGGCAGCCGTCATCGGCCTGGACAACGCAGCCGTTGAACAGGCGTGCGCCTCGGTGGCCGACGTGTGGGTGGCCAACTACAACTCGCCGGGCCAGGTGGTGATCTCCGGCTCGATAGAGGGAGTACGTGCCGCCGGTGAGGCCGCGACTGCGGCCGGGGCGAAGCGGGTGGTGCCCCTACCCGTGGCCGGCGCCTTCCACACGCCGCTCATGGCCGGCGCCGCCGAAGCGCTCTCCCGGGCCCTGTCTGAGGTAACATTCTTGGCCGGTACCGGGACCTTCTTCTCCACCACCGAGGTGCGTGCGCCGGAAGCCGGTGAATTGGCCGAGGTAATGGCCCGGCAGCTCATGTCCCCGGTGAGGTTCAGCCAGAGCATGGAGGCGCTGCTGCAGAGCCAGGCGCCTCCGGCCACCGCCGTTGAAGTCGGCCCGGGCAACGTGTTGTCGGGTCTGTTGAAGCGCATCGCTCGAGACCTTCCGGTCGCTTCGACCGGGGATGGGGAGTCCCTGGAAAGAGCGATCGAGGGCTACGGGCCGGAGGGAGGCGCGGGATGACTGAAGGTGTCGGATCTTTGCAGGACAGGGTAGCGCTCGTCACCGGTGGGGCGAGGGGGATCGGGAAGGCCATCGCCCTGCGGCTTGCCGAAGCCGGAGCCAAAGTAGCCATCGTCGATCTGACCGACAGCGGAGCCGACACGGCCCGGGAGATCGAAGAGGCGACCGGCCGGGCCACGACCTTCGTCAAGGCCGACGTCTCCAAGGAAGCCGACACGAAAGCAGCAGTGGCGGCGGTCGAGCAGGCGTTGGGCCCGGTGGACATCCTTGTCAACAATGCCGGGATCACGCGCGACGGACTGCTGTTGGTGATGGCCGAGGGCGACTGGGACGCGGTGCTTGCGGTGAACCTGAAGGGCGCGTTCCTCATGAGCAAGGCGGTCTTGCGCGGCATGATCAAGCGCCGCCGGGGCTCCATCGTCAGCATCTCGAGCGTCGTTGGAAGGCGGGGCAACGCGGGCCAGGCCAACTACTCGGCGGCTAAGGCGGGGCTCATCGGGCTTACCAAGTCGCTGGCGAGGGAAGTGGCGTCGCGGAACGTGCGGGTCAACGCAGTCGCGCCGGGCTACATCGAGACGGAGATGACGGCGGCCTTGCCCGAAGCGGCGCGCACCGCCCTTATCAATCAGATCCCGCTGGGTCGCATCGGCACACCGGAGACCGTCGCGGAGGCCGTGGCCTTCCTTGCCGGCGACTCGGCTTCGTTCATAACCGGGGCCGTCTTGGCGGTCGACGGTGGTCTCGGCATCTAGAGAACGGGAGGAGTGACGAGGATATGACGGGCATGACGAGGACCGTCGAATATAGGCGGGTCGTGGTGACGGGTGTCGGCGTGGTATCGGCCATCGGGATCGGGAAAGGCGCCTTCCTCGACGCTCTGCTCGCGGGGCGTTCGGGCGTTCGCCAGATCCAGCGCTTCGATACGACGGGCTACCCAGTGAAGATCGCGGCCGAGGTGCGGGACTTCGACGCGCAGGACTTCATCGACAAGAAGATGGCCAGGCGCATGGACCGGTTCGCCCAATACGGGGCGGCGGCGGCCGCGATGGCCCTTGAGGATTCGGGCTACCCCATCGCGGAAGACCCCTACGCGGTCGGAGCCCTGATCGGCTCCGGCGTGGGTGGCCTGGACACCTTCTTCGAGCAGATCGAGATCCTGCTGCATAAGGGGCCCACCCGGGTGAGCCCCTTCTTCATCCCGATGATGATCCCTAACATGGCCTCGGCCTGTAGTTCCATCATCCTGGGACTGCAAGGGCCGGTCAACGCCACGTGCACCGCCTGCGCGGCCGGGAACAACGCCATGGGCGACGCGTTCAACATCATCCGGCGTGGCGATGCTACCGCGATGTTCGCCGGCGGGGCCGAGGCGGCCGTGAACCAGGTAGGCATGTCCGCCTTTGCCGCGCTGCGCGCCCTCTCGACCCGCAACGACGAGCCGGAGCGCGCCAGCCGGCCGTTCGACGCCGGGCGCGACGGTTTCGTCATGGGCGAAGGGGCCGGGGTGTTGGTGCTGGAAGAGCTGGAGCACGCGCTGGCTCGCGGGGCGCATATATATGGCGAGTTCGCCGGCTACGGGATGACGGGCGACGCTTCCCATCTCACCGAACCGGTCGAGAGCGGCGAGCCGGCTGCGCTCGCCATGACTAGGGCCCTGCGCGATGCGGGTATCGAGCCGTCTGCAGTCGACTACATCAACGCGCACGGCACCTCGACCCCCCTCGGCGACGCGATGGAGACCAAGGCCATCAAGCGGGCGCTGGGCGACCACGCGGGCAAAGTCATGGTCAGCTCGAGCAAGAGCATCTTCGGCCATTGCCTGGGAGCAGCGGGCGCGCTGGAAGCTGCCGCCACCCTTCTTTCCATGGAAGCTGGTAAGGTACCTCCCACGATCAATCTGGACGTACCCGATCCGGAGTGCGACTTGGACTACGTGCCCAACGTCGCCCGGGAGGCTCGGATCGGTGTGGCCGTGTCGAACAGCTTCGGCTTCGGCGGCCACAATGCGGCGATAGTCCTGCGGAGGTGGGACGGCTAGGAGCTCGATTCAGAATGAAGCCACGCCGGGTGCCCAACGTGGGCGTGGACGCGATGGAAGAGTGCGAGGCGAGGACGCAGGAAGCGCTCGTAGCGGCGCTACGGGCGCGCCCGAGGACGAAGCATCGTGCCTTCCAGTGCGGACTCGGGGGCCACGGCTTCATTCTGAATCGAGCAGGGAGCGGTAATGGCTAAGTATGTGACAGTACAGGTCACGCGGAGAGAGCCTCCGGCGCCGGTCGAGGCGACGGGTCCGCAGTGCAAGAAGTGTCGGCATCCTCTCCAGGACGGCGAACTGGAGCGGAATCTCCACATCTGCCCCCACTGCGGCTACCACTATCCCATGCCGGCTCATTCCCGCGTGGCTCTGCTCGCCGACGCGGGCAGCGTGAGCTTCATCGCCGACGAGCTGCGGCCGGCCGATCCCCTCGGGTTCTTCGATCTGCGCCCGTATCCCGAGCGGTACTCCGAGGCTCAGCGGGCCACCGGACTGACCGAGGCGATGCTTGCCGCCCTCTGTACCATCTCCGGGCGTCCGGCGGCGCTCGGCGTCATGGACTTCCGGTTCATGGGCGGCTCTATGGGCTCGGTGCTGGGCGAGCGCTTCTACCGACTGGCTCAGGCGGCGGTCCAGGAACGCCGGCCCCTCATCGTCGTGGCCTCCTCCGGGGGCGCCCGCATGCAAGAAGGCCTCTTTTCGCTGATGCAGATGGCGAAGACCGTCACCTCGGCGCGGATAGTCGCCGAGGCCGGTCTGCCCTACGTCACTATTCTGACCCACCCCACCACGGGAGGGGTATTTGCCAGCTTCTCTACGGTGGCCGACATTATCATGGCCGAGCCCGGGGCAGTCATGCAGTTCGCCGGCACCCGCATCATCGAGCAGACGACGCGCGAGAAGCTTCCTCCGGACTTCGGCTCCTCGGAAAAGCAGTTGGCCCACGGGCAGGTCGACATGGTGGTGCATCGCCTGGATCTGAGGGACCGGTTGTCGCGCTGCCTGGAGTTCCTCGGAGGGGGTGACACTGGTGGCCAAGCACGCTAAGTCATCCGAGAAGACGCGCTCTCACACCTGGGAAGCCCTGAAGCTGCTGCAGCGGCTGCAAGAGTTGCGCAACCTTCCCACGTTCCCCGACGGCTATTCCGAGGAGATCAAGCGGATCCAGGAGCGCCTGCATTCTCTACGTCATCGCGACACCGCTCCTGCCGCCTGGGAGGTCGTCCAACTGGCGCGTCATCAGGACCGGCCTCAGACCCTCGACTACATCGCCCACATGCTCCCCGACTTCATGGAACTGAGCGGCGACCGGATGCGCGGCGACGATGCTGCCATCGTGGGAGGGCTGGGCACGCTGGGCGGCAGGCGGATCGTCCTCGTCGGCCACCAGAAGGGACACACGCTAGAAGAACGGCAGGTACGCAGCTTCGGGATGGCCCGGCCGGAAGGCTACCGCAAGGCCATGCGCCTGGCGCGGCTCGCCGAGAAGTTCCGCTTGCCGCTGGTGACGCTGGTCGATACCGGCGGCGCGTACCCCGGCAAAGACGCTGAGGAGGGCGGCCAGGCCGGGGCGATAGCCACGAGTATCATGACCTTCACCGGGCTCAAGATCCCCACCGTGACCGTGGTCATCGGTGAAGGGGGATCGGGCGGCGCGCTGGCTCTGGCCGTGTGCGACCGCGTGCTCATGCTCGAGAACTCCATCTACTCGGTGATCTCGCCGGAAGGCTGCGCGGCTCTGCTCTGGCGCGACTCTGCCGAGGGGCCGAAGGCCGCCGAGGCCTTGCATCTGATCGCTATCGACCTGTTCGAGTTGGGTCTGATCGACGGTATGATCCCCGAGCCCACGGGAGGGGCGCATACCAATCACAGGGCCACGGCCAAGCGGGTCATGCGGCAGGTACAGCTGGCTATCAGCGAGCTGGAGAGGCTCGACCCCGAGGAGCGCTTGCGGCTGCGCCGCGAAAAGTACCTGCGCATGGGCCGCTACGCGATCGAGCCCGGCGCTGCGCCTGAGCCCAGCGCGGAGGCCGAGCCGAGCTAGGAGAAGGCTGCTAGGCCACAGACTCCAGGTAGGGCAGCCAGGCGTCGGGGATCACCCGCTGGGCTGCGAGGACAAAATCGCCCGGCACCGGCGGGCGGGGCCTCCGTGAAGGCGACATCCCGACCTCGGCCGGCAGGCACGCCCCCTTCCTCACGTTGCAGGGAGCGCATGAGGTGACGACGTTGTCCCACGAACTGGCGCCTCCCCGGCTGCGGGGGATGATGTGATCGATGGTGAGATGTCGGGTGCTGCCGCAGTACTGGCAACGGAAGCCGTCGCGGGCGAGGATCGCGTGCCGCGACACTCTCCGTGCATCAGAGCGGGGAAGACGGACATAGTGGAGCAGGCGGATGACGACGGGCGCGGCGAGAAAGGTCCTCTCCGACCGCACGAAACCGGCCGCCGCCTCGATGGTTTCCGCCTTGCCCTTGAGCAGCAGCACCACGGCGCGATGGAGCGAGCACGCGTTTATCGGCTCGTAGGTAGAGTTCAACACCAGAACCTGTCGGGACACGCTTCTTCCCCTCCTGCCCAGCACACCCCGGCGGCGAAGCCTCATTTCTCAGCAGCCTTCAAGCGCCTGGAGCCATTCTAGCCAATCCCGGCCGCGGACACTGATAGAATCCCGGCATGGAGGAGGATCTCTTCAGCTCCCGTCTGAGCGCCGATCTCTCGCAGAACGCCCCGCTCGCCGCCCGCATGCGGCCGCGCACGCTCGATGAAGTGGTCGGCCAGCGCCACTTGCGTGGGGAAGGCGCTCCGCTTCGCGTGGCGCTCGAGACCGGTACCGTCGGCTCGATGATCTTCTTCGGACCTCCGGGCACCGGCAAGACGACCGTGGCCCGGCTTGTCGCGGCAAAGATAGGCGCGGTATACGAAGAGCTATCCGCGGTCAGTTCCGGGGTGGCCGAGGTGCGCCGGGTGATCGACAGGGCGCGCGACCGGAGGGCGCAGACGGGTCGCCGGACCGTGCTCTTCATCGACGAGATCCATCGCTTCTCAAAGTCCCAGCAGGACGCGCTCCTCCATGCGGTCGAGGACGGGATAGTCACGCTCATCGGCGCTTCGACCGAGAACCCCTATTTCGAAGTCATCCCGGCCCTGATCTCACGCTGCGAGTTGTACCAGTTCGAGCCGCTGTCGCCGGTCGACATCCAGACCTTGCTCGATCGGGCTCTGGCCGCTCAGGGCGGGGCCGGCAGCTCCATCGAGGTGCCCGAGCCGGTGCTCGACCTCATCGCCCAGGCCGGTCTCGGGGACGCCCGCAGAGCTTTCACCCTGCTCGAGAGGTCCCTGGTGCTGGCCCGGGCCAAGGGGCTGGAGGCGCTGGACGAGGCGACGGTCGAAGAGGCAGCCCAGCGGAAGTTGGTGCTCTACGACAAGCAGGCCGACGCACATTACGACATAGTCTCGGCGTTCATCAAGAGCCTGCGCGGCTCCGACCCCGACGCCGCCCTCTACTACTTGGCGGTCATGCTGACCGGAGGCGAAGACCCCAAGTTCATCGCCCGCCGGATGATCATCTTCGCCTCGGAGGACATAGGCAATGCCGACCCGCGCGCTCTCGAGATAGCCATCGCCGTGTCCCGGGCGGTCGAGTTCGTCGGGCTCCCCGAATGCCGGATCAATCTGGCGCACGGGGTGACGTATCTGGGTTGCGCGCCGAAGTCCAACGCTTCGTACATGGGGATTGAGTCGGCCCTCCGGGAAGTCGAGGAGCATGGGGCTCAAGCTCCGCCGGCCTTCTTGCGCAGCACCGGGTATTCGGGGGCCAAGAGCCTGGGACACGGAGTCGGATACCGGTACCCTCACGATGATGGCGGTTACAATGCCCAAAGGTACCTGCCGGAAGCCCTGGCGGGCAGCGAGTTCTACCAGCCGGCGGATAATGGTTTCGAGGCCCGAATCAAGGAATTCCTCGGTCGCCTGCGTACATTACGGAAGGAGGACGCAAAGGGTCGCGAGGACTAGGCTTCGGTCAAGGTTCTCTCCGCGCCCGCCGATAGGAAGTGTGGTCCCCAAAGCGAACACCGTCGTGCCAAAAAGGCGGAAGAGGTTGCTGATAAAGTTAGAATTGACGCTGTCGAACGGTGACGGCTCAGACCGCTTGGTTCTGAGGAAGGGGCTCATTATGGGCGGGTTCTTTAGGTTTCTGCTGGGGGGAGCGCTCGGCGCTGTCCTCGGCATCATGTTCGTGAAGAAGCAGGCGGTGACTAAGCCGGGTGAGACTGCAGGAGCCCGGGTGAGCAAGCCGGGCGCCGTTCCTGCCGCGATGAGCGTCGGCCCGAGCGGGGCGCCGGCCGTGGCACCGGCTCCTGTGGTGGCGCCGGCCTCTGAGCCCTCTCCCGCGCTGGCCGCGGCCGCCGTGACCGCGGCAGCGGTAACCGCGCCCGAGGCCGCGCCCCCTGCGCCGCCCGTCGAAGCCGCCGCTCCTGTCGCCGTGGCACCCCCGGTGGCATCAGCACCTCCTACCCCGGTGGCCGCCGCGCCGCCTGAGGTCGCCGAGCCGCCCGAAGTACCCGTTGCGGAAGCGCCATCGGCAATGTACGCGCCCGAGCCCGTTCCCCGGGTCGAGCCGCTAGCTCCGGCCGCGGCCGTCTCTGCCGTCGCAGCGATGGTAGCTGCCGTTGCGCCCGCACCCACCGTTGCGCCCGCCGCCCCCGCTGAGGAAAGCCACCCGGCCGCCTGGGCGGTCGCGGGTGCTGCAGCCGCCGGCCTGGTGCGCGCCGCGGCGAAGGAGGACGATCGAGACGTGTCGCCGGCACCGGCCGCTGCAATGGCCGCCGCCGCGGTCGATGCTCAGCCATCCGCTCCCCCGGCTCCTCCTCAGGTCGACTGGGCCGCGCCTGTGGCTGAGGAAGCGCCCGGCCCCGCGGCCGCTCCGCCGGCGGCTCAGGCCCCCGCACCTGCGGCCACTGAGCCCGCGACCGAAGAGCCGGTCTTCCCGGATACCGGCGCCCCTGCGGGCACCTCCGACTCCGTCGTACTGGTGACTCCTCAGGTACTCGAGGAACCACTGCCCGGTTCCGGCTGGGAATCGTCTGCCGTCTTCGCGGAAGACGAGGTTGAGTTCGAAGAGCTACTGCCGGTAGTCGCGGACGACCTGCTCCCGTACGAGGGGCCGCAGATCGGCGCCCGCGAGAGCAGTGCCGCCGAGGCGTGGGACGCGGCCGGCCGGCCGGACACCGCCCCGGCCGCGGAAGCTGCCGCACTGCGGCGGGAAGTGGAGTCCCCGCCGGCGCCGGAGGAGACACGGCCCGAGTATGGCGCCGTGCCTGCCGAGGCAGCCGTTGACGCGGCCCTCGGCGAAGACCTTAAATCTCGGATCGAAGAGACCAGGCGGCGGATCCGTGAGGAACTGGAGAAGCCCTTCGCGGCCGTCGACCAGGAGAGCGGCGCGGATGCCCTCGGCGGCCCGGCACCGGTAGCAGCCGGGGCGCCATCGGCGGCGTCCGCCGGCGCGCCGGCACCCGTCATCGGCGAACCGATGCGCGTGATCCCGGGCCCGGCGAACGGTGGCGTTGGATCGGCCACGGCTTCCGCGGCTGCCGCCGCAACGGAAAGCGAGAACGGCTCCGACTACGATGCCATGCGGGCACGGATCGAGCTCACCCGAAGCCGGCTCAAAGCCAAGGCCTTCGACGCGATGGTGGCAGGCGAATCGGCCCTCCTCGGGCGCGACCCGGAAACCGCCCCCGCCCTGGCTCGCTCCGCGACCTTCGACAGCGAGATCGAAAAAACGGTCGACAGCACACTCCGCGAAGAAGACCAGTAAGGGGCCGCCCGCCGCGCTGCGGTTCGCCGCTCGCTACGAGATAGCCCCCCCCAGGTCGTCCTCACCTGGCGGCAGGAAGTCATCTTCCTGATGTGTCGCCCGGGGAACGTGGAGCGGCCTGCGGAAGAGGTTCCGCAGATCCGTCCAGGGAGCATCGCGCGACCCTTCGACGATCTCCAGGAAGCCCTTCACCTTGGCGTCGAGATTGTCCACGTGGTGAAGGATGAGCGCCTCGATGGTCTTGGGGCGCTTGGGCGAGCCCCACTCCAGCTCACCGTGATGGCTGACGATGCAGTGGAGCAGTTGCTGAAGCTTGGCTTCGGGGAACGCCGGTAGTTCGGCCGCCTTTTCGGATACCAGCATCACTCCCTGGATGACGTGTCCCAGGAACTTGCCGGCATCGGTGAAGTCGATCGCGGTCTCGAAAGCCAGCTCTCGCGTCTTGCCTATGTCGTGAAGGAGCGCGGCAGTCAGAAGCAGGTCGCGGTCCACCCGCCCGTATTGCTGCGCTACGAAGTCGCACGTCTCCGCCACGGCGACGGTGTGCTCCACCAGACCGCCCAGGTAGGCGTGGTGATAGACCTTTGCCGCGGGCGCCGTGGTGAAGGTCTCGAGAAAGACGTCGTCGCCGAAGATGCGCTCCAGTAGAGCGGAGTAGTCGCGGTCGTACACCGAGCCGATGTGGAATTGTAGGAACCCCCTCAACTCCTCGATGTCCCGGTAGGTGGAGGGAAGGAAATCCCGGGGCTGCGCGACGCCGGGAGGCGCCGCGACGACGCTCGTAGCCTCCAATTGAGACTTTCCCTGGTACTCGGTGACCCGGGCGCAGATCGTCACGAGGTCCCCGGCCTTGACTCCCGGGGCCACCGATTCGACCTCCCACACCGTGCAGTCGACCGTACCGGTGCGGTCGCCTACCCGCAGCTTGAAGAACGGTTTGCCCTGCCTGGTCTGGCGGGTCTCCTTACCGGAAAGAAGGTACACGCCTTCGACGCCGGTCCCCGGGACCAGGTCGCAGACAGCTATCCGCGCGGCCGCGCGCGCCGACATTTCGGATGACCTGGGTTCGAACGGAGCGCCCAGGTCGAGTTGATCCTCGTTCACGCACTCCCTCGCTTGATAGCTCGCTCGGCCCTCATTCTAACTGAGGGTGCGGACACGCACGCGACGCCGTCAGTGGGGAAGGAACGGTATCTTGCTCGCCCCCGGCCGCTTCTTGTTATAGAAGAAGCACGCGGGGATGACGGCCAGACCGATGATCACTGCCGCGATCAGGAAGAAGTTGCTGAACACGGTGTGGAGGGCCTGGTCGAGAGCGGCCGCCGCCGAGTCCTGAATCCCCTGCCACTGAGCGTCGGTGAGCCCGTCCGGCCTGACGATGGGGATGTTGATGTCGACCGAGAGCGAATTGAAGCGCCGGACACCCCACGAGCTGAGCACCGCCAACCCTATGACCATCCCGACCATCCGCGATACCGTCACCAGGGCGGAACCGGTAGCCATCCACCTGTCGCCCGCCGCGGACGTCACGGTCGCCCCTATCGGCCCCACTACGAGGCCGAAGCCGAGGCCGCTGATCAGCAGGTCCCGGGTCATGCGCAGATTCGAGGGGTCGATCGGCCAGCGGCTGACAAGCAGGTATCCCCCACAGGCCACCAGGAAGCCGATGATCGCCGTATTCCGATAGCCGATGTAGTCCGCGAGCCAGCCGCCGAGCACCGCGCCGACCGGGATCGTCAGCGTCAGGCGGATGAGCAAGAGCCCGCTGCCGATCTCCGTGAGGCCGAAGAGGGTGTTGGCGTAGAGCGGGATCTCCACCATCCCGATGATGAGCGCCGCTCCCACCAGGAAGTGAGCGATGTTGGCCGCGGCGAAGGGCGGCTTCCGGAACAGGTCGAGGCGGATGAGCGGCCGCTCCGTGTGCCGCTCGTAGAGGATGAACGCGGTGAAGGCCAGCGCCGCTAGCAGCAGCCAGGGCCAGCGTACCGGCGTGCCCGCGCTGGAGTCGCCCACCATCTGCGTCCCCGTGCCCAGACCGATGGTGATGCCGGCGAGAGAGATGGCCATGAGCACCGCGCCGAGGTAGTCCACCCGGCCTTTCTCCCACCAGTGTTTGCGCGACGCGCCGGCGCCGGCCGGCTCGGCGGCCGCTTCGGAGTCGTGATACGAGGGTGCGGCTCCCGGCCGCAGCAGTCGCCAGCAGACCGGCATCAATATCAAGCAGAGCGGGATGTTCACCAGGAAGATGAGGCGCCAGCTCCAGGCCATCGCCAGGCCGGCGCCATAGAGGGGCCCGAGGACTCCTCCGGCCTCCGCCGCTCCGCCGATGATGCCGAGTACCAGAGCACGCCGGGCCAACGGGAACATGTCCGCGGCCGCCGCCATCGCGATCGGCACGAGCGCCCCTCCCCCTGCCGCCTGGATTACGCGGGCCGCGACGAAGAGGTCCAGCCGCTGGAGGAAGACGCACAGCGCGCTTCCCACCATGAAGAGCGCGAGCGCGACTATCGTGGTCGGGCGGCGGCCCCAGACGTCGGCCAGCCTGCCGAACAGCGGCATCGCGATGGTATAGCCGAGGAGGTAGGCGGTGATGATCCAGCCGGCGTCGTTGAGGTTGCGCACGTCGATGTACAGCGAGCGCATGATCGAAGGCATGACCGTGAGGACCATGGTCTGGTCGAGCGCCGCTACAAAGACGGCGGCGCACAGCGCCACCATGGCGAGGGTCGCTCCTCGCGACAATGTCTTGTTCGCCGGCTTGCGGTCGGCAGTCCGGGGGGTCACGGCTATATGGGAGCCTTGATCTCTACGTAGACGTCGAGATTCGAAAGGACGATGCTGCGCCAGGTGTCCTTAGGCTCGTCCGGAGTGGCGGCTCCGTGAACATCCACCTCGTAGACGTAGCTGTCGGTCACGCCGATCCAGATATCGGTCGGGAAGGTGTCGGTGGTATCCACGGCCCCCGCGATAGCTTTGACCTCGGCGGCCGCGACCTTCCCCGCGATGTGGTAGCACTTCACGCCGCCCTTCGTGTCCTCACCCACATACTTCGCCTCGGTAATGCGCTGGAGGATCTGGATCGTGCCGGCCCCGAGGCTGAGCTTGCCTATCGGGCTTGAGTCGATGGGGATCGTTTGCCACTGTCCGAGTTGCAGATACTGGGTATCGCCGACCTGCACGAAGTTCAGGGTCAGCGGGATGCCGCCCTGAGTCACGTCGATAGCCGCCTGCATGTTGCCGTCAGAGTTCACGTCACCGGTTATCCGGGCGATATCCAGACCGGTGCTTGGCTTGCTATTTGCCGGCTTGTGGACCTCGTAGACGAAGTGGAAGCCCTTGATCTGCTGCATCTTGGCCGAGGAGGCGTCGAGGACGGCCTGCGGGTCTACATTCTGGCTCGCGCCCCCACACCCGTACAGAGAAAGCGCGACCAGGCCCACGATCAACGCGGTCCCGACGGCGAACGGGCGGTGCCAGGCTCGTCTCATAGCGCCATTATGCGGCCTGGCCCTGAAGCACACAAGGTACCCCGCCGTCCGGCCGCCGCGCCTGCTACAATGACCGCGCACCATCCTTGCCGGCTACACAGGGGATCTCGATGGCAGCTGAGAACAGGCACACCCACCCCAACTACTCCTCGGGCGAAGACTACATCCTGGAATTCCGCAGTTTCCGGTACGGGTTCAACAGCATCGATTTCGCCCAGAGGGTCGAGATGGCGGCGGTGGAGCTTGGCCTGGTCCAACCCGGTCTGCTACGCCACGACGAGTGCGCCGACCTGGTGCAACTGGTGGCTGGCGGCGCCATCGAATTCCCGGTCAGTTCGCTCGGCGAGTATCTACTTGAGCGTGGCGACGACGTCCTCACGCTTCACGGCGAGTGCCTCGTGTACTGGCTGCGCGAGCTTGTGTTCCGCGGCGCTTGGCTGGACCTCCGGCTCATCGAGGGGCAACTCGAGGTGGCTTTCGACGACGAATCGGGCTTGTTCGTCTACTTCCCCACGGGGCATCGGTCGAGGCGCATAGGGCCTCCTCCACACCCGTCCTGGCAAGAGGTAGCCTACACTCGTTGATCGCCGCTGTGCCGGCGGGCTCCCTGCAGTCGTTGCGGCTGGCTTTCAAGCGGGCCTTCGCGGCGTACTTCCTCGAGCTGGATTCGCCCGGCATCGCCGATCCCACCGAGGCTTTCGAGGCGGCGCTGGCCTACCTCGCCGTCCTTCGGGAGCAACTGGGCTACGCCGAGTTCATGCACCGGCTCGATGACGACACTACGCATCTCGCGGGCCAGGTAGAGCAAGATCTGAGGCACCGTTTCGCCGGCCGCGAACATCGACCCGCATACGAGGACCTCGAAGACCGCCTTCGGGAATGCTTTGAATACGGGTTGTCGCAGTTGCCGCGAGGGGATTGAGGGCCGGGGCGAATGGGAGACGCGGCATGAGGTAGAATCCCCGACCATGAGCTTCTTCCAGAACTGGCTGATCCCGCTGCTCGAGGATCACGGGCTGCTCATCGTGTTCGTCACGATGATCGCGGAGAGCGCATGCATCCCCATACCCAGCGAGATCGTCGTGCCGTACGGCGGCTTTCTAGCTGCCCAGGGGCATACCGAACTCTGGATGGTGATCGCCGTCGCGACGCTCGCGAACCTTATCGGCTCGAGCATCGCCTACGCCGTCGGCCGCTATGGAGGCCGGACACTCTTCCTCAAGTACGGCCGCTATGTGCTGGTCACGCCCCATCATCTGGACAAAGCCGACCGCTGGTTCGAAAAGCACGGGCAGGTGACGGTCTTCTTTACCCGGATGATGCCGGGCATCCGCACGTTCATCTCCCTGCCGGCAGGGATAGCTAAGATGCCCTTCGGCAAATTCTTGCTCTATTCGTTCTTTGGCTCGGTCATCTGGAACGCCGGGCTGGCATACCTGGGCTACGCGGCCGGCAAGGCGGTCGGTGAAGATGCCTGGGCGACGCTTCAGGAGCAGTTCAGCCGCTACAACCACATCTTCTACGTCGTCCTGGGTGTGGTGGTGCTGGCTCTGATCGGCTGGGGGGTGTGGCGCTGGCGCCGGCGGCGCAACGGGAGGGCCGGGCAGCCGGAGGAGCCGGCGGAGTCCTAGAGAACTGTCAGCTCAGGACCTTGGAGAGGAAGAGCTTCGTCCGCTCTTCTTGCGGATTCACTAAGACCTGCTCGGGGGGGCCCATCTCCACGATGACGCCCCCATCCATAAGCGCCACGCCGTCCGCGGCTTCCTTGGCGAAGCCGATCTCGTGTGTCACCACCACCATGGTCATGCCCTCGCGGGCGAGCTTCTTCATCACGTCGAGCACCTCACCCACCAGTTCGGGATCGAGGGCGGAGGTGGGCTCGTCGAAGAGCATCAGCTTAGGCTTCATGGCGAGGGCCCGGGCTATCGCAACCCGCTGCTGCTGCCCGCCGGATAGCTGCGCCGGGTAGACGTCGAGCTTGTCCGCCAAGCCGACATCACATAGCAGCTTGTCAGCGTCGGCCTCCGCCTGCTTCTTGCCGGTCTTCTTGACCCGGATCGGCGCCTCCATGACGTTCTCGATGGCCGTCAGATGCGGGAACAAATTGAACCGCTGGAATACCATGCCGATCTTCGAACGCTGGCGGGACACGTCACGAGGATGCATCTCGTGCAGGATGTCCCCCTTTTCCCTGTAGCCCATGAGCTCGCCGTCGACCCACAGCCGGCCCGCGTCGATTTTCTCGAGGTGGTTGATGCAGCGTAGGAGCGTGGACTTGCCGCCGCCCGAGGGCCCGAGCAGGACGAACGTCTCCCGCGGATTGACCACGAAGTCGATCCCCTTGAGCACGTCCAGCTTGCCGAAGGACTTCCACACCTGCTCGCCCT
>Ga0315273_10003713_pt1 | contig 18427 bp, 21 predicted proteins | sample YL17G02_0_MG_FD_205753 | JGI IMG/M metagenome (GOLD analysis project Ga0315273, IMG submission 205753) | Sediment microbial communities from Yellowstone Lake, YNP, Wyoming, USA - YL17G02_0 | ecosystem: Environmental > Aquatic > Freshwater > Lake > Sediment | place: USA: Wyoming | collected...
TTTTGCTATCCTCTGTTTTTCCATTGCTCGTTGCGGAGAGGTGCTGGAGTGGCCGAACAGGGCTGCCTGCTAAGCAGTTGCAGGGGGTGACTCTTGCCGAGGGTTCGAATCCCTCCCTCTCCGCCAGTTTAATAATCACGAATCTCAAGAACCTATAATGCAAGCAAGAATTAACGCAGGACACATTGGAAAGAAAATCTTTTCTTCTCAATACAACACCGAATAAAATTGAAACAAATGTCATAACTAAGCCGACCATTCCAACATTAATAAAGATAGCAAAAGGCCTAAATGTAACTATTGGTGATTTAATTATATAAAACAATCGAATTAGATAATTTTCAAAATAGGCTCCTCATAAGAATTTGTGCTGTGAGAATTGGGGTTCTGGGAGTTTTCCGAGGTTATGCAGGAGCGCGAACCTGAGGGTATCGAAGGTTCTGTATCCATACGCTCTTCTCATAACGGCCTTTGCCGTCAAGAGTATTGTCGGCATTTGATAAATAATCAAATTTGCTTTTGATTGATTCAAACAGAATTTTGAATTTGTTATTTTCTTCCATATTAACTTTCAATTATCTTTATTTCTTCCGCCGTAAGTCCATAAAGTTTATAAATTGCTTCGTCAATTTCGCTATCAAGTTTTTTAATCTCTGATTTTAATGAATGCCATTTGTCTGTGTTCTGTGAAGTTCTATGAAATTCAGCGTTTTTTGCCATGATTTTATCAACCATCAAGGCGATTTTTTCTTGTTCTACTTCTTCTGCTTTAAATAAAGGAATTCCCAACAACGGCTCTTTATCAATTTGTAATTGTTCACCTTGCTTTTTCCCCTTCTGTTTGAGCCAAAAATAGATAGGTTTAGAATTTAGCAATGCGGTTAGATATTTTAGATTGATTTTTTCTGGTTTTAGCACAAGGAAAGCACGAGTAACATAACAAGGAAAATCAACAAAAGTAAAAGCAGGATACATTGTCTTTCGCAAAAGAAAAATAGCTTGCCCCTTAAAAAATCTCTCTTCTCTTGGGCGATGTAAGCCGTAAGGCGCAAAAGCAGAGGTAAGAATTTTCTTAAAGTGATCTATATGATTTTTCAAATTCGGAAATTCGTCAATATGTTCCCTGAAATATTTATCAGCATAAATAATTTTGTATTCGTTTTTCTGGTCGCTTAAATATCGGTTGATTTGTGAAGTGGTGAAATATGGCTTTAAATATTCAAGCTCTCTATTGTTAAACTTCATTTCCCCAGCAATAGAATTTTTCAAGACAAACACACCATCACCTTTTTTAATAGTTTCATCTTTTAACTTCGCCAAGTGTTTATCTGTAATAAAATCTTGCAAAACATCAATACCGTTTCCAATATCATTTTTGGATAGTTTAAAATTTCCAGTATTTGCGATTTTGTCCAAAACCTCCGCAACGGTATCGTTTGAAAAACTGATTGATTTACTGCCAATATCGGCAGGATTGATTGTCGCATCAAAAACATTTGAGTTTTCAATTTGACGATCAAGACCAGAAACTAAAAGATTTGTCACTTCGTCACTACTCGTATTTTTGTTCGTGATTTTTGCATATCTTAATTTATATGATTTTCTCGGTTTCTTTTTCTGAAAAACAAAAATCATCGTTTGAATGCTTGCGTCTTTGAAAACTTTGAAATCATTGAAATCAACAAATTTGATAATCTCGCCATTGCTCAATATTTTTGAACGAAATAAACTTGCGCCAGCGCTTCCTATCCAACTTGAAGGCGCAATAAAACTGAAGTAACCGCCGTCTTTAAGTAAATCAATCGCACGGCAAGCAAAAAGAGTCCAGATGTCCATTTTTCCTTGGTAGTATGGGCTGTCATGCAATCCGTCAAATGCGAGGCGATTTGTATCTTCCTTGATATACGGCGGATTTCCAATAACTACATCAAAGCCACCCTGCTCGATAACTTCTTTAAATTCATTTTGAAAATTAAAAGGTTTATATTTTTCGTCTTTATTTTCAATTAGTGAGTTTCCGACCCGCAAATTATGCTGAAGCGTTGGCAGTTTTGTTTTTTGAGACAAAACTTTTAACAAAAGATTGAGCTGAGCGATTTCCACCGCTTGCGCGTCAAGGTCAACGCCAAAAATATTTTCTTTCAAAATATCAAACTTGGCGAAAAGCGAAGTTTGCGGATTTTGCTTTGTCAAAGTTTCTAAAATTTTATCGTAAGCGGCGTTTAGAAAAGAACCTGAACCGCAAGCAGGATCAAGAACCTTGATTTTTGCTAATTCTTTGGGTTTTGTCTTTTTCAAAACCTCTCCTAGGGTTTCTTTAACAATAAACTCAACAATGTATTTTGGCGTGTAATAAATGCCTTGAGACTTTCTTTTTGATTTTGTTTTATCCTCGCCTTTACGAACCTGAACAAAACTTAAATATTGCTCGTAAATTCCGCCTAAAACATCGGCAGAAATTACAGAAAAATCGTAGCGATAGCCGCCTTTTGTTTCGTATAATCCTTTTACGACTTCGCCGATTGTTTTGTCGCTCGCGTTCCATTCTTCGCAATAATGAGGTGCGAAAAGTTTTGAATTAAATCCGTCATCAAAATTGCGAAAAACTTTTACTAACTGTTTATATTGGCCAGATTTACCACTTCGTAAAATTCCAATTAAAATGTTTGGCTCAATCTTTCTATCTTCGGCGGTGCGAATAAAAATGAGACGATCAAGGATTCTTTGCACTCCTTCGTCTAATTCTTCATCGGTCAAATTATTTTGCTTTTTGAAATCCTTTGTGAGCAAAATGCGCCAAGACATCAAATCTTCAAAAAGTTTTTCGCCGACTTGTTTTCTTTGTGTGAGCTTACCCCACTTTTGAGCCTCTTTGTCTAAAAGTTTTTGCTCAAAACTTTCTTTTGATAAAAGCCAAAGCTGATCAAACCGATTTATAAAATCTCGGCAATTAAGCTCAATAAAAAGATTTTGCGAAACGCTTTTTGGCGGAATTTCAGCGTTGAAAATTTTGATACTTTCAAAATCTGTTAAAACCGCCCAAGTGACATTTTTGTTCCAACTATAATTTATTGCTTGTTCCGCCCATTTCCATTCGTCCAAATCAACTTTCATCGCTTTGGCTTCTAAAAACATTGCGGGAATATTGTTGAAACGGAAAGCCAAATCAACCCTACCGCCAGAGACATTTTCTTCGGTGGTTACCTCGTTGTCAGTCGTGAGGTTTCGCATATCCCAGCCCAAATATTCAAAAAGTGGCTCGATGAATTCGTTGCGAGATTGTGCCTCGTTGTAGGATTTTATCTTTCCAGCCTCTAAAACTCTTTGATATTTCTCAACGAGCTTTTGAATTTGTGCTTTGGCTTCTTGTTTATTCATAAAATTACTTGATTAAATCATCAACTGAAACATCTAACGCCTTGGCTATTTTTTGTAAAGTATCGATTGTGGGATTAGTAATTCCGCTTGTTTCAAGTTTGATAATTGAATTATAAGAAACATCAGCTAATTTTGAGAGCCGATCTTGCGACAAGCCTTTGACTTGCCTTAGTTTCTTTATGTTCTTGCTGATTTTATTCTCTTGTGCCATACTTGTATTATAATACTATTATTGATAAAATAGAGTTATGCGAACTTATATTGGAATCATATTATTAGAATACATCTTTTCTTTGATTTTAACAAGAGAGTTTTTGTTGTGTGCGCACGGGTGGGCGGGGCAAACACAACATCTTTTCTCTTGGCGGCGCATTTCGCAAAGCGAAATACGAAATTCGGCGGCAGACTCAACCGGCTCTTCCCCATACTCCAGGGAATCCGTTCAACCCTGATCCCGCAGGTCGGACACTTTACCCGGCGGGGAGAGTAAACGATAAAAGTCTCAATACCCCAGAGCTTTACATGACGCCAGCGGCAGGGATGCAAAGTATCGCGTATCGGACGCTTCCGCCCGCAACAACTGCAAACAGGAAGCGAGCGACGGTTGGGTACTATCATTATTTCAAGACCGTCAACGACTTCCTCAACATTAGAAACACGAAAAGACTTGAGAGATAGAGTTCTTTTTGCTATCCTTTCAACAAACATGAAATGATACCCCCATTTCGAAGATGTCCTAAACAATCGTAAGTGTGGGGTATCATTCATTTTATTCAACTTTTTTCAAGAAATTCTTGCACAGATTCTTGAGATGAACCTCAAAATAGTTTGTTGAAACACACAGAAGACTTTCGCAAAGTTCTGGCTACGCCATCGGGTGGTTGGTCGGTAAAGGGCTTTATTGATGTTGCAAAAAATATTGGCTCTTGCGTTAAAATTTCCGAACTCAAAGAAGGCACGGGGCCATTTTCAAGATTAGGCGTAGAAATATTTGATGACTTTTGGATGCATTATATGACTGCGGAAATGTCGCGAAGCGCAAAATTGCGAAAACCGCCATACACAAACCTAGAAAAATATATAAAATATAGAAATATCAAAAATGTCTAGCGTTATGACGAAAGTAAAACAACAGCAAACACAACTTTTTAGCGACTTGCCTGCTAATAAAGCTGGTGTTTTGCCGTCAACGCGCTATCAAGGAAGTAAATACAAAATAATTAAATGGATTGACAACTATATAAAAGATTTGAAGTTCGATTCTGTTTTAGACGCTTTTGGCGGCACCGGTTGCGTCGGTTATACGTTAAAAAAAAATGGAAAGCTGGTTTTTTATAATGATTCTTTGAAATTCAATTATTATGTCGGACTTGCCATAATTGAAAATTCTAAAACTATTTTAGATGACGATGATGTTGATTTTATTCTAAAAAAACACTCGAAAACTAAATACCCAACCTTTATTTATGATACTTTTCACGATATCTATTTTACCGATGAGGAAAATAAATGGCTTGATGTCGTTATAACAAATATTGATCAGATAAAAGATAAATATAAGCAAGCATTGGCATATTACGCCTTATTTCAAGCCTGCATAATCAAACGGCCATACAATTTATTTCATAGGAAAAATTTGTATATCAGAACGGCGGAGGTGGAAAGAAGTTTTGGAAATAAGAAAACTTGGGATACACCATTTGAAGAGCATTTTATAAAATTTGTCGAAGAAGGAAATAATGCTGTCTTTTATAATAAAAAGAAAAACAAAGCTTTTCATTCTGACATTTTCGATTTAGATGTTAAAGCAGATTTAGTTTATATTGATACGCCCTATATTTCCGCAAAGGGCGTAGGTGTGAATTATTATGATTTTTATCATTTTCTTGAAGGAATTGTTTTTTACGATCGATGGCCTAATTTGATTGATGAAAAATCAAAACATAAAAAAATAATAAATGGCAAAAATGAATGGTGTAGTAAAGGGGAAATACATCAAGCATTTGAAAGGTTGTTCAGAAAATTTAAGGATTCAATTTTGGTTGTTTCTTATCGGGATGACGGCACTCCAACTATAGATGAACTAGTAAAAATGTTAGAAAATTATAAGAAATCTATTGAAGTAAAAAAACTTGATTATAAGTATGTATTAAGTAACGGGAACTCTAAAGAGGTATTAATAATAGCAAAATAATTTCTGGAGCAAAATATACAACCACAACTTGATAGGGTTAAAGAATTACTGCAAAAGTTAGAGAATGCTTGTAATACTGATCTACAAGAAGAAGAGTTCCGCCCGCCCTACAAATAATGGACGAAATCTGTTTGAATTATTTCGAAAACACACCGTCATTTAAATTAATTGTATAAATCATGAAAGCATTGGTAATCTACGATACTAATTTTGGGAACACGAAAATGATTGCCGGGGCAATCGCTAAAGAACTTGGGAAAGACGCCAAAGCAAAATCGGTTTCTGATTTTAATGTAAGAGAAATCAAGGGGATTGATCTGCTCGTTGCCGGCAGCCCGATTGTCGGGTGGAAGCCTTCGGAAAAAATGGAGGCATTCCTGGCAACCCTCGGCAAAGACCGGCTGAAAGGTATTAAAGCGGCGAGCTTCGATACGAGGGTGAAAATCTTTATCCATGGAGACGCCGCAAAAAAGATATCTCAAAAACTGAAAGAAGCCGGAGCGGAAATTATTACAGATCCTCAAGCATTCTATGTGCGGGGGAAAGAGGGGCCGCTATTCGAAGGCGAGAGAGAAAAAGCAATGGAATGGGCAAGAAAACTAAAAACAGACTGTGTCATAATTCAAATTTGTTGCTGTATGAGATTTTTTAATGTTCATAACATGTTGATACTAAAAGGAAGATTTACAGAAATGCTCCGCATTTTACAGAATCCTTCGGATTTCCCGTCACGGCCCTTCGAAGTATCCCGGAGAATGACTTTTTTATAATTGCGACACAGCCTGTAAAAACCATTGCCCTGCGTTAATAATATATCTCTGCTGCCTGCTTCAGGGGTGAATCGAATACATCTTCTCTGCGCGTTTTTCCCGCTTTCAGTTTTTCGAGCCAATAATCGAGGTATTTCTTCTTCCATTCGGCATTGAAGACAAAGGCATATGCGGAGCGAAGGAACGAAAGGTCATCCTGTCCGAACGAACGGCCAACTGTCTGCGCCGATGAAAGGCGAAATATTTCCGACCCGGAGCTTTTCATAGTTTTCCATATCCCGCTTTTCTCGGAAGCGATGATCACTTTTTCGGGAAATGTTGATTGCAATTTCAGTACATTGCGCTGCCGGGCGAAAGTTACGCCGAGACCGAAAGGAAGCACTTCGAGAATGGTTAGATACACGACATAATGCAGGTTCGAAACGATTAGGGGGAGGTAAATAAACTTTATCGCCTGCCTTGCGTAGTTATATGCCATCAAAAAAAAGATTATAAGCGCAAAGATAAAAAACAACCTATAAGCTGCCAATGGGTTTCGCCTGAAAAAAGAACCGCGAACCCGATCAGGATGAATATGACAGCGATCCAGTGAGGAGCGACAGCTGAAAAATCGGCAAGAGTGGATATTGAAATTGCCGTCTATCAATTGGAGATAATTGGTAATAAAATCAGTGCCGTAAAGATCATAAAATCAATGTGCAACCTGAATTTCAAAAAACTAATATAACTTCCAATGACCGGAAATACAAACCAGCTGAAAAACAAATTAGCTTCGAAGCGTTTGGCAGTCGCAATCGTCGGTCCCACAGCTGCCGGGAAGAGCGGACTCGCTGTGATGCTTGCCGAGTCGCTGGACGGGGAGATTATCAGCCTGGACTCGATGCAGGTCTATCTCGGAATGGACATCGGGACGGGTAAAATCAGAGCGGATGAAATGAAATGCATACGGCATCATCTAATAGACATAATGCCTCCCGATAAGAGATTTTCCGCGGGCGAGTTTCAAAGGATGGCGGAAGATGCTGTGGAACGCGTTTGGAAGCTCGGCAAGACGCCGATCATCGTCGGAGGCACCGGTTTATACTTGCGGGCATTTCTCAAAGGGCTTTTTCCGACTCCGTTGCGAAGCGATGCCCTGCGTAAAAGAATAAAGGAATGGGAAAGGCGCGAAGGACTTGAAAGCCTCTTCGGTTTTCTCAAGCGGGCGGATCCCGGGATTCAGGAAATTATCAAACCCGCAGACAGACAAAGAATCCACCGCGCACTCGAAATTTTTCTTGTGACGGGTAAAACACAATCTTCAATGAGAAAAACAGCTGGGTTTGCCGGGGACCGATACAAGATCATAAAAATCGGCTTGGATTTTACATCACGGGAAACGCTATATAAGGTCATTGGGGACAGGGTGGATGCGATGTTCGAAGCCGGCTGGATCGAAGAGGTCAAACGCCTACTTGAAAAATATCCGGTAAGTCTGAATCCATTTAAAGCTATCGGCTACCGTGAGATCGCTGCGCACCTGCAGGGGAAAAGATCGGTTGAAGAAACTATCGCCGCTGTAAAACAAAAAACCCGTAACTATGCCAAGCGCCAGGTTACCTGGTACAAAAAAGAGGACGCGATCCGGTGGTTCGACGCAGGAAAAGACAAAGAGCTTGTTTGCAATGAGGTTTTAAAGTATATTTCCGCATACATTAACGACGAAGGAGAATTTAGCGATGGCGGCAGAGCAGATTAACTTGCAAGACGCTTTCCTCAATCAATTACGGATTGAGAGGGAGCAGGTCAACATCACAACGATGAACGGATTCAAAATCAAATGTAGAATCAAAGGATTCGACAAATTCTCGATTCTCGTGGATACGGGCGACTCCGAACAAATGATTTTCAAGCATTCGATTTCCACTATTGCAGTTAGAAAGGAATTCACAAATAAATTAAGAATGACTCCATCAACGGAGAAGAAGCAACCCGACTCGAATCCGGAAGAAAAATGATCCTTAACCGCAAGGTTTTTCAGTCTATATTCCTTTCGCTTTCCATCCTGTTTTATGCCACCTGCTCCATAAAAGAAGTCGCGGTCTCTCCTATCCTCTCCATCCCGGATTATATAAAAACGGTAACAAATCCGGCCATCGGGTATGAGAAAGAGCTTGATGCCGTTTTTCTCAAGAGCTTTAACACGGCATGGACGAAACTTCAGTCCGGGAAAGCCGGCGAAGCGGAAGTTATATTTGAAGATATAATAGACTCGAAATCAGGCTTCTATCCGGCATACGTGGGCATCGGCTATCTCGCGATGATGGACGAGAGCTACAATGACGCGATGCGAAATTTCAATGTGGCGCTGAAGATCAAAAAAGATTATCTGCACGGGATGCTCGGCTTAGGCGCCCTATACCGGGTGATGGGTGATAATCTAAAGGCTTTCAACGTCTATGGCCTCGTGCTGGAAAAATTTCCGAGGCAGCCGGAAGCAAGGATGCAGTACGATATAATCCGGCTGAAGGAAACGGACAAGTATTTATTATTAGCGCGCTCTTATAAAAATGACGGCAAGTTCGATCCGGCCTGGGATAATTACAGGAAAGCCCTGAACTACGTCCAGGGAGAGGATTTTATTTTTCACGAGGTCGGCGACTTTCTGACGGCTAATAAGAGATATAAGGATGCTATTACTTATCTGCAGCGCGCGAACGATCTCCGGCCCAATAATCCGGATTACCTCAAGTCGTTCGCATCGGCGCTCGAAAAATCCGGCAAGCCGGCGGATGCAAGGGCTTATTATAAAAAAGCGCTCGACCTGCGCCCAACCGATGCCGTTTTAAGAGCAGATATCGAAAGGGTTACAAGAGCGGCACAAAGAATTAAAACCGGCGAGAAGGGGCGTGAAATCCAGGCAATGGAGCACCTGACCCGTGCGGCGGCGGCTGTTTATCTGGAAAAAAATTTCCCATTCCCAGGCGAACCTGACGATTCCAGGATGGAGATCATCACCGATATAATAGATAACCCGGACAACCTCGAGATCATTTCGATGGTTAAACGGGGAATATTCGATACATACGCCGATCACACATTCGCCCCCAATCAACCGCTTACCCGCCTCGATCTCGCAATGCTGCTGGACCGTCTTCTCAAACACTCGACCGAGACCGGAGCACAGATGAAATTCAATACGAAGGGCATTCCGGTTGAGATAAGCGATGTCCCGATAAACACGCCTTCATACCCGATCATTCGGCGGATCGTAACCCTCGGCCTGATGTCCCTTCAGGCTGATAAAAAGTTCAACGCCAACCAAAATATCAACGGCAGAGATTTCGTGCTCGCCGTAGACCGTCTTGCAAACCTTCTGGAAAACGAAGATTGAAGCCACTGTCCAAAGCGCTGCCGGTTTTTATCTTATTACAAATCCTTTTACTTCAATCTATATCATCTGGGGAAAAAAGTTTTAAAGAAGAACAACAACTTTTTAATAGAGTAAGAGCGGCAAGAGCGGAGAAAGAAGAATCTATCAGGCATCTTTTCAGACAGAAAGCTGTGAGATACCCTCCTCATGGGATAATTTTGATAGCCTATAAAATGGATCGTGTCCTTGAGTTATGGGCTGGCGGTAATGGGAACAAATACACATTGATCCGGTCTTATCCGATATGTATGTTGTGCGGCGGGCCTGGGCCGAAGCGTTGCGAAGGGGATATGCAGATTCCGGAGGGTTTTTATAAAATCATACTGTTTAATCCTGTTTCCGATTATCATCTCTCGATGATGATAAATTACCCCAACAAGTCCGATAAAATCCTCGGTTGCAAAAGACCCGGCGGTCTCATCTTCATTCACGGCAACTGCGTCACCATCGGATGTATCCCTATTACCGACGATATGATAAAAGAACTCTATCTGATTTGCGTGGATGTAAAATCAGGCAAAAGCGCCGAAATACCGGTATATATCTTCCCCTTCCGGCTGAACGATGCGAAGATGAAAGAGCTCGAAACGCTTCATAAGGACGACAGGGATTTGATCGCTTTCTGGAGGAATATCAAGACAGGTTACGATCTTTTTGAAGAAACCAGAAGGCCTTTGAACGTCGAAATTGACAAAGCGGGATCCTACATAATCAAAAGATAAAATAAAGGGCGCATTACGTTGAATCGAATGCGCCCAAATGAAAATCCGCCGGATAAACGATAAAACTTGAAAGCTCAGAACGCTACTTTTTTGCGCTCAGTCTCAGCCGTTCCTTGTTGAACTCGACCAGAAATCCTCTTAGCCTCTGAAAGACTTCAGCCTTGAAGGCATCCTGTTCCGTCTTGCTCGGAATGCTCAGTAAAGATTTATCGAAATCATCGATCATTTTCGATGCCGCTTCTTTAACGACATCCAGTTCCATCTTGTCTGCCATGCGCGCGATGAATTCCTCATCCTTCTTTTTTCCATCTCCATCGCCGAATGTAAAAATGGACTCAAGCGTTGCATTCACAGTTTCAGTGGAATATTCCGCATTCATGAATCTCATTACAGCTGCGATCTGGTATGCTTTGAAATAATCTCCGAGCTCGAAACCGTTCTTTACCAGGAAGTGCCCCGCATCAGAAACATTTTCAACCGGTTTATTGAAGAAGATAAACGCGGCAAAAACCATCATTACGACAAATATCACGATCAGCAAAGTGTGCTTGAATTCTTTTTTCTTCGACATTTCTATAAGTATCCTTTCATAAATGAGATTAGTCTAAATAAAAGAGCGATTCAAGATATTAATAACTCAACAAGATTCGACCATTCGGGAATTTCTAAAACCATTCCTTCTTCACTATTCCCCATTTTCTCAGGAAGATATGCCAAGTCATTTTTCTTAACAATAATGGTCTCCGCGGCACTTTTTTCGGGAGGATCAGATTCCATTTCTTGATCCGCTCCTGCATAATATGCGGGTGAGCGCCTTTGAATTTCTTTGCCACATCCAGCATCCTGAAATCGTATTCATCGAGGCCGGCATATTTATTCTCAATATAACCGTTTTCATGCCAGAATTTTTCGAAACTCTTCATCTTTTCCAGCATAACCTTCGGCGATTTCACCCAACCGTAATGAAATATCCTTGCCCCGGACTCCGAAATCCGCAGCTTGGATCCATTGGTTTTTCCGAACTCGGCAGCATCTTTTATCGACACAATTTCCGGGATGTTGCGCACAAGACGCACAGCTCGCTTATATCGAAAAGGATTATTATAATCATAACATGCTTCGAAATGAATATAACGGAAGGAGAGCGCCTCGACCCCTTCGTCATTATTTTGCTTGTCTACCGTATTCATTATAGCTTCAAGGTCATTTTCGTGAACAACTTCGTCAGCTTGCAAATAGAACGCCCACGGATATTTGCATTCGCGCAAGGCGGCATTTGTCTGCCGGGCAAATTCACTGCCTTTGACGTTGTTTTCCATATCCCAGACCGTTTCGATTATTCTTATCTTGTCCGAACCGATTGCTTTCACAGCCTGAAGAGTACTGTCCTCGGACTTGCCGACAGCAACAATCATCTCTCTGACGATGGGAAGGATGGACTTTATGGATTCGATAAAAGGATAGTCATATTGGACACCGTTTCTTAAAATTGTAAAACCGCTTATTTCCGCCATAGCCTGATCCGTTTGGAAAATTCTTTTTTATATGTCGAGAACGGAACGGTGACAAGGAAAAGGAATGCCGCCGCCACTTCGGTATCTCCCCAATTGTATTCGAACAGACCGGCAGTGAAAAAGGATAAAACGACTACCACAACTGAGATCATTAAATAATCTTCCGGAATGTGTGAGTTGCCTTCTTTTCGGAGACGGTTATAAATCCTCCCGGCATAATAAAGTATGGAACCCATAAACGCCAGCCAGATAAAAACAGTTAAGAGCCCCTTCTCCGCCGCAATTTGAACAACATTATTATGAAGATGAGGCCTCCGCTTATCTCCTTCATCCGCTTTATATTCCTCGTAAACCCCTGGAACCATTTCAGGACCCACCCCCAACAAAGGATTATCTCTGATAATCCTGGCGCCTGTACGGATCATCATCAACCTGTCCTGAATGGTCGCATCGTGAATGTCAAACGTGCTGGCGATTCTCTCTTTCACGACCGGCGGAACGAATATAAAAAAAAGAAAGAGCAGCACAACACCCAGAGGAACGTATCTCGGTCTAATCACGCCGAACAGGATTATAAATCCGAGGGCGGCGCCAACCCATGCGTTTCTTGTCAGGGTCGCCAGGAATGCCGGGCAAAGAAGCAACAGAACGAGCGTCCTCGTCCATCCAAATTTTCTTATTCCAGTCGTAAAAAGATGTCCCAGCAGAAAAATGATTATCATCATCAATATACCTGCGGCCGTCATATAATGTCCGAGAAAACCGCTAAGCCTGTGCTGCTTGCCCGATGCGTACATCAGCAAGCCCCACACGGCGTTTACAGCGGCTCCAGCGTAGAGAACATTTAAAAACTTTTGTTTTTGGCGCTCATTCTCTATTATACAATAGAACATCAGTGGAATAAGTATCAGCGGAAACATCTTTAAAACCGAAAAGCCTACTGCCGGGTTCAGCGAGAAGACGAGCGACATCAAGCTGAAAATAAAAAAGGAAAACAGGAAGGGGTAAAACGGCGGCAGAAGGACGGTCTTCTTCCCGTTCACTGTAATCAAAATCCAGCAAATCCCCGCAAGAACTAGAAACACCTGTAATCCGCCGATGGAGATGGGAAGAAAAAAGACTCCGGCAAGCGCCAGCCGTTGGCATAGTTGAAAATCGCCGCCTTCGAAATCGAGCACAGATGCGATCCAGGCTATGCAGCTTTTATATATAGAAGCAGTTTCTTTCAATACTTGATTGCCTCCATCAGGGCAAGGACAATATGGTTATTAGAACAGCCTTGTTTCGATCTCCGGGAAGAAAAACCGAATCTCCCTCTCTGCGGTGGCAGTTCCATCGGAAGCATGAATCGCATTCTTCCTCACCGTATGCCCAAATAAAGCTCTGACCGTGCCTTCGGCGGCTTCTTTGGGATCCGTCACCCCGACAAGACTTCGCAAATCCTCGATCGCATCGTCTTTTTCGATACAGAGGGCTAATATGGGACCCGAGCTTGCATATTCTATCAGCCCTTCGAAAAAATCCTTCCCCCTGTGGACTTCGTAAAATCGTTCCGCTTCATCTTTGGCAAGACACTGAATTTTTGCCGCAAGGAGACGAAAACCGGCCGCTTCGATCATGCTGACGATCTCGCCGACATGACCCTCATTCATTGCATCCGGCTTGATAAAGGTCAGAGTCCTCTGAAGCATCGAAACACTAATCCTTGTAGTTTCTTACGGCTTCCGCTCCGGCATAGAGAGATTTGCGGTTCATTTCTTCCGTTCCTTTGGGCACTTTTGTCATAAGCGACTTCTCGATGGATTCGAAGCTGACAGCTTTCAATATTTCGTTAACCGCTCCGAGAGCCACGATGTTGGTAGTTATCTCCCTGCCGGTAATTTCCCGGGATATGTTACTGAAAGGTATTTTATACACCTTGTATGACGGATTCTCGGGGAGACGTTTCACCCTGATAGAATCCACGAGAAGTACAGAATCCTTGTCGAGGTCCTTGATATAAGTGTCGCAAGCCCTCTGGGACAACGCCAGCAGCAGATCCGGTTTTGTTACCCGCGGATAATCAATATCGTGATCGCTGATCAATATCTCGGATTTGCTTGCACCGCCCCTTGCTTCGGGACCATAGGATTGAGATTGAAGGGCGTGAAGGTCATCGTAGATAGCTGCCGCCTCGCCCAGGATTATGCCGGCAAGGATCATCCCCTGTCCGCCGGTGCCGCTTAAACGTATTTCCAAAACATCCTTTTTCAGTGTCATAGTAATACCCACTCGCTAGCTTTTTCTTTGGAAGCTTTTTCGCAAATTTTCGCGTATTCCTCGATAAATTCCGGTTTCTCCGCGTCCCACAAAATTCCCGTCGGCAGATACTTCTTTTTTTCTTCATCTGTCTGCTGCGACCATTTTGCGAAAGGCATCGTAATTTCTTTCTGCCATTTCATCAGATCAACGGCGGCGGGGAGTTTGTTTCTCCTGCCGTATATTGTCGGACAACCGCATAAAACCTCGATCACCGCAAATCCATTCTTCTGAATACCCTTGATCATCAGATTATCCAGCGCCGCGGCATCATAAGTGGTCCCCCGGGCAACATAAGAAGCGCCGGCTGCAACCGCAAGTTCCGATATCGCAAACGGCTGTTCGAAATTACCGTATGGACAGGTTGACGCATATTTCATATACGGCGTCGTGGGCGAATACTGGCCGCCTGTCATCCCGTAGATATTGTTATTAAAGATAATCATGGTCATATCGATGTTGCGCCTGCACGCGTGGATGAAGTGATTGCCGCCGATCGCGGTGGCATCGCCGTCGCCGGAAAAGATGATTACTTTGAGGTCAGGACGGGCAAACTTAACGCCGGTGGCGAAAGCCAGTGCCCGGCCATGAGTAGTATGAATCGTGTGGAAATCAACGTAGCCCGTCGCCCTGCTGGAACAACCGATTCCGCTGACTGCTGCGACCTGGTTCGGGTCAAGGTTCAGCTTGTCAATTGCCCTGAGGAAAGCTCCGAGCACAATGCCGTTGCCGCATCCCGGACACCATATATGAGGAAATTTATCTTTCCTTAAATATCTTTCGACGTTCGACATCTTATACTCCCTGCTTCACTCTTTCATATATTTCCTGCGGCGAGATCGGCGCAAGATTAATCCTGTTGATTCCGATAATCGGAATAGATGTAGTTCGGATCATGCTTTCAACGAGAAATTTCAGCTGCCCTAGATTCATCTCGGGAACGAATATCTTTTTTACCTTGCCCGCGAGCTCCTGCATCTTCCGCTTCGGGAACGGCCAAATGGTAATCGGCCGGAACAGTCCCACCTTGATCCCCTCGGCGCGTAGCTTGTTGATAGCAACCCTCGATGAACGGGCGGTCGAGCCGAACGTGCAGATCATAATTTCCATATCGTCCGTCATATATTCGGCGCTTTCGATGATGTCATCTTCGTTCTGCTCTATCTTTTGCATCAGCCTGATGGTTTCTTTTTCAGCGGTAGCTCCGTCATTCACCGGAAAGCCTGTTTCATCGTGCATAAGGCCCGTCGTATGAAAACGATATCCCTGCCCGAAAGCCGGCATCGGCGGGATCAGAGACTTGGAAACATCATATGGCTTGAATTGTTCCGGCGGAACATCAGGGCCCTTCCTGTTATAAACCGCGATCTGGCTGGCATCGAGTCTATCAACGTCCATTCTCGCTCTGAGATGACCGATTACCTCATCAAGAAGCAGGATCACCGGGACACGATATTTTTCGGACAGATTAAACGCATGGATCGTGGAGACGAAAATCTCCGACATATATGACGGCGCAAGGACGATCACCGGATGGTCTCCGTGCGTTCCCCAGATGGACTGCAGCAGGTCCGCCTGCGCAGGGGATGTCGGCGAGCCTGTGCTCGGTCCGCCCCGCATTACGTTCACTATCACGCATGGAACCTCGGCAAGCGAGGCATATCCAATGTTTTCCTGCATTAGCGAGAAGCCTGGACCGCTCGTCGCGGTACAGGCTTTGGCGCCGGACAGCGACGCCCCTATAACCGCCGCGATGGAAGCAATTTCATCTTCCATCTGGACGAATTTGCCGCCGACCTTGGGAAGCTCCACCGCCATTATTTCCGCAATTTCGGAGGATGGGGTTATCGGATATCCGGCGAAAAATCTACACCCCGCAGCCAGCGCTCCATATGCACAGATTTCATTCCCCTGGATAAATAATTTTTTCGGTTTTTCCTGATCCGTCATCATCACTGTTCCTTTTTCTTTTTGCTCATATCGACAGTTATCGCAAAATCTGGACAACGGATTTCGCACAGCCTGCAAAAGATGCATTTCTCCGGATTGACAGCCTTTGCCTTTGTATCAATCAGCTCAAGCACCTTAGTGGGACAAAATTCCACGCAGATATAACATCCCTTGCACCATTCCTCTTTGACAATTACTGGCAGGTCTTTTTGAGATTTATCATCTGACATATCCGCGCTCATCCTCTGACTTCGGAATATTTGCCGGCGTATTCCTTCTTGCCGATCTCGTAGAGATTGTTCCCGTGCTTGTCAATGACAACGATCACCGGAAAATCCTTTACTTCCAGCCTCTTGACGGATTCGGGGCCCAGGTCGTCATAGGCGATCGGTTCCGCGCCTGTGATAGTCTTGGAGATAAGGGCAGCCGCTCCGCCGACCGCGGCAAAATATACAGCGCCGTACTGGATCATCGCATCCACGACGTCCTTGCTTCTCAACCCTTTGCCAATCATCCCTCGTAATCCTTCCTTGATCAAACGAGGCGTGTAAGGGTCCATCCTGCCGCTGGTGGTCGGACCAGCAGAGCCGATGACCGCGCCCGGCTTTGCCGGAGAAGGACCGACGTAATAGATGATCTGCCCCTTGATATCGAAAGGCAGCCCCTTGCCGGATTCGAGAGCTTCGATCATTTTTTTATGCGCGGTATCGCGGGCTGTGTATATGCTCCCCGTAATAAAGACGGTGTCGCCTGCTTTCAGCTTACCGATTATCTCATCGGTGAGCGGAGTCGTAATTTTATGTTCTGTCATTTTTTGGCTCCTGTATTCAATAACCAAAAAGTTAGATAATTACTTCCTTATGCCTGTGGGCATGGCATTCAATATTTATCGCCGCCGGGAAAGACGCTATGTGACGCGGGAAGGCGATGATGCTCACGCCGAGGCATGTCATCGTTCCACCGAGACCCTGAGGTCCTATGCCGCTGTTATTGATTTTCTCCAGGATGGTCTTTTCCATATCAGCATAGAACGGATCGGGGTTGGGTTCATCGAGGGATCTTAACAGGGCTTTCTTCGCGTTGAGCGCACATCTCTCGAATGTTCCGCCGATCCCAACACCTACAACGATCGGAGGGCACGGATTGGGACCTGCCTCGGAGACCTTCTGTACCACGAAATTGATGATGCCTTCGGCTCCGTCCGCGGGTCTTCCCATCTTGATTCCGCTCATATTCTCGCTTCCGCCGCCCTTCGGCAAAGTCACTATCTTGATCTTATCGCCGGGAACGAAGTCATAATAACAAATAGCTGGAGTGTTATCGCCGGTATTGCCTCCGCGGATCGGATCCTTAAGGATGGATTTTCTGAGATACCCGTCAACATAAGCCTGGCTTACGCCTTTGTTTATCGCGTCGTTGATATTGCCGTCAACCATCACCTGGTCGCCGATATCAACGAAAAATACCGAAAAACCGGTATCCTGGCAGATGGGCACTTGCTCATTGCGAGAAATCTTCGCATTCTCAAGAATCTGTCGAAGAATTTCTTTGCCGGTTGGCGATATCTCCCGATCCATCGCCTTTTTCAAAGCGTTTTCAACGTCAGGACTGAGATCATAAGCTGCATCCATGCAAAGCTTCCTGACTTTTTGTGTAATCTCTTCGGATTTAATCGTTCTCATCTCGACTCCTGTCCTAAAAAATCAAAAATTATTTGAACAGGAATGACATCCTATCGGAGTCAGATCAGAAAAGAAATCGCGGATGCCGTTTCCCGTGTCCAAATCCCCTTTACCATTCTAAAAAACCGCAATGCTAATGTTAGTCTTCAAGCAAGAAGATTTCAATGTTTTTTTTAGAATCAGGGGAAGAAATCTGGATTTAAGACCTGTGAAAAACCATCCGTTTTCTATTTGCACAGAATCCTTCGGATTTACAGAATCCTGCGGAATTCATACCGGACTTGCCTACCCTGTACTGGATGTGAAAATCCGAATCCGCTCTCCCCTACCCCCCTCTGTGAGGGAGGCGAAAGGGGGAGTTGACTTTCATTCTGATTATAGAATCCTCGGATTTACAGAATCCTTCGGATTTACAGAATCCTTCGGATTTACAGAATCCTTCGGATTTCCGGCCCAAAGACCGGAATTAAATCCGACGGATTCTGTACAAAATGCTCTAAATTTACA
>Ga0315273_10003714_pt1 | contig 18427 bp, 22 predicted proteins | sample YL17G02_0_MG_FD_205753 | JGI IMG/M metagenome (GOLD analysis project Ga0315273, IMG submission 205753) | Sediment microbial communities from Yellowstone Lake, YNP, Wyoming, USA - YL17G02_0 | ecosystem: Environmental > Aquatic > Freshwater > Lake > Sediment | place: USA: Wyoming | collected...
GTCCCAGGGGAAGATTGAGCTGAAGCTGGGCTTCACTGATCAACTCAATGGAGCCCATTACGAGCCTCCGCACGTCCTCGTGCGTCAGCTGCCTCCGCTCTAGATACATCTTTTGAAGAAACTCGGCCCTCCTTAAAAGCGCGTTGGTGTAATTACTGTATAGATACAGTATCACCGTCCCACTTGGGGCAGCCCCGGTGGAGGGGTAGAAAATGCTTTAGACACCCACCCGCTCCCTCTACGCTCAGTGAATAATATGAAGTATGGAGCCCAGACCGAGTACGGTAAGCTGAGGAAGGTGCTCATGCACCGCCCCACCGAGGAGAACCGGCGAATCACCCCCGGTAACAAGGACGCCTACCTATTCAGGGACGTCGTCTACTGGAAGGAGTTCCAGCGTGAGCACGACCTCTTCACGGACCTCCTCAGGAACGAGGGAATCGAGGTCCTGATGCTGACGGACCTCCTCGACGAGCACCACGCCCAAATGGCGGAGACTCTGCCCAACCTCGTCTACACCCGAGACGTCTGCATGGTGAGCAACCTGGGCGCCCACGCACTCAGGATGACCTACGCCGCGAGACAGGTCGAGCCCCTCCTCATGGAGATGGCGATGAAGAAACTGGGCGTACCCATAGCCCAGAAGATACAGCCCCCTGCCCTGGTCGAGGGCGGAGACTTCGTCTGGCTCAACAAGGAGACAGCGATGATGGGCTTCGTGACACGCAGCAACGAGGCCGGCGTATTCGCGGTCAAGGAGAAGCTCCTCGGCGAGGGGGCGGTGAAGGAGTTCGTCGCCGTCCCTCTCCCCAGCTTCCGCGTCCACCTAGACGGCGCGGTCATGGTGATGAGCCCCGACATCACCCTCTTCCACGAGGCCAGCCTCGGACTCTTCCCCGCATACGTCTACAACGAGGACGGAGTCAGGCTCCAGTACCTGCGCGACTACCTGATGGAGAAGGGCGTCGAGATCATAGAGGGAAACGACACCGAGATACGCGTCTTCGGCAACAACATAATCGGCCTCGGCGATCACAAGTGCGTCAGCTACGAGTGGAACGAGCGGCTGATCGAGATCCTCGACGACAGGGGCTTCGACGTCCTCACCATCCCGGGTAGCCAGCTCAGCATCGGAGGCGGCGGCCCCCACTGCATGACCTGCCCCATCCTCAGGGACTAGCCCCATCACTACCTTTCACAACCATCATACAAACTGGCAAAAACCACCCTTATTCCAAACATTTTCGACAATTAAGTTTAAAACAAAGCAACGCACACAAGTCAACGGCTTCGACTAGCCTCCGTTTAGGCGAAGCCCTTAGGGATGATCCCTCATCCCTAAGCCCCCGTCACGGGGATACCCTAAGCTTCTTAGAGTCGACGCGCCAATAGGGGCGTTGATGTCCCTAGAGGCCTACCTGGAGGAAAACCACGTCTGGCACAGGTTCGTCGAGAAGCAGGAGACGGTGCACACCGCCGACGCCTCCCAAGCCACCGGCATAGACCTGCACAGGATCACCAAGAACCTCGTCTCCGTGACGGACTCGGGGGAGCACGTCGTCCTCATAGTCCCCGGGGACAGGAGGGTCAACCTCAAGGAGGCCGTGAAGACCCTCGGCGTCAAGAATGTGAGGCTGATGCCCTTCGACCAGTCGGAGGCTATAAGTGGCTACCCGCCGGGCGGGACCCCCAGCCTCGGCTTCAAGGCGAGGATGCGGGTCATCGTCGATAAGGAGCTTGAGGGCTTCGAGACCTTCTACTGCGGAGGCGGGAGCCGCGACCGCCTCCTCGAGGTCAGGTTCACCGACGTCGTAAGGCTTAACGACGCAGTTGTCGCGGCGATCAGCTCCTAGAGGCGGAAGCCGCCTGGGGCGGGTTTGCCGTCGAGGCAGACGACGTCGTCCTCGAGGGCAAACCTGCTCTCGCCTATCATCTGAACAGTCAGGGGGTAGATGATCCAGTCTCCCTCCCTCTTGAGGCGGTCCTGATGCTCCTCGACGATTGATTTGAGTAACTCTTTGTCTCCGCGTATTTTTTCGAGTGTGGCGCCCTGTGGGAGCCTGACTTGGACGGGCTTGGATAATGCGAGTATCTCCCCGTTGTCTACCTTCTCCCTGACGACGTGTGTGGTCGCCCGTATCTCTCCCTCCCCTTCGAGGATGGCGTCCCTGACCGTGTGGATGCCAACGTATTTCCTCTCCCCGTTCACCACAATGGTCAGGTCGGCCGGGTGGACGTTTATTATCCTGCCGTCGTAGCGGTCCAGAAGGGGCTTGGTCGTTATGCTCATGTAGCCCGCTAAGGCGATTAGGTCGATGTCGTGTTTCTCTATGGCGGCCACCACCTGCCTGTCGAAGTCGGGGCGGAGGCTGAGGTCCTTCTTCGATGAGTGGCCGCGGGACCTGTAGAAGTCCATTATGTCGACGCACTCGTAGGCGATCCCATACTCCTTCGCTATGTCTAATGCCCTGCACGCCTTCTTCCCCTCCCTGTCGAGGGTCTCGTCCTTCACGTCCGTGAAGATGAGTTCGACCCAGTAGCTGGAGCCGTGCTGCTGGCTGAGCTCGATTATCTTCCTCGCGTTTGTGCCTGAGCCCGACATGAAGCAAGCGACCCTCATGAGTCGCCCGGGCTCGGGTCTGTAGATGGGGGTGGGGGCCATGCTGATAGTGTCCCGGGTTTTGAAAATAAATCTGCTGGGTCACTTTCGGGCGCCCCCACCCCCTTGGGCTGCGGTCCATTTATAACCGGTTGCGGGTGTGTGTACGCGGGATAAATATTGGCGCAGGATATCGTCGACATTCAGGAAGAGGAGTCCCTTGATCTGGACTCGCCCCTAGTCGTCTGCAAGGGCTGTGGTAAGGTTGTGCCAAAGACCCACCTCTGCCTATACTGCGGAGCACCCATACTGTATAGGAGGAGCACACCCTCCTAATCGTTTTAAAGTGCCTCAAGCCCAATTCATATCGATCATTATGGCGAACAAGCCCGAGCGTGTTTTCATCTCCATAGACATGGAGGGCATATCCGGCGTCGTCGACTGGACACAAGTCGACAGCAACCACGCCGAGTACGGCTACTACAGGAAGATGATGGCGGGGGACCTCAACGCAGCCATCGAGGGGGCCCTCGCCGCGGGGGCGAAGGAGATAGTGGTTAGCGACGCCCACGGGGGGATGAGGAATCTCCAGCCCGAGGACGTCAACGAGGCCGCGTACCTGATCAGGGGGAGCCCGAAGCCGAACAGCATGATGGAGGGCATCGACGACGGCCACTACGATGCGGCCCTCTTCGTCGGGTACCACTCCATGAACGGCACGGAGAGGGGCATTCTCGCCCACACCATCACGGGGAGCACCGTGGACGCCGTCATAATCAACGGTAGGGAGACGGGTGAGTTCGGGATGAACGCCGCCCTCGCAGGCTGGCACGGCGTCCCCTCGGTCTTCCTCGCCGGCGACGCCGCCGCGGCGGCCGAGGCGGAGAGCTTCGTCCCGGGCATCACGACCGCGCCGATAAAGTGGGCCGTCGGCAGGTACTCGGCTAAGTGCCTCCACCCAAACAAGAGCCGCGCCCTAATCAAACAGAGGGCGAAGGAGGCACTCGATGACATCGGTAAGGTGAACCCTTACTGGGTCAACGAGCCCGTTGAGGTCAAGATGAGGTGGATGACTCCTACGATGGCGGATGTCGTCTGCGTCCTCCCCTACATGGAGAGAGTCGACGGGAAGACGACGAGCTGCATCTTCGACGACTACCCGAGCGCGCTCCGTGGGCTCCGGGCGTCTATAACCATGGCCGGTACCGCCGAGAGGCGGTAACCCAGAACCTCTTTTCGATAGTCTTTTTCGATAGTTTTATCCCCGGTTTCACAGAGACTCCCCCATGGGTAGACGGACCGTATTGGTTGGGGCGGGCAGCGCCGTCTTTGGCTACAACTCCGTCCTCGACGCCGTCAACCTCCCTGGGCTAAGGGGATCGAACCTCGTCCTGCACGACATCGACGAGGGGCGCCTCCACTCCATGGCGGGGCTCGCGAGGAGGATGAACGAGGAGGCGGGGGCGGACCTTGAGATCGAGGAGACCACGGATAGGAGCGAAGCCCTCGACGGCGCCGACTTCGTCGTCCTCAGCATCGCCGTCGACAGGATGCGCCGCTGGAGGATGGACTGGGAGATACCCTTCAAGCTTGGGATAAAGCAGGTCATCGGGGAGAACGGCGGCCCCGGTGGCCTCTTCCACACGATGCGCATGGTGCCGCCTGTGCTCGGCATCTGCCACAGCATCGAGCTGCACTGCCCCGAGGCGCTCCTCCTCAACTACACTAACCCCGTCCCACGCCTCTGCCTCGCCATCAGCAGGTACACGAGCGTTAAGGCCGTGGGGCTCTGCCACGAGGTGGAGCATGAGATGAGGCGCCTCGCCCCCATCATCGGCGTCCCCACACAGCTCCTCGACGCCACCAGCGCCGGCCTCAACCACTTCAGCTGGTTCAAGGAACTAAGGCTGAAGGATGGTGAGGACGCCTACCCCCTACTCGAGAGGGGGCTCAGGGACGTTAAGGGCTTCCAGCCCCTCTGCAGGGCCCTCTACAAGAAGTTTGGCTTGTACCCTAGTACGGATGACAACCACGCGGGGGAGTACCTAGCCTACGCTTGGGAGGCGTGCCCACCCAGGGACAGGGGCTTCAACTGGATAGACAGGATGGAGGCCGAGGGGCAGCGGGCGTGGGAGAGGATAAACCGCCTCATAGAGGGGAAGGAGGAGCTAAAGATCAAGGGGGAGCTCTCCGGCGAGGGAGCCATTAGGATAATCGAGGGCGTCATCACCAATTCCGGCCACACGGAGCTGCAGGTCAACCTCCCCAACGAGGGGCAGGTCCCCAACCTCCTCCCCGACGCCGTCGTCGAGACCCCTGCCATAATAAACAGGGGCGGCGTCCACCCCATCCACGTTGTAGAACTCCCCGCGGGCCTCGCCGCCATCTGCAACATCCAGATACTCATCCAGAACCTCGCCGTCGAGGCAGCCGTCCACGGCGACAAGAAGAAGGCCCTCCAAGCCATGCTCGTCGACCCGGTCGTGCAGGACAACGTCGCCGCCGAGAAGGCCTTCAATGAGCTCTTCGAGGCACACAGGGACCTCCTCCCCCAGTTCGAGGAGGCGCTGTGATGCACCTAGTCTTCGTGGGGGCCCACCCCGACGATGAGACGTACGCCAGCGGCACGATAGCGAAGCACATAGCAGGCTGTGGAAAGGCAACGATAGTCGTGGCGACCCGTGGCGGGAAGGGCCACTGGGGGATGCCCTCGGAGGAACTCTGCGAGCTGAGGACGAGGGAGATGGAGGCGGCGGCGAAGACCCTCGGCGCGGACCTACTCTGGCTCGACTACGAGGACGCCTCGGTACCGGCCGGAGACGAGCTCAGAGAGACCCTAGTCGACGTCTACAGGAGGCTCAAACCGGATATCGTCATCACCTTCCACCCCCTCGTCTGGCGTGATGACCACCGGCGCGTCGGCCTCGCCGCGAGCGACGCCACACTTAAGGCGAGCCTCCCCCTACTTCGGACCGCCTACCCCTACCATAGGCCCGAGCCCGAGGTCTACTTCTTCGGCGAGACCATGACCCCCATCGAGTCCGACTCCTTCGTCGACGTCACCGAGCAGATGGAGACGAAGCACAGGGCCTTCCTCTGCCACGCCAGCCAGTGGGTGAGCTGGGAGATCGACGGCCCACCCGACCCCGATCACGCCGAGAAGGTGTGGAACAGGTTCAGGGAACGCTTCGCGGTCAACGGTTCGAGGTGTGGCGCCGGGTATGCGGAGGCCTTCATTGGGAGGGAGAAGGTGAGAAGGGCGTCGTGGCTCCTACCGGGTAGGGCTTAACAAGTCTTTTACGGGGACGCCCCGTATTCTTCAGAGGTCACCGATTTGTCGGGAATGGGTACCATGGTTCAGCTAAGGGAGGTTGGAGGGTCCCGGAAGCCCACGGGCCTCCCGAATGTCGACTACCACTGCCACATAAGCATAACAGAATACACGGACCCAGCCCACCCAACCATCATCTCCGTCAGTGTTGAGGAGTTTCTAGCCGACCTCGATGAGGCGGGCATAGAGAAGGCCGTGGTCCTCAGCGACATGCGGACGACGCCCGAGCAGGTCGCCGCCTTCGTCAAGCAGGCACCCGACAGGCTCATGGGCTTCGGCTACGTCAACCCCATCCTCCGCGGCGCAGAGAAGGAGCTCAGGAGGCAGAGAGAGGAGCTCGGCCTCTTCGGCTTGAAGCTCTACCCCTGCACAGATAGCTACAGCCCCGACGACCCCAACGCCTTCGAGGTCTACAACGTGGCGCAGGAGCTAGACATGCCCGTCCTCATCCACCACGCCGGCATGCCCGAGGCGCACGATCTACTTACACATACGGACCCCGCACAGATAGACGTCGTCGCCAAGAACTTCCCCAAGATGAGGATAATCCTCGCCCACCTCGGCTACCCACGCGTCGACGAGACCCTGTACGTCCTCAGGAAGCACAAGAACGTCTACGCGGACATCAGCTGGCCCTACGGGAACATCAACCACCCGAGCTACCTCTGGCTCCTCTGGAAGGACCTGCTCACCGCGATGAACATGGGCGTCCTCCAGAAGCTCGTCTTCGGGACCGACTACCCGGGGATCAGGCAGAAGCCATACCTCGACATGTTGATGGCCGTGAACAGGTACGCGCCCCACAGGGATCTGCAGATCCCCGCGGAGAAGCTGTGGGCGATGCTTGACGAGAACGTCCAGCCCCTCATGCCTTAGGCGAGCCTCATCTTCCCCTCTACGGCGTCCTCGACGACGTAGGGGATGAACTGGACCATGTCCTCGGGGAGGATGTGGTAGCCCTTCTCGGCGTAGACGGCGTCCCCCGCCGTCCCGTTTATGAACGCGCCGGCGCACGCCGCCTGCATAGGCTCGGCGCCCTGGGCGATGTAGCCCGCCGTGATGCCTGTGAGGACATCTCCGGTTCCGCCGACGGTCATGCCGGGGTTCCCGGTCCAGTTGTATCTCGTGTGGGCGCCGTCGCTTATGACGTCGACCGACCCCTTTAGGAGGATGGTGGAGCCGAGGCGCCTCGCCTCCTCCTCGACCGCCGCGCCCTTCTCCCTCCAGTCACCCTCGGCCTTCCTCCCGGTGAGCACCTCGAACTCCCTGCTGTGTGGGGTGAAGACTGCGGGGACCTTGAGCTTCCGCCTCCCCTCGCCGAAGGCCTTGAGGGCATCTGCGTCGACTACAAGAGGCAGCTTCCTCACTTCGGCCTCCTTGATCAGTTGAAGCGCAGCCTTCTTCGTCTCCCCTTCGAGGCCGAGGCCGGAGCCGACGGCGACGGCGTCGACCTTATCGAGGAACGGCCTCAACTGGGGGATGTTCTCAGGCGTGAGTCTTTCGCCCTTCATCTTGACGACTATCATGCTGGGGGAGATGACGGAGACGCCGTCCGCGGCGGATTCGGGGACGGCGGTGTAGATGAGGTCCACCCCCGTGGCGTGGGCGCCCATGCTCGCCAGCGCTGGGGCGCCGTGATAGGTCTCGCTCCCGCCGACGACGAGGAGGCGCCCAAACATCCCCTTGTGGCTCTCCGCCTCTCGCCTCCTTTGGACGAGGAGGACGTCTCCGGGCCCCGTGAATAGCTCCGCCTCGGCGGGCAACCCCAGCTTAGCGACTATCAACTTCCCGAGCTGCTTGGGCTTACTCCTGAAGCCCGTCTTCGGCTTGTGGAACGTGACGGTGGCGTCTGCTTCGACGCACTCCTCGGGCGCCTCGCCGGTGTCTACCACGAGACCAGTTGGGGTGTCAACAGATACGGTGTAGGCGTCTGAGGCGTTTATGGCGCTGATCATGGCCCTGATCACGGGTGATAATCCTCCGCGGTACGTGTAGCCGATGAGGGCGTCGACGATGGCGTCGGCCTCGATGGGCTCGACCTGACTGGAGTCCTCGACGATCCCAAGCTCCATGCTTCCGGTCATCAACTGGGCCACGTCGAAGTTGTGACGGGTCTCCTCGGATCGTATCGAGTTCGGGTTACCGGCGAGGACCACCTTGACACTGTATCCACGGTCCGCTAGGTGGCGCGCCGTAACGAAGCCGTCTCCACCGTTCCCGCCGAGGCCGCAGGCGACGAACACACGCCCCCCGGGCTTCACCTTCGCCGCGACGGCGTCCGCCACGGCTCCCCCCGCGCTCTCCATGAGTAGGAGGTTTGAGACCCCGAGGTAGTTCGCGTTATACTCCGCAGCCTGTATCTCCCGCGCCTTGAGATATTCGTCGAGGATCATGCCACTTCAACTTCTCAGGTGGCGCGTGAGGCTTTAAGACTCACGGGTGGGTGGCGAGGTCTACGATGGACGCGACGCGGCGGATAAAGGGTGAGGGGGCCACGGGTGCGCGACCCACTATGACGCTCCCGGCGCAGCCGGCGGCCGCCGCCGCCTCGGCGTCCACTGGCTGATCACCGATGTAGACGGTGCTCGACGGCGATATCTTCACCTTGTCGCAGGCGGCGAGCAGCACATCGGGGGCAGGCTTCGGGTTCGCGGCGTCCTCTGAGCCAACGACTACGGAGAAGAGATTCTGAACCCTGAGGATGCCGAGCAGTTCACGAGTTATTCGGTTTGAGCCGTTGGTTGCTATCCCTAGTGTGAAGCCCGTGGCCTTAATGTGGCGTAGACTGTCTTCGGCCCCGGGGAAGAGTCTAGGAGTATAGTCCCTCATCTGGGTGGCGTCCGCGTCGGCGTAGGCGGCCTCCGCAAGCGCCCTCGCCTCGTGCCAGCCCCGCCCCGTCCTGTAGATTGCGACGGCTGCGATCGCCATGTCCTCCCTCCTCGCGGCCTTAGCAACGGGCCCGGACATGTCGATGGAGCGGGTGGCAGGATCGTATCCGCCCAAGGGTGCCCACGTCTCCGCGGCCCGCCTTCCGGCCCTCGCCTCGATGGCGTCGAACCTCAGGGCTGCGAGGCTCCCGTACCTGTTCTCGTCATCCACGAGCGTACCGTCCACGTCGAAGAGGGCGAACTCAAATCCGAGTTCTTCACCATTGACCAGCATACGAGGCAACCATATCACACCCGTCAAGAGCTAGGTAGATCTACCTCACAGCTGGTAACTTTTAAGTACCCTCATCCACTAGAGATATCTGGTAACAAATATGGCGACGGCATTCGTGTTGATAAACGCGGAAATCGGCGCGGAGACCGAGGTGCTGAAGGGCCTGAAGGACATAAAGGAGGTCAAGGAGGCCCACATGGTATACGGAGTCTACGACATCATCGCACGCATCGAGACAGACACCATGCAGGAACTCAAGGACATCATAAGCTGGAAGATCAGGCGCCTCGACAAGGTACGCAGCACCCTGACGATGATAGTTGTTTAAACTGATAAGCCGGCAGTAAACCGGCCTCAATCTTCTACAACTTAAAGCTCATTTTCAGACCCATCACTTCATCGTTCTCCATGACGAGCCTTTCTTTGCCGAAGCTCCACCGTGGGAAGTGGCTTAGGACATCCATCCCGAGGAGGCTGAAGACGAGTTCCTTGGGGAGTGGCGCGTAGCTCAGCCCCGGGGGGAGGACGGCGAGGTTCTCCATGGGGAAGTTGACATAGGCCCGCTTGTTGTCTAGTAGCCCCGCTAGGACGGGGAGGACCACCTCGGCGCGCTGTATCACCTTGAGGTTCGCCGGGCCGTTGGCGGTGACAATAGTCTTCATAACGGTCTGGAGATTGCCATGGTCGATGCCTAGTCTGATGACGTCGTCGGGGAGGATGCAGGAGTTGCTACAACCCGTGTCGACGAGGAAGGTTACTGGCTGATTGATGTAGCCCGGCGGGTACCTGATGTAGCCCTCGACGCGGGCCTGCCTGAGCTTGTCTACGCGCCCTATGAGCCGCATGGCACTCGTATCACGTATCCCCCAACAACCTTTATAGAGCTTTAACCATCAGTCGAAGCGACCCCGGGTTGCTGCTCCACATCGGAATCGACGACACCGACTCCCCCGAGGGCGGCTGCACCACCTATGTCGCCGCGCTGCTAGTGGAGAAGCTGGAGGCGATGGGGTGCAGGTTCGTCGATTACCCGAACCTGCTCCGCCTCAACCCGAACGCGCCGTGGAAGACGAGGGGAAATGGCTCAATCTGCCTCAGGGTAGAAGCGGCCGAGGGCAGAGAGGCGGAGATAAAGAGAGCGGTCATCGACGAAGTCGAGACCCACGCCGAGTTCCAGTGCGACAACACGAACCCGGGGGTAGTGTTCCACATAGGCGACGTCCCCGAGGAACTGAAGGAGTTCCACGACGAGGTCGTCCAGACCATCGTCCACCTCGAGGAGGCGGAGCGTCTGATCGCGGAGCACTGTGCCTCCGCGGTCGCCTGGAAGAACAGGCGAGGCCTAATTGGGGCGTTGGCCGCCATCGGTGGCACACTCGAGGCTGATCACACCTACGAGCTCCTCACATACAGGGTAGAATCGAAGAGGGGTACGAGGAGGTTGGTCGACCCCGAGTCGGTGAGGATGGTGGAGGCGACTCTCCCGGACACATTCAACAGCGTCGACCCGGAGACGGGGCAGGTGCTAATCGCGCCTCGGGGACCCGACCCCGTCCTATACGGCGTGAGGGGGGAGACGCCCGAGTTCGTCCTCGCCGCGATGAGGATGATCAAGGTCGGGGAACCCGTCGAGGGGTGGGTCATCTTCCGCACCAACCAGGGGACGGACGCCCACCTCGCCCGCCGTTACCGTGTATCTGATCTCAAACCCCGCCACCCCTCCATCGTCACCGGCGTCGTCGAGGGCGGGCACAAGATAATCAAGGGGGGCCACGTCATATTCACCGTGGGGGACGGCTCGGGGCGGGTCGACTGCGCCGCCTACGAACCCTCAGGGGGCTTCAGGGACACCGTCACGCGGCTCAGGGAGGGGGACGAGGTGAGGGTCGCCGGGGGCATAAGGGAGTCGGAGGTGGGACTCACGCTAAACCTAGAGTTCCTAGAGGTCCTGTCGTTAGCCGCGGAGCAGAGGCTCGTGAACCCGAGGTGCCCGGCCTGTGGGGGGCCCACGGAGTCGATGGGGCGTGGCCAAGGGTTGAGGTGTAAGAGGTGCGGCCACAGGGAAGCGGGGCTCACAAAGACGACGATGGATGTGCCAAGGGACCTCAAGCCCGGCGTATACCTCCCCCCGCCGAGGGCGGAGAGGCACCTCACGAAGCCCCTCAAGAGATACGGGAAGGAGAAGAAGACCCCACCGGTTACACTCATCACGCCCTGGCACTCAGATTAGCCTTTTAATCCCGCGGAACACTCTCCTCCCCCATGCAGAAGCCCAGGTGCTCGAAGTGCGGCTCCGAGGACCTCGACGACGACATGATCACCATCTATGGTATATGGGGGGAACTCATGAATACCGAGCCGGTGAAGAAGTGTAAGAGCTGCGGCGAGATAATTCGGGAGGGGGAGAAGTGTGAAGACGAGCCTGCCTAAGGAGCGGTACAGCCAAGCCGGCCCTATCTCACCCGTCGTATTAGTGACCGCGGTAGACGCGGAGGGTAAGCCGAACATAATCACCTAGACCCTTCTAACATACCAAATATAGAACTGTTTAAATTGGTAATTTGGTAATTGAGTAAGATGAACACTCAATTGTCAATATGCACCTATTCGGGTGCCTCTAGTTGAAAGCGGTTCGCCCCTACGCTAAAACCGGGATAAAAGCCCCTCCGACTCACCTGAATACTCTAAGCTCTATAATCGTCGGTTCAGGCGCAACCCAGAGAGGAGACGGCCCAGATGAGCCCCGCATAGACGCCGACCCGAGCCTCGAAGCTGAAACGCGACTCAAAAGGTCAGGGGAATATTACTATCTTGGTTACTGTGTCATCATAGTCAGGTGCTGGATAGATGGACCGCGCGCGCAGAGTAGTTTGTTTCACGAGCGCATAGACTGCATTTAAAAATTTAAGAGGATTCCGAATAACCCTTGAAATCCAGTCTTGACTGGACCTTTACTTATAAGGGGTTAAATACTCTCAAAATCCGGAAGGTGGTTAATCGGAATCGAGACTGTGTGAAAACGAAAAATTGGTTAGAAAATTGCGTCTACTTTGTATAGGATACCATAGAAAAATCAATCATATGCTTTAAAACCAGCAATTTTATAAAAACGAAGCGAGTTTTCACACAGTCTCAATCCTCTTTAAATATATACATACAATTCTGGCTATGGGGAGGAGCATGAGCAAAGAGGAACTTCTACGGCTCCTTTTCAAAGGTGTCTACCTAGAAAAGTTTGAGGAAGTTGACCGATCACCGTGCCTAGCGGACCCGGAGAGGTTCAAGATCGTGGCCAAGACAGAAAGGAAACTGGAGGGCGTCCTACCCATCCTCTTCCTGGCGGTACCCAATGCGAGGTACTCTGAGTCCTCCAAGACTATGAGCTACTCTTTCGACAGACATAACGTGGTCGTCGGCTACAACGGAGAAGTAGCGGTGACCTTCATCAAGGACGATGACGAGCTGAAGGATCTGACGAAGAAGATAACCGATCTATTGAACCGTGGACTGGTCTACCAGGCCTCCCACCCAAAAGTACCAAACAACCTCATCGAGGAGAAGAAGAAGTTGAGCCCCATGGTCATCAATAAGAAACTACCACAGACAAACTGTAAGGAGTGCGGCGAGAGCGGCTGCTACGCCTTCGCCTCCAAGCTGTTCATTGGTGAGAAGAGCGTAGAGAATTGCCCATATGCGGACGCTGTGGGTATGAAGAGGCTGCTGCAGCCGATAACCCTGTAGAACCAATGGATGGTGAAGATGTGAAAGTAGAGATATGGGACTCGGACCCCACGAGCGGCTGCTGCTGTGGACCCGCGATGATATCACAGCAGTCCATCCAGAAGATCATGGACTCCATCAACGAGAAGAACACGATCTTGAAGAGGCTGAGAGACGAGTTCAAAGACGTAAAGTTCGAAATCGACATGGTGAGCCCTCGAAGACCCATGAGCAGCTACCCGCCCCACGTCAGTGAGCAACTGTGCAACGGAGCCAGGGCACCAATGGTATTCATTGATGAGAAAATCATCGCAGAGAGTAGGTTCCCTAGCTACGGGGAGTTCAAGCAAATAATAGATGCGAGGGATCGCAAGCAATCCTCCTAGTAATATAAGTGAAGGAAAATTGTTAAACCTGATAAAAGTGATGCCATGAAGAACCGTTTACTCATCTACATGTGCCTCGCCCTCATATTCATCGCGTTAAGTTACGGCGCATATGCCCTCTACTTTGGCGACAAACGTGAGATTTCAACAAATACAATCATACCCCTTAAGACAATCAGCAAAGCACCGGTCTTCAGCTTGATTGATGTTAACGGAACCGCCGGGGGCTTAGAGGCGTACCATGGTGATGTGATCGCTCTCCATTTTATGGCCGTTGGCTGTGGAGGACAGTATACGACGCTTAACGACAACCAGCTACAGCAGCTCAAACTTGTATGCGATTCCAAGTGCAGGGAAGGAGACTTCCACATCATCACCATTGTTGTATCAAGCTGCGAAAGCAGCGACCTAAACCAGATCAAAGGGTACTATAACGTGACTTGGCTATTCGGAAACGATTACGATGATGAGAGACTAGAGATCATCGAACGCTTCAAAAACTATAATCTCGAAGACGGTCAAATACTTCTAATCAATCCTTCCTTTGAGGTCACACACATTTCCCAAGGCAAGGTTACCGCAGGGGACCTTTTCACGGTGTTAAATCACCTACAGGAGGGTTAATAGATTGATTGAGCAAATCATCGGCCTCTTCGTTTACGGGGTCATGACCTTTCTGACGCCCTGCTCGCTTGCTCTAATCTCGGCCTACCTCACATTCACGGTGAGTAATAGCAGCACACCGAGGGCGGGGTTGATAATTGGGCTGGGCTTCGTCTCCGCGATGGGGCTAGTTTTTTGGTTTCTAGGCTACGCCGTATCGTCGCTGATCCCCTTGAGCTGGATCTCAGGCAGGTTATTCTACGGGGCCGCTGGGGCGCTGCTGATTCTGTTTGGAGCCGGAAACCTCGGTCTACTGAACAGGGTTGGCTTGCTTCGAGGAATTAGCGGCGCATATAACGAGCGGGTCAACGCCGCGACGGGGCATGCTCTACAAGCCTCGATTGAGCGGAACCTTTTCCTCGGCTCGTTTATTCTGAGTGTGGTGATTTCGCTTGCTCTTAGCCCTTGTTCACTGGCCCTCGTGCTTCCCGCGGTGATGTACACGCTTTTCAGCGCCCCTACTCCTTTTCATGGCGGTTTCTTGTTAATGGCGTTCGGGGTAGGGCATGCTCTGCCGGTGGTTTTTCTCAGCGTAGTGGCTGCCTCGGCCCGTAAGTTTTTGAGGGAGAGGCTGGTGGGTATTGGTTCAGGATTCACTAAAGCATCTGGGGCTGTTTTTTGTGTTATCGGGATTTTACTTATATTATACTCTTTAAAATATTTCTGAGTGAATAATAGTTAATGGAAATAACTTGTAACATAAACCAGTCTAAACTATGATAAAACGAGGTGGCTGGTACTAGTCACACACGTTGAGTGAGTCTAATTATGAATACACCAAGGCGCTAAATGTTTTTTCGACGAGCATGTTGTCAAGTACCAGGTTTCCGAATTAAATGAACTTATGTAACTTTGTATGATGGGAGTCCTTAAGGCAATTATGATTGACTTATGCCCTCAAAGTATCCTAATCACGGGTTCAAGTGAGACCTTAGCTTTTATCGACTGCCAAACGAGGCTGTACTTCTCAGCCAGCTCCAGCGCACGACGGACCCGTTCCTCGTCGCAGCCTCTCACGACTATTCGCGGACGCAGCACCATATGATCAAAGGTAGAGGTCCTATCTAGGAACTCCTCAACGTGCCCCTCCGCCTCACACGTGTAGCTCACGAGATCTATCTTAAGCCTCTCAACGCTCCAGATGAACATCAGCATATAGCAGGTGTTCAGCGCCGCCACGAACGCGTCCTCAGGCGTCAGCACACCCTCTACTCCCTTGATAGCCGCTGGAGCTGAGAAGGGTAAGGCTGGACCGTTACTGAGTCGAATCTCACCCATGTGGCCGCCTCTCCATTCGGTCTGCGTCTTATACGAAGCCACCTAGTCGGCCTCCATTATCTCATCAACCTTATCAGCCAGCAGCCCAGCCAGTCGCCTCGCCGTCTTCAACCCATCCGCGTCCAATGCCCTCCTGCTCCTTGGAGGCTCGACACCCCACTCCTTCAGCAGCGCCGCGAGCATCGACGCCGGTTGCCTCAAGGAGGGGAAGCTCAACCTATCCGCCTCCAGGCCCATCGCCCAGAAGAACTGGGACTACCACACCCTCAGCGACTTGTAGCCCCTCGCCAACCTCATATAACCAGCTCCGCGTTTAACACTTGATCGCGTTGGGCAACTCACTCTTTATCATGGACGTATTCGCCGAGGCGAAGCTCGAGGGAAATCAGCTCGCCGTGGTAGTCGACAAGGAGAATTGGTCATCCGACCAGATGCAGAGGTTCACCCGCGAGATGAATTTCAGCGAAAGCACCTTCATAACCGGGTCGGACCTGGAGAAGAGGGTCTTCAAGGTCAGGATATTCACCCCCGTCGGGGAGCTGCCCTTCGCCGGGCACCCGACCCTCGGAACCGCTTACGTGGCGGCGAAGGAGCTGCTCAAGAAGGAGGTCCCGGATCTGACCCTCGACTTGAAGGTGGGGATGATCCCGGTCACCTTCCAGAAGGCGAAGGATGGTAAGCCTCTCCTGTGGATGAAGCAGCTCAACCCCGAGTTCGGCGTCACCCACAGGGCGGAGGACATCGCACCCATGTTCGGCCTCAAACCAGCCGACATCGACAACCGGTTCCCCATACAGGAGGTCTCGACGGGCGTCTGGTTCTACATGATCCCGCTCAAGACGAGGGAGGCGCTGAAGAAGATCAAGCTCGACGTCGAGAGGTTCAAGGCCTACTCCGCGGACAAGAAGGCGAAGTGGCCACTACTCTTCTGCCCCGAGCCCGAGGACAAGGGTAACCACCTCAAGGCGAGGATGGTGACGGATTGGACGGAGGACCCTGCCACGGGGAGCGCCAACGGATGCCTGGCGGGATATCTCGTGAAACACCGATACTTCGGTTCGAAGAAGGTCGATGTCCGCGTCGAGCAGGGCGCCGAGATTAGCCGCCCCAGCATCCTCTACCTGCGGGCGGAGGAGACGAAGGATGGCATCGACGTCAGGGTCGGTGGCAAGGTCGTCATGGTCGCCCGCGGGGAACTCGTGTGAGTAGACCAATCCGGAGAGACCCACCCAACTTTCGGTATTAACTAGAAACCCTCTTAACACCTCCACGTGTCGATTCCCCCCATGAAGCAGAGGGTCACGTTCAAGATCAGGGAAGCCACGGAGGTGGATATCCCCATCATCATGGACCTCGCCAAGCAGCTAGCCATCTACGAGAGGTCCCCTGAGAGCTTCGTCGCAACACCCGGCGACTACGAGAAGTGGGGGTGGGGACCCGACGCCATATTCAAGGTGCTCCTCGCCGAGAACACGGGGAAGGAGGGGCCGAGGTACGTGGGTTTCGCCCTCTACTACTTCACCTTCAGCACGTGGACGGGGCGACCGACTCTCTGGCTTGAGGATGTCTTCGTCCCCGAGGAGCTGCGGGGCAGCGGGATCGGCTCCTCGCTCCTCAATAGGCTGGCGATGATAGCCCTCGACAAGGGATGCACCCACATGGAGTGGACCGTCTTGGACTGGAACGAGCCGAGCAGGAAATTCTACTTCGGCTTCGGGGCCAAGGCGATGGATGAGTGGACGACCTTCCGCCTCACTCCCAAGGAACTGGTGGGGCTCGCCGGACAGTAGCTACGTCTATTCCGGCCCTCGGCGTTGAGCCTGATGTTTAAATATCCCCCACCTAAACGATTAGCAGGCAAGGGGCAGGAATATGTCACGTGGAAGAGAATACGACGAAGCGATCACCATCTTCTCCCCTGAGGGACGCATCTACCAGGTCGAGTACGCCCTTGAGCTGGTGAAGCGCGGCGCACCCGTCGCGGGAGTCATATCGAAGGAGGGGGTAGCCCTTGCCGCCGTCGAGGTGCTACAGAACAGCCTCGAGGACCCCCGATTCAGTAAAAAGCTGTTCGAGTTCGACACACACGTCGCCGCCGTCATCGCCGGGTTGAGCCCCGACGCACGCGTCCTCGTGCGCGAGGCCCGCTACGCCTGTCAAAGCAACAGGCTGACCTACGACGAACCCATGGGGATCGAGAGCCTCGTGAGCAACATAGGCGATTCCCTGCAGCAGTACACGCAGAACGCTGGTGTGCGCCCATTCGGGGTCAGCATGATAGTCGCGGGCGTCGACGCCACGGGGCCCCGCCTCATAACCACGGACCCTAGCGGCAGCTACCGGGGCTACAAGGCGACGGCACTCGGCATGAACAGCGAGAAAGCCAAGGAGCTCCTGGAGAAGAAGTACGGGGCGGACCTATCCCTCGACGAGGCGGTCTCACTCGCCATCGAGACGATAAAGGTTGCCTACACCAACGATCTAAAACCCGAGAACATCAACGCCGCCGTAATCCCTACGGAGACGAAGACGTTCAAGAAGCTCACCTTGGAAGAGATCAAGAAATACTTCTGATCCCCTAAATTATCGACCTCGTTCGCCCCGGTTCCGGGCGGGGAAGAGAATGGTTAAACCGGCGCCTTCCAATGGTTTCCCATGATGGAGACCCGCTATCAGGAGAGGCTGGACGAGGAGACCGCTCGTTGCATCATCTGTCCCCGAATGTGTACGCTTAAGCCGGGGCAGCGAGGCTTCTGCGGCACGAAGGAGAACCAAAGGGGGCGGATAGTTAACCTCACCTACGGCCTCCTCAGCGCCATAGCGGTCGACCCCATAGAGAAGAAGCCACTCGCCCACTTCTACCCGGGGAGCCTCAGCCTGAGCATAAGCAGCGTCGGCTGCAGCTTCACCTGCCCCTGGTGCCAGAACTGGCACCTCTCCACCGCCAAGCCCGAGGGCGGGTTGAAGCGGGTCCCCCCGGAATACGTCGTCGACATGGTGAAGCGACAGGAGTGCACGAGCATCAGCTACACCTACAACGAGCCGCTGATCAACCTCGACTACGTCGAGGACACCGCCAGGCTGGCGCGGGGGGAGGGGGTGAAGAACGTCCTCGTCACAAACGGGTACATCAGCGGGGAGGCGCTGGGGAGGGTGGTGGACGTGATCGACGCCGCCAACGTCGACTGGAAGGGCTTCAATGAGGAGTTCTACAGGAAGCACTGCTCCGCAGACCTCCAGAGCGTCCTCGACGCCACGGTGGAGATGCATAGGAGGGGCGTCCACGTC
>Ga0315273_10003715_pt1 | contig 18426 bp, 17 predicted proteins | sample YL17G02_0_MG_FD_205753 | JGI IMG/M metagenome (GOLD analysis project Ga0315273, IMG submission 205753) | Sediment microbial communities from Yellowstone Lake, YNP, Wyoming, USA - YL17G02_0 | ecosystem: Environmental > Aquatic > Freshwater > Lake > Sediment | place: USA: Wyoming | collected...
CCGGTAACGAGTTGGGAAAAGAAGTTCTTTCCAAGACCTCATTGGCCCAGTAACGAATCTGGGTCAAAAAGCCCTCGTCGATCACTTCGGGACATACGATTTGGATGCGTTCGCTCATCTCATTCCATGGCCTTATTCTTCAAAGACATATCCCCTGGATAAAAAGTGACCCTCAATGACTCGCTGGACCTCCTGATTTACCATGCGATTGAGATCCGCCGCCGACCGGCTCCTGACTTCTTTGATCAGAAGAGAGCAATTATAACGGATTTTACTTCTTCTTGTCCTGATTTGACAATCTCGCCCTCTCTAATTATTCCCAAAGAAGAATTCTTTACTTCCGCTTTTCGCTATGCCTTAGGCGCTCTGCGATTCTTTAAGAAAAGAGGGTATTTGTGTAGCGTCCCTAGTCCAAAGTCAAAGAATAATCAGGATTTAGGTTAGGATTTGACCTGGCCAATCGTTTTTGCTATGATTGGGCCAATTCCAAACTTCCCCAACAAACCTTTTCCCTGGATTCGAAATCCAGGCCTCCCATCTTGGAGGGGGGATAAGCATGCGGGGTGATCAATTAGTTCGACAGGCGCGGGTTATCCGGCCTATCGAGGCCAGCCCCAACGAGTTTACCGTAACAGAGATCGCGCAGCGGGAAGCACGCCAGGCGACCGGGTTTCCTCTGTATACCGAGAGAGTCGATCGGGCAAACCACTGGACTTTCATAGACACCTTCAAATTTAAGATCCCTTCTTTCCTGTCCCACAAACCGCAAAAATCGCCAACAAATATTGTCAAGTCATTGGTGTCCTACATAGAATTTTGGTCTCTTGCGGGTAAAATATTGCGAAAGAAAATCTTTGCCTCTTTGCGTAAATGGGCGTTGGGACTTGAGGGGAAGCGAAATGGCAAAACGAAACTACTGGCTCGATCTTTTCACAGGCGTCACTTGGCGGGAATTTAAAGCAGCTGGCGGGAAAGTTTCCGGTTTCCGTGAGGGCCGTTGGAATACCGTTCAGAAGATTAAGCCTGGTGACTATCTCCTTTGCTACCTTACAGGAATATCGCGCTTCATTGGCATCCTTGAGGTCATAGATAAACCATTCAAGGATAAGAGTCGTATCTGGAAAGACGAAGACTTCCCATGCAGGCTAAAGGTCAAAGTCATCGTTGAACTGACCCCCGAAACGGCCGTCCCGGTTTTTGAGCTTCGCGACAAACTAACTATTTTCCAAAATCTCAGCAGTCCTCATGCATGGACGGGCCACTTTCGCGGGTCACCGGTCAAATGGGACCAAGTAGACGGAGAGGCCGTCGTCGCGGCTATCCAAGAAGCCCAGGCCAATCCCACCGTTCGATCTTTTGATGAGCGAAAGCTCAGGTACCGTCCCCGGCCGCTTAAGGCGAAGATCGGTTCGGTAACCATACCGGAGAGTGAAGAAGACGCACTATTCGAACAAGAGCCTGAAGGCAGGAAGCCGGGGGAACATACTGAAATCCAATGGCATCTCTTGAAGCTGGGGTCGGATATGGGATTTGATCTTTGGGTTGCCAGAAATGATCGCAATAAGGTATGGGATGGCAAGAAATTCGGTGACTTACCCAGACTCAAAGCCGAACTCCCCCTCCAGTTCGATGATGCGACCAACAGAACTATTGAATTGATTGATGTCCTTTGGCTGAAGGGAAATGCCATCGTAGCAGCATTCGAGGTCGAAAGCACGACTTCGATTTATTCTGGCTTGCTTCGGATGTCCGATTTGGTTGCCATGCAGCCAAACCTCAATATTCCGCTGTATCTTGTCGCACCCGATGATAGGCGGGAGAAAGTCATTATAGAAGTCAACCGGCCAACCTTTTCCAGACTCACTCCGCCACTTTCTGAAACATGCCGGTTTATCTCATTCAGCACGCTGAAAGAGCAGATCAAGGCAGCGAGCAATTTCATTCGTTTCGTGAAGCCAGAATTCCTGGAAGAGATTTCCGAATCTTGTGAGATCGAGGAGGTGTAACCACAATTCGCAACATAACGGGAGGGTTTGGGGGAGCGACGTCTCCGGAGCAGCGTTCTTCGGCGGCTGCCTGTACTGATTCGGTCTCAAAGATCGAGGAAGGAGGCAAGTCAATGAGGGTAAAAAACAATACGGACGCTCCTCAGGTGCAAATCAACTGGAAGCATATATTCCTGGTGGTTCTTCACTTTGTCGTTTTTGTTTTCTTGGCTTTTAGCCAAGATTTCACAACACAGGTGGCCGCCAAGGCGCTGCCCCAAGCCCTTCAAGTTGGGAGCCTTGCCGTTGAGCGGCCGTGTACTAACCCATAATAAAAAAATGGAAAGTCTATGGCACAATTGGAACACATAGAAGCTATCGAAAAGCGTCTCTGGACCGCAGCTGACACGCTCAGGGCGAATTCGAACTACGCCAGCAACGAATACTTCCTGCCCGTGATGGGCCTAATCTTCCTCCGGCACGCATACAGCCGTTATCTTGGAGTGAAGGGCGACATCGAGGCCAACCTTCCCAAGCGGGGCGGCAAGACCCGCGAGCTGATGAAGGAAGATTTTTCGCAGAAAACGGCAATTTTCCTACGTCCTCAGGCTCAGTTCGATTACCTCGTAGCTCTGAAGGACAGCGATGATCGTGCCAAGGCGATCATCGGCGCCATGGAATCCATCGAGGCCGACTATGAGAGCTTGCGGGGTGTGCTGCCCAAAGGCGAATATCAGGAATTGGACAATGCGGTGCTCGGCCAACTTCTGCGTACCCTGGACCCCGAAGAATTGAAACGTACCTCCGGCGACGTCTTCGGACGCATCTATGAATACTTCCTAACCCAGTTTGCCGACCTGAAGGCCCATGATAACGGAGAGTTCTTCACCCCCGTGTCGCTGGTCTCCCTGATTGCCAACGTACTGGAACCAGAACAAGGCACCGTGCTCGACCCGGCGTGCGGTTCTGGCGGGATGTTCGTTCAGAGTGCTCACTTTGTGGAACGGCTGAAACAGAACCCTGCCGATAAGCTCACTTTTCGGGGCCTGGAGAAAAACGCCACTACCATTCGCCTCGCCAAGATGAATCTGGCCGTCCACGGGCTCGAAGGCGACATCCAGAAGGCGATCACATATTACGAAGACCCACACGAGCTGCTTGGCAAGGCCGATTTCGTCATGGCCAATCCGCCATTCAACGTAGATGAAGTAGACGCCGACAAGGTAAAGCGCGACCCTCGCCTGCCCTTTGGCCTGCCAGGCGTCAACAAGAGTGGCAAGGTATCTAACGGAAACTATCTTTGGATCAGCTACTTCTACAGCTACCTGAATGAGAAAGGCCGATCTGGTTTCGTTATGTCCTCCCAGGCCTCCAGTGCCGGGCGTGATGAGGCCAAGGTCCGCCGGAAGCTGATCGAGACCGGCGACGTAGATATCATGGTCGCTATCCGCCCGAATTTCTTCTACACCCGCACTGTGCCCTGCGAGCTATGGTTTCTGAACCGAGCCAAGCCCAAGGAGGACAAGGATAAGATCTTGATGATCGATGCGCGTAACATCTACCGAAAGGTAACGCGGAAGATTTACGACTTCAGCCCCGAGCAGCTTCAGAATATTTTGTCCATCGTTTGGCTCTACCGAGGGCAGCCCGACCGATACCTCGAACTGGTTGCCAGCTACTGTGCGCGGATGCTGGAAGAGGCGGGGGCCTGCTTCGCCTCTAAGGAGGGCGGCAGCAAAGAGATACGACCACTTCCCGAATATTTAGAATCTCTGAATACCCTCCGCGACTCCATTCAGCCATTCCTGGATACCCTGGCCAAGGACACTGCCCATGCCGAGGTCCTGGAACAGCTGGTCGATAGTATAAGGGTTTTCGCTGCCGACATAGAAACCTTTCGTAAGGCTGTGGAGCGCGAACAGGCCGCTTGGAAAAAGCAGAAAAAAACAAACGGTGCCCTGAAAGAAGCGGTAGACAGGCTGGCCTCGCTGGCTGAAACCAGCCGGGACCTGACCAAACAGGCCGACCTGATTTACAAACTGGCATCGCGGCTGATCGACATCTGCGAGACCGTCTGTCGTGCGAAAGAAAGCGACAAATGGGCAAATCGCGAGGTCGCCCGTGGCCGGAAAGCTGTCGACCTGGCCCGTCAGGCCGTCACCGAGCAGCTTAAGCAGGTGCGCTACTTCCATCGGCACGCTTACTGGCTGACCGAGCGATTCCCGGAGGCCAAACTGCGGGATATTGAAGGCCTGGTTAAACTGGTTGGCACAAAGGAAATAGAAGCCAACGACTGGAGCCTGACTCCTGGCCGCTATGTGGGTGTGACCCCAGAGGAGGAGGACGATAACTTTGACTTCGAGGAAGCCCTTCGCGACATCCATATTGAACTGGAAGGCCTTAACACCGAAGCTGCGGACCTGGCCGCTCAGATCGCCAAGAGTTTTAAGGATCTGGGAATATGAGCTGGCCAACTGTGACATTCGAAACTTTGTATGCCGAACCGTCTCGCAACGGAGTATACAAGTCAAAGGAGCATCACGGAACCGGTGTGAAAATCGTCAATATGGGGGAGCTTTTCGCCTATGACGTAATAGCTGACCAAGAGATGAATCGTCTGCGAATGGATGAAGTGGAAATGAAGAAATCTGGCCTCTCGGATGGGGACCTTCTATTTGGGAGACGATCATTGGTCGAATCTGGAGCCGGGAAATGTTCTTTAGTTGAAGGTCTCTTGGAACCGACGACATTCGAATCATCAATCATTCGAGTAAGATTAGACCAGTGCAAGACAAACCCTCGGTTTTATTATTACTGGTTCAAGTCTCATCACGGCAAAGGAGTAATTCATGCCATCGTAACCGGAACCAATGTTAAAGGAATTACAGGGAATAATCTTAAGAGGGTCAGGGTTGTTTACCCACCACTCAAAGCTCAGAGCTCCGTGGCATCAAAGCTACGTGTTTACGATTCCCTCATCGAAAACAACCGCCGCCGGATTCAGTTGCTGGAGCAGGCCGCCCGCCTCCTTTATAAGGAGTGGTTTATTCGCCTCCGCTTCCCCGGCCACGAGCATGTGAAAATCAAAGACGACGTGCCGGAGGGATGGGAAAAGAAGACAGCATTCGATGCCATGGAGGTCCTCAGCGGAGGTACTCCAAAGACCGGGATCGCCGACTACTGGGATGGAGATATACCGTTCTTCACGCCAAAGGACATAACAAATCACATTTATGCCCATGACACCGAGAAAACCCTGACCGAAAACGGGTTGTACAACTGCAACAGTAAGCTATATCCCAAAGATACCATTTTTATCACTGCTCGTGGGACTGTCGGCAATATAAATATCGCCCAAACCGACATGGCCATGAACCAGTCATGCTACGCTTTGATCGCAAAGCCCCCGCTGAATCAGTATTTCCTTTATTTCGCGTTAGTAGAGGGGATTGAGCAATTCCGAAGCCGAGCCGTCGGGGCCGTTTTTGACGCGATCATTCGCGATACATTTAAACTTATCCCCTTCGTTGTCCCCACAGAACAACTTGTAAGTGCCTTTACGGACCATGTATCGCCTATCATTCGCCAGATTGACATTATTACGAGCCAAACAAGGAAGCTCGTCAAAGCAAGAGATATTCTGTTGCCAAGGCTGATGAACGGAGACATTGCCGTATGAGCCTGATGACCGAAGACAACCTGGTTCAGCAAACTACTGCGGAGTACCTCGAAAAAGAGCATGGCTGGGAAACGGTCTACGCCTACAACCAGGAGACCTTCGGTCCCGAGGGCTTGCTGGGTCGATCGTCAGACCGAGAGGTAGTGCTCACCCTTTACCTGAAAGCTAAGCTGGTCGAACTGAACCCCAATCTTCCCGAGGACGCCTACCAGGACGCTGTCCGCCAGATCGTCGAGTACAGCGGAATCCAGACCCTGCTGGCCACCAATCGGGATAAGTACTCGCTTATCAAGGACGGTGTTCAGGTTTCCTTCCGCAACGAGAAAGGCGAACTCAAAAAAGAACGCCTGCGCGTCTTCGATTTCGATGAACCCACAAACAACCATTTCCTTGCCGTTAGGGAGCTTTGGGTGCGAGGTGACCTCTACCGCCGCCGGGCTGATATCATAGGTTTTGTCAATGGCATTCCGCTGCTCTTTATCGAATGCAAAAACATTCATAAGGACCTACATGTCGCCTATAATAAGAACCTTGCGGATTACAAAGACACCATACCCCATGTTTTTAACCATAACGCCATCATCATGCTTGGCAACGGCGACAAAGCCAAAATCCGTTCGATTTCCAGCCGCTTCGAGCATTTCCATGAATGGAAACGCCTGGCCGAAGAAGAACCCGGTGTCGTAGACATGGAGACGCTGCTCAGGGGTATCTGCGACAAGCAGAACTTCATGGACCTGCTGGAAAACTTCATCGTTTTCGATGATTCATCAGGCGAGCTAGCTAAGATCATTGCCCGCAATCACCAGCTCCTCGGCGTCAACCGCGCTATCGAAGCAGTCAAGGATCGTAATAACCGCCAGGGCAAGCTGGGTGTGTTTTGGCATACCCAGGGTTCGGGAAAAAGCTACTCCATGGTGTTCTTCACCCGCAAGGTCCATCGCAAGCTCGGGGGCAACTTCACTTTCCTCATCTGCACCGACCGTGACGACCTCGACCGGCAAATCTACAAGACATTCGCCGGTTGCGGGCTGGTAGATAACGACAAGGACCCTTGCCGCGCCAGCAGCGGTGAACACCTGGAGCAGTTGATTGGCGAGCACAAGGCCTATGTCTTTTCCCTGATCCAGAAGTTCAATAAGGAAGTAGAACCGGACCAGGAATATTCGCAGCGAAATGATCTCATCGTCATTACTGATGAGGCCCACCGCACCCAGTATGGCCTGCTGGCCCTCAACATGCGCAATGCCTTGCCAAACGCAAGCTACATCGGATTCACCGGCACCCCGCTTTTCAAGGACGACGAGATTACCCGCCGTGTTTTCGGGGACTATGTCTCCACCTACGACTTTCAGCGGGCCGTGGAGGACAAGGCCACAGTCCCTCTTTACTACGATGCCAGAGGGGAGAAGCTGGGTGTCGCTGTAGGCGACCTCAACGAGCGCATCGCAGAAAAGCTGGAAAGGCTGGAAACGGAGGATATTGACGTCCAGCAGCGTTTGGAGAAAGAACTTAAGCGCGATTACCACATTATCACCGCTGGCAAGCGCCTGGACCAGATCGCCCGCGATTTCGTCGAGCATTACTCCACGGCATGGGAAACCGGGAAGGCCATGCTGGTCTGCATCGATAAGATCACCTGCGTGCGCATGTACAACCTGATCGCTAAATATTGGGACAAGCGAGTCGGCAAATTGGAAGCCGAGATGACTACGGTGACCGATGAACAGGAGGAAGTTCATCGCCGCCGCCGGATCGCCTGGATGCGTGAAACCCGAATCGCGGTCGTGATCAGTGAGGAACAAGGGGAAGTCGATAAATTCCGAAAATGGAAGCTTGATATTACCCCGCACCGAAAGCTGATCAAGGACGGAATAGATATTCCCAAATCTTTGCTCCATAAGCCCAAATTCAAAAACATGCAGCGGATGGAATTGGATGATGCCTTCAAAGAAGAGGAACACCCGTTTCGCATCGCCGTCGTCTGCGCCATGTGGATGACCGGCTTTGACGTACCGAGCCTATCCACCCTGTACCTCGACAAGCCGCTCAAGGCCCATACCCTCATGCAGGCCATCGCCCGCGCCAACCGCGTCCATGAGGGCAAGAATAACGGCCTGATCGTCGATTACTGTGGGATCCTGAAGAACTTGCGCAAGGCCCTGGCTACTTTTGCAGGCAGGGCGGACAGCGGGCATGGTGGGGAGGGTAATGACGGAGAACAAGACCCCACTAAACCAGAAGAAGAATTGCTGGCCGATCTAGAGGAAGCCGTCACCTTTATTCGGACATTCCTGTCCGAACGAGGGGCTTCGCTTGATGCCATCATCGTGAAAACTGGATTTGGGCGTAATGCTGCCATTGTGGCCGCAAAGGAGGCCGCAAACGAAAACGACGAGACGCGTAAACGCTTTGAAGTAATGTGCCGCGAGGTCTTCAAGAAGTTCAAGGCCTGCATAAATGTCAAAGGCATAAACGAGCACCGCAAGGAATATGACGCGGTCAATATCGTTAATAAGAGCCTCCAGGAGGATCGGGAAAAGGCGGACATCACCGAGATCATCCGACAGCTTCATCAGATAGTAGATGAGGCCATCGAAACCAGGACACCTGAGGCGGCGGATCTATGGAAACCATATGACATCAGCCAGATTGATTTTGACCGGCTTCGGAAGGAGTTTGAACGAAGCCCGGCCAAGCGGACAACGGTTCAGAATCTCAAGCAGGCAATTGAAGACAGGCTTCAGCGCCTGTTAGGACAGAACCCGATGCGTTCGGATTTCCAGCATCATTATGAGGAGATTGTCGCCGATTACAACCGTGAGAAAGACCGGCTGACTATTGAGGCGACCTTTGAGGCTCTTCTCAAATTCGTTCAAGAACTTGGTGAAGAAGAAAGCCGAGCCATCCGCGAGGGGCTTGATGAAGAAACCCTTGCCTTATTTGACCTCCTGAAGAAATCGGACCTCAAGGCAGCAGACATCAAACAAATCAAGCAAGTCGCTTCCGATCTACTTAAGAAGCTAAAGGCGGAGAAACTAAAGATCGACCACTGGCGAGACAAGGAGACCACCCGCGACGCTATTCGCGTCACAATTCGCGATTTCTTGTGGAGTGATAAGACGGGGCTTCCGGTGGATAGCTACACCGAAGATGAAGTGAACACCAAGGCCGAGGAGGTGTTCAGGCATGTGTATCGGGTTTATCCAACAGTTCCGTCTCCGTTCTATGCCGCTGTTGCATAAACCGCATCGGAAAGCGCAGGGTTGTGTCTCAATAGAAAGAGGGGGCGTGAATTCTGAATTGACCTGACAAAGAGAATGCGGGTTTTAATTTGGGATATGCTGAGGCAAGCCAGGATCAATCGATCTGCGAATGCCGCCAAAATGCGAAGTCTAAAACGATACTTGTAAGTTGTCTCGGAACAAACGTACCCCACGTCCACGTTTATTTAACTTTGGAGGGACCAACAATGGGGCAGATCTATAGACAGGGTGAAGACGAAATCCGAGATATCGTACTGACTTTTGACGACGGACCAAATCCTGAGACTACCCCCGTACTGCTGGACATTCTGGCACATTACGAGATAAAGGCCCTATTCTTTGTCGTCGGTAAACGCTTGACTACGCGAGGCGGCGCGGCGATCGCCAAGAGGGCAGCAGCTGAAGGGCACATTGTTGGCAATCACACTTTTGGCCATCCCAACCTCCGCGAGCTCGGCTTCCAGAGAATTCGGGAAGAAATTACTCGAACCCACGACCTGATTTGTGATTGCGTTGGGCAATGTAATATCTTTCGCCCACCGTACGGGACGGTCAATGCGATCACGTCACAACTCCTTTTGGATCTGGGGTATTCGTCGGTTCTTTGGAACGTCGATACACTCGATTGGAAGCACCGGCGAGAAGGGACTTGGGTGCGCCATGGTATGGGACAAATAGAGGCGCGGCAGAACAGTATTGTCCTCTTGCACGACATTTATAGGACTACCGTCGAGTACGTGTGTCGGTTCATAGAAAAGATCAGAGGGATTCCGACTAGTCGATTCGTCCTATATTGATTGGAGTTGGGCATAGGTGAGAATGGCTTTTGGGTCAACAGAATATCTGCAAGATCGAACAATGAACTGGATGCCACAACTCTCGGCTGCGCTTGCGGCAGACGGTACTGTTTTAGGGTCTGTGTACACCGAAAAGAGGCTGTCCATTCCCTATTCCTCGCTAAGCCGTGAAGTGATTGCAGCGGTGCTGAGTGCAGAGGATAAACGCTTCTTCAGCCATCACGGAGTTGACTGGATCGCCATCCTCCGCGCCGCTTGGAGGAACGTACGGGCGAGGCGAATAGTACAGGGGGGCAGTACCATTACTCAGCAACTTGTTCGAAACATTGTGCTACGCGATAACAAGCGGTCGATATCTCGCAAGATAAGGGAAAGCTATATGGCTTTGTTGATCGAACGACAGCTGGGGAAGCGGCAGATACTGGAGGCATATCTGAACGCAGTGTATTTTGGCCATGGTCTTTATGGTATTAGAATGGCGGCCCTTCACTATCTGGCTAGGGAGCCCTGGGAAATAGATTCTGAAGATGCAGCATTGCTCGCCGGTATGCTGAAAGGGCCCGGTCGTTATTGCAGATGCTGCAATCCGGCAATTGGACGGGACAGAACCCAATGGGTTCTCGGCCGGATGGCGAGCAATGGTTTCCCCATCAGACGTCGACCGCTGGGTACCTCCACGCGACGAATTGTCCGCAGAAGAACGCTGGACACTGTTTTTCCAGCAACTGTTCCCTATTTCCTGGACTACGTTAAGCAATGGCTTCTTGGTTCCTACAAATCGCATTTTCCAGGACGCAGTCTCATTGTCAGAACCAGTCTTGACGCCGGTCTACAGGGTGTTCTTGAAAAAATATGCCGCGATATTCACATAGAAGGGTTCGTTGGTCGGGTTGCATGTGTAATCCAGGATGCGACTAGCGGATTTGTTCGGGCACTTGCGGGGGGCGTGGATTTTCAAATACACCCCTTCAATGTCGCAGTCAATGGTACGTTGCAGCCTGGTTCCACGATAAAACCCTTTGTCTTGGCGGCTGCTCTTGAGTTAGGGATATCTCTAGAGAAAACGTATGTCTCGCATCCGCTAGAGATAAGGCTACCACACAGCCGGGTTTGGCATGTTCGGAATTATCAAGGGGTCTACCGGGGGGAGATCACTCTTGAGGAGGCGCTGGTCCATTCGGACAACAGTGTTTTCGCTCAGCTGATTCTGGAAATAGGTGTGGACCACCTGGCTGCCTTATTAACTCGACTGGGCTTGGAAGCTGGGCCGGTAACTCTGGCTGCCGGAATTGGATCTCTAGCGAGGGGGGTCTCACCACTGAAAATCGCCTCTAGTTACAGTGTTTTTTCTACAGAGGGTTTTTTTCACCCCCCAACCCCGATGATAAGTTTGGAAACCGAGTGGGGTGAGAAAATCGCAAAAAATGATGAGGGGCCGGTTCTAGTGTTTAGTTCATCCACAGCCGGAAGTATTCGTAGGATTCTCCGGGATGTGGTAGTCCGTGGAACAGGGGCCCTCTCCCAAGGAGACAACGCGATCCATGCGAAAACCGGCACTACAGACGATGGGTCATGGTATGTGAGCTTCGATTCTGCCTTTAGGGTCCTTACATGGGTTGAGTTTGCTCAGAGGGATCAGCCAAGGGATTATGAAGAAAAAGGCGTTACAGCTAAGTCCCTTGCAGAGCGTATATGGAATCTGCTCCAATCTGGTTCATATTGCTCCACACAGATCTACGGCGTGTTCAGAGGGATAGATAGATTATCGGTACGAGATCTTCTTTGGTTGGAGGATGAGTTCGCGTGAATGCTGATCCAATTTATGTGCTTGACACTCACGCGCTTGTATGGTTCCTAAAACGGAACAAGCCCTTGGGAAGGCGAGCGCTGAGCATTATGCTTCATTGTAAGTCGCAATTGGTAGCTCCTATCTTCGTATTCGAAGAAATAGCTCAGAAATCTATCAGATCCGATTATCGGTCTGATCGAGTCGGTATCCCACCAGGAACGGCCCTGCGCGTTGTTTTGGGATCAAGTAACATCAAGGTGTTTCCTAAGTCACCGGCGGTGGCATTGGAAATAATGCGGCTCGAACGCGCCGTGGGTTCCAAGAAGGAGACTTTGCCAAAACAGGACATCCCCATTTGCGCGACCGCACTGGCAATCACGAAGGCCCTTCGTGGTCATTCTCAGGTTTTCCTGATTTCCAGGGACTCAGGCATACGAAAATGGGGCCGAATACCGGTGATTTGGGAATAGGGCCAGGGAGTTTGGGGCACCCAATGTGGGATTGGGAGACGTAGTGAAAGCGCCGGGGAAAACCGGCATGGCGTAAGTGGTGAAAGTTCACTACGGAGTAAGGAGTAGCGAACCGCTCTGGCCCCAAGCTATGCCTCGACGACCAGTGAAGGCGTCGCGGTAGGGATGCCGGTTGCCCGGCACCCCCGCACAGATCCCGGCGTGCGGAACTACCGCACCGGGCTCTTGCCTCAGGTAGATAGGGGCGGGGGTCAAACCTAAACGATACACTTTGTGGTTCAGGACATTTGGTAAGGCTTCTGTAACCAAATGGATAAGATTGAAAATTATTAGACCAAAGGAGGTTTCAAATGTCAAAGTCTATTCACGATAAAATTGCTGAACAAATTGCTAAGAAGATTGGCACCGAGTATAAGGCTCACGAAGGGATAGACATTGTTAAGGATAGGGTTATTGAAGTGGAAACCAAGAAAGCTTCACTTCCTCAAGGCTTGCAGCAAGTAATTAGATCACAAAAACCGCGATATCTAGCAGTAAATAAGCCCAACATTCAAAACGCTTTGGAGATAACAAAAGGCACTGGCGTGGGTGTAATGGGTCCAACGGGAAGAATTATTAAGAGAGCTTCAAGAAAGGGCTAATGTCAGATGAAAGCTGTCAAGTCTACGTGCAGCCCTTGAAACTACATATCTTGCAGGTGAAAGTCCTGCCGCAGGAATTGTCTAGTTACCTGGGTAGTGATATCCAATTTAGGAGGAGGTGACGAATCCCAAGTAAGCTCGGAAGTAAAAAGCTCGATGGATTTCATGATGGAGGCGAGCGTGCAGTTCGGCACGGGCGCTGAGCAAAACCGGGGGCTGCAGAATAAAGCGAACATTCAGCGGAGGCATTTCAGGCTGCTTATTTGCTGCATGCGAGCATGTCGGATGTAGCTGCAGTCGGAGCGAAACTTCGGGTCTTCTGCGGACCATAAGGAATGCTGGTCTCCAGTAAGAAGGAATGGGGGGAAGGATAGGATGCTTTCGGAAAAACAAATTCCACTTAAAAATGTCGTAGGAATGGATTATGAACCGAGGAATGAAGCCGGTGTCATTATATTATTCGCACTTTTGATGAAAAGATTGAATTTTTCCGGAGTTGTTGAGGCACAAAAAAAGTTTCCAGATTGCATTGGCAGAAGGCAGGGTCAGAGGGTTTCTATCGAGTTTGAATATAAATCTAAAACTTTTATTACCCATGGGCACCTAGAGGAGCTCGGGAGAAAGAAATGCACAATCATCTGTTGGGAAGACAACTGGGCGAAACCTCCCCGAAATATTGAAATAATATCGTTAAGTAAAAAATTGGGCATTTCTAATAGAGTGAGATTAGCCCACGCAAAAGCTGTTGAAGATATCGAATTTCTTGATAACCCCAATAGGAAAACCGTTCAATGGTCTATGCCTAAGGCGACTAAAAAGGGAGACCTAATACTAATTTGGCGAGCAGGGGCGGGGCAATCAACATTTCAAGATATTTTATTAGCCCTTGAAGATGCTAGCCCTAAACGAGGTTATTCGGGATATGGTAATTGTAAGATACTTTGCCATTTAAAAAATCCGATTGCTTTGAAGGATATCAAAAGGCACAAAGAATTGAAAAGGACTTCCTTGGCTAAACAACAATTTTATCAAGGGATGAATAATGAGCTGACTCCTTATTGGCCATATGTATATGAATTGATTATCGATAGAAATTCTAACGTGAGGAAAATTCTTAAAACTTTTACTCCGGGAATTTTCACAATTTAGGGTACCAGAATACCTTAAAGATATTTTCGAATTGCTGTGAAGGAATGGGGTCAGGCATAACTAATTAACTTTTACGAATTTCTTATTACGAATCAGATTTTTCTCTAAGATTTCCACACGATGAAAAAAGCCTCGATCCACCCCAAGCCGCTCCTTTTTTGAAAAGGAGCTACCTCGGCGTCCGGGAAAATCAATGAAACCGAATCCTCTGAATTTTGGCCCGAGATGAGAAAAACCACCGCTTTAGATCTCGATCACTAACTGCCGCATGCCCACAGAAACATTTCCATCGGGGGTCTTGCCGGCACTGGCTTGTCAATCATGCCGAGTTGAGCTACAAATTAGAGATGATGGAGAAGAAATATGATGCCCAGTTCAAAGTCGTATTCGATGCCATCCGCCAACGGATGGCCAAGCTTCAGCGCTCACCAAAAATAACCCTTTTGTGCTCATATGGAATGACCCTTGAGATGCGCAGTGGATAAGTCGGCAATATTGATACGGAGGGGTTTTGAAGGTAACCAGGCGCGGGGACGAGGTGGAGGTTACAAAGGAAGAGGGCGGGGGACAATAGATCAAAGTCTCTCCCTTTAGAGTCCCGCCTTGGCGGGATTGATTCTGGATTACCCTTCCGTGTTATCCTGAGCTCTGGTAAGGTTCGGGGGTCCGATGGTACGAAGGAATGTGTCCTCTTCCTCTCTAAGATAGATTTCGATGAAGTCATCTTCATACCGATCCCAGAGGAGATTGTTGAGTTCCTCGATGAGGTTCCAGATTTCCCAAGCGGTTTGGATTTCCTTTTGATCTTTCATTTCTTCCTTCCTTTGGCGCTACCCTTCGATCCCATCGTGTTTGATCTCTTCGGGAGTGAGGCCCGGCATGGGGGTAGATCAAGATTTGGTGTTTTTCGCCGTGGCATTGGAGGATGCCCGTAGAGAAGGGCCATTGATGCGTATGGTGATACAGTGGTGTTTGAGACGATCCAGAAGAGCATCCACGAGGGTCTTTCTCTGAAAGAGGTCGTACCATTCCGGGTAATCCAAATTGGTCGTGATGATGCTGGATTTTTTCCCATATCGTTCCCCCATGAGTTTAAAGAAGGCATTGACCTGTTCGGGTTTAAGGGTTAGATACCCGAGCTCATCGATGAGGAGCACGTCGTAGCGACAGAGACGGTGGATGAGTTTAGGGCTGGATCGATCGGCCAGAGAGGCGTAGAGTTCGTCCAGGAGATCCTGGGCAAGATAGAACCGTCCCCGGTACCCGGAGAGGAGAGCCTGACGTAAGAGTCCTACCGCGAGGCCTGATTTTCCGGTGCCGGGGTTTCCGATGAAGACGATATTTTCTTTCCGTTCCACGAAGGACAAGCCGGAGAGCTGTTGGATCTGAGCCTTACTGACTCCCGGCTGTTTGCCAAAGGGGAAGGTTTTAAGAGTCCAATCCCAGGGGATTTTAGCCCCTTTGAGACGATAGAGGAGGCTTTGGTTTTGACGGTAGGCCTGCTCTTCGAGCAGGAGACGGTGGAGGACTTCTGAGACCGGGACGGCCTCCTTTTCTGCTCTTTGGAGCTCTGGATCGAGGGCGCCGGCGATCCCTTTGAGGCGTAACTGGGCAAGGAGTGGATAGAGTTTTTCGTTCATGGCTCTTCCTCCTCTTCGAGGGTGAAGAAGTCTCCTGCGACCTGAGAGAGGATCATCTGCTCCAGGCGGGCCAAATCATAAAGCCCATACCGGAGGGCTTGGACAACGGCTTTGGCAAATGCCTCCGGGGGATAGGTCCGCTTAAGATCCAGAAGTCTACGCATGGGCATCACGCCTCTGCCAGTGGAGCGCCTTTTGAGTTCTTCGACAAACTGATCGAGCCACTCCTGTTGTCCCCGAAGGGCCTTTTCCTCGTTACAGGGACCCTCATGAGCTCTTTGGCGGTTAAACGGGGGATGGTGTCCCTTGGCGGTGATGCGGGTCTCTCTTTTATCGATGAGCCTGGGATGATCGGCCACCTTTTGATTTTTAAAGAAGACCTCTACCCGGTCCCACAACTTATGGACTTCGACTTCCTTTCCCACAAGTCGTTCCGGCGCCGAATATCGGTTGGTATCCACTTGGACATAGCCGGCTACATCCACCGTTCGATAAAGGGTCTGATAGACCGGAGGGATATAAGGCGGAAGGGGATGAAGATGAGGTTTTTCCATCAGGTAGGCGGCTTCCGGGCTCATGCCCAGGGAGCGCTTGACCTTCTGGTTGGCAACCTCTGTGCACCACTTTTTGGCCTGCTCGTTCAGATCCTGCCAATCCGTGAACGTGCGACCCGCCAGAAAGTTTCGTTCCACGTACCAGAAGTTTCGCTCTACCCTTGCCTTCCGGTCTGCATCACCAATGACATGGGGGAGGAAGGTGACCCCAAAGATCTGGCCGAAGCGTTCCATCTCAGGGGCAATCTCTGCATCCGGGCCGCTGCCGTGAGCCACCAGGACGCTCGTATTGTCGATGATACACCTCGGGCAGGTGCCGTCCATGAACTGAAAGGCTTCGTCGAGAAAGACCCTGGCCTCGAAGCGGGTGAAGGCAGGGTAATACTGGATAAAAAGCTTTCTGGAGTAAGCGAGGACCAACCCCGCACACTGGGCCTTCACCTGGTTTCCACCCAGCAGCACAACATGGGGGGAAGTATCGTGCTGCATCTCCTGGCCCGGACCAAACTCATAGGTTCCCGCGCGATGCTTTATGTTGTCCTCCCTCAGATCGAGGCCTCGGACGATTCGGGTCAGGGTACTGTAGGGGACCCCACGGCCATATTGATCCTGCAGGATCTCTTGTACCCTGATCACATTGCCCTTAGCGATTTTGAATACCTCCGGGAGGAGAGGAGAAATCTCCTCGTAGGGGGATTCCCTCCGCGTTCTCTCCTGCCACTTTCCCCGGATGACCCGTCTGACCGTGGTACGAGAGAGTTTAAGGATTTGGCTGATCTGCCGGATGGGCACTCCCTGCTGATAAAGACTCACGATAGCTTGTTGGCTCTCCTGGGTGATCATCGCGATCCAACCTCCTGATCTTTTTTTCCAGCTCTACAAAAAGCCCTTGACTCTCTTCCAAGGCTGTAAGCAGGATGCGTCGGTCTAAATTACACTGGCCGGAGTAAAAAAGCGTAGGCACTTCCTTGAGGAGTCCTCGTAGCCGATGAGCGATCCATCGCAACTCCCGGAGCCATTTCCCCTCCACCCCTTCTTTCAATCCCTTAGCCTCTGTGGCCTCCTCCCTCGCCCGGAGGGCCTTTAGAAAAAGGGCGGGTTGAAGCACCATGTTCTCTCTTTGCTTACGGTTGGCCTTCTGGTAGTGGCGGAAGAAAAGGGCCAAGTCCCGCGTGGACAGATCCTCTTTGGTAAGGCTCTCTGAAAGCACCTTTCCATGCTCCGGTATTGCGCGCGCAATAGGGGCGATGACCCGGGTGGCCGCCCAAGTCGAGATGCAGCCCTTGCGGATCAACTCTAAAATGTCCTCCGAAAGAGCATCATAAAGAGCCAGGCGCCCCGAGACCCAACCCTGTTTGCGTCCTAGCAGGGAGGCGATCCTGCTCTGGGGCAGATGGTATTGATGGTAAAGCTCCCGGAGGAGTGCTGCCTCTTCGATGAGATCCCATTTACGGGTATGAGCCCGAGCCAGGACCTCCACCAAGGCCTCTTCTTCTTTGCATTCCCAGATCTCCGCCGCCACCGTGTCACGCCTACAGCGCCTCACCGCCTTCACCCGCAGGTAGCCATCGATCAGAACAAAGGAGTCCATCCCCTCCCGCAAAGCGATTACAGGGATGATCTGCCCGAAACGCTCGATGGAACTGGCCAGAGAAGAAACCCTCTCCGGCCTGTGGATCCGAGTATGGGCATAACGAAGCTGGAGATGAGCAATCTCGATCTCTTTCACTTCTCGGAGATAGCCAGGATCCATAATCTCCTCTTACCCCGGAGATCGATTCCAGCCTCGACGGGGAAATCGATCCACCACCCGACCCTTGCATCCGCAAAAATGACACCGCCCACTCCTGTCAAACCATGCCCGGGCATGCACGATAAGAACACGGGTGCAGATAAGGAGCCTTATAACCCACGAGGGCAACCCTTTGGAAGAGGGATCATCCATCTTTTTTTCATTCTTTTTACTTAACCCGTGCCGACGGCGATTCTCCCCTTGCCGATGAGCCTTCTTCCCTTTGGGGGTCTGCCGATAACGTCTTTGCGCCTCCCGGCGAACTTGGCTTCTCCCTAAAATACGGCACTCCTCACTACAATAAGCCTGTCCCCTCCAGCATCTCCGACACACGTAGAACCTCAAATCGCACCAGCGGCAACAAACCTCGACCAAAAGCAAAATAAAATGGCCTCCGACCTTGCAAACAGCCAGAAGCCATGATAAAAATACCTTGTCTGTTTGAGCTTCCGATCGTTTGCGGAGCTCTCCTGAAAGCCCGAAGTCGCCTCTTCGGGCTTTCTTTTTTTATCCCTACAAAAAAGCCAATGTGAAGACTGTTAAAGAGATGAAAAGAAAAATAACCCTTCTTCTCTCTGGATAGCAAGCGGTGGGTCAAAAAATCCTGAGCACTTTATCGGTGGGTCAATTCTTCTGAGTAAAGGTGGGTCAGTTCAAATGAGCG
>Ga0315273_10003717_pt1 | contig 18425 bp, 17 predicted proteins | sample YL17G02_0_MG_FD_205753 | JGI IMG/M metagenome (GOLD analysis project Ga0315273, IMG submission 205753) | Sediment microbial communities from Yellowstone Lake, YNP, Wyoming, USA - YL17G02_0 | ecosystem: Environmental > Aquatic > Freshwater > Lake > Sediment | place: USA: Wyoming | collected...
GTCACATGGACCATTACGGTTTGCTGGATTTTGCAAACAGCGAAATACCTATTTATATCAGTCAAGGTGCAAAAGAACTTATTGAAGTAACGAATATATTCATAAATAGAAACGTTGAACTTAAGAACACTCAGACAATAAAACACGAAAAGCCCGTTGTAATGAAAGATTTCAAGATAACGCCATACCTTGTTGACCATTCAGCACCAGATGCCTTTGCTTTTCTGATTGAAGCAGAAGGAAAAAGGGTTTTCTATTCCGGGGATTTCAGAGGACACGGAAGAAAGGGTGTTTTGCTCGACAGAATGATAAAAAATCCGCCAAAGGACATAGACTGCCTTTTAATGGAAGGCTCTATGCTGGGCAGAGGTAATATGTTGTACGAGAATGAAGAAGAGATTGAAGCCAGAATCGTAGAAATACTGAAAGAACAAAAGAATGTCGCGTTCTTGTTCGCATCGTCACAGAATATCGACAGGCTGGTTTCAGCATATAAAGCTTGCTTGAAGACCGATACTACTTTTGTAATAGATATTTATACCGCCTATGTGCTGCAAAGGCTTGGAAAAATATCAGAAAAAACACCTCAGTGGAATTGGAAGCAAATAAGAATTAAATTTTTCCAATACCATGCCAATAAACTTGCGGAGGCGGGTCTTAAAAAATTACTTTATATTTACAACAAGCGGAAAATCGAAATGGAAGAGGTCGATGAGCAAAAGAACAAGATACTTATGCTCGCCAGAGATAATTCGATATTTCCGCATATTGTCGATAATCTGACAACCACCGAAGGAGCAAAAATAATTTATTCCATGTGGGAGGGGTATTTGACTGAAGTATTTAAAACCTATTGTTGTGATAAGAGGATTGAGATTGAGCAGGTTCATACAAGCGGACGCGCAATTTTGAGTGACCTACAACGTTTTGCGAAGGCATTACAGCCCAAGTTGTTGGTTCCGATTCATACCTTTGCACCAGAAAAATACAAGGAACTTTTTGAGAATGTAAAAATTGAGAATGACGGCAAGCCATTTGAGATTTAGTAGTGCGATTGGCCGTTGGAAGCAGTGGGTAATTTTAAGGTAAAAAGCAAAATGAAAAAGACGCGGATGAGTTTGTTTTATTTAGCGGTGGGAGAAGAAAATAAAAAATAAAAATGCAAAAATGGGAAGGCGTCGATGTAGAGGTGTTCGGAATGACGGCGGAAATTTTTAATGCCAGGGGAAGCGGATGGCGGATGGGTGAACGTCGAATTTTCTGGACAAGCAATCGACGAGGGCTTCGGTTCTTTTTATCTGCAGCTCGGTCGGGTAAGCATTTTTACCATCGGAAATGACGCAGATACGGACGGGTTGTCTGCCGTTGCGTGCGCCCCAGGAAGAAGCGGCAGCGTATTGTCTTGTCCATCGGTCGGTAGTCTGGATGAAGCCATCGCTGCCACCAAGGCCGTTACAGATGACGAAGTGACAATTAAGGTCTTCGGAGTCAGTCAGGCCTGCGAGCGAGGCGAGCTGTTCGACGTTTCCTGCGCGTGTTCCGCTGTAGAAGATTTCGATACCGTTCCAATTCGCGGGCTGCTGGACGAGCGAAGTGAAGACAGTTTTTTCGATGGGGTCAAGACGGTAGTAGCTTGAAAGACAGAACGGGCCTGCAGACGGGGGGTTGTTACCGAGAGCCATAAGGACGACGGCTCCGACCGTCATAGACAGCAGAAGCGCAGCCAGAACTTTCGCGACGCGAGGATGACCAGTCATAATCTCTTTCTTGAAGGTCCTCCGAAACGGAAGGGAGACCTGTTAAAAACAATAAAGAAATCGGCCGCTAAAATGCAGCCTTGCTTAAGCGAACATCGGCAGGAAAAGGGCCATAGCTTCAGTATTTGGGGCAATTTTTTATAAAAATTTATTAAAGTTTTTGACGGGATGTATATGCGGACGTTAAGGACAAGGAAGACGACAAAAACTCTCCGAGCAGCAACCCTCAAGCCCTTCGACAAAACTCAGGACGGGCAAGCTTAGGGCTAACCAAAAATATAAGGTAAAAAAGGTTTGACTAAAACTGGCGGTGCGGTTAAAGAGGCAAGAGAGTAAAAGTAGTGTTTTGTGTGCGGGCGGGGAGAGTGTGATATCGGGTTAAAAAATGAAGTAAAAAGGCGGAGATTATCGGTACAAGCGGTGCGAGCGAAGATTATTAGACGGAAAATCAGCGTAAGAAATATACAAAAATAAAAGATGGGAAATAAATTTCGAGCGTTAACTGCGGACGAGATTGTCGAATTGACCGCGCAGGGCTGTACCTGCGAGGACTGGTCGCACATCGAAGTTGCGGAAGGGTTCGACGCAGGGAAAATAAGCGACACGCAATTTTCAGGCAAGGTCCGGCTTGGAAGGTTTGATAATCATGTTTCATTTTTCGGCGGAGTGACAAAGCCGTGCGGAATAAGCAACGCGCGGATTCATAACTGCGTAATCGGGGATGATGTATATATCGATGAGATCGGCAACTACATCGCCAATTATGTGATAGAGGACGGAGTTGTGATAGAGAACGTGGATTTGCTGGCGGTGGAGGAGGAAAGCACATTCGGCAACGGAGTGGAGGTGACAGTTGTTAACGAGGCGGGCGGGCGTGAGGTCCCGATTTACGACAATCTGTCGGCGCACACGGCGTATGTAATCGCTTTCTATCGGCACAGGGCGAAGGTGATTGAGAATCTTAAAAAGATGATTGGCGATTACACGCGGTCGGTGAAAAACACGATGGGGTCGGTGGGCAAAGGTTCGAGATTAATCAACTGCAGGATTATCAAGAATGTGAAGGTTGGGCCTGCAAGTGTGATTGACGGGGTGAACCGGCTTGAGAACGGGTCGATAAACAGTTGTGCGGAGGAGCCGATATATATCGGGCCTGGGGTTTCTGCGGAGGATTTTATCGTCTGCTGCGGGTCGCAGGTAACAGACGGGACGATAATTTCGAAATGTTTTGTCGGCCAGGGGGTGACATTAGGCAAGCATTACTCGGCGGAGAATTCTGTGTTCTTCGCAAACTGCGGGGGATTTCACGGTGAGGCGTGCGCGGTATTCGCAGGGCCTTACACGGTGACCCATCATAAATCGACGCTTTTGATTGCGGGCCTGTTTTCATTTTTGAACGCCGGCAGCGGGACGAACCAGAGCAACCATATGTATAAGCTGGGACCAACGCACCAGGGGATTGTGGAGCGAGGCTCGAAGACGGGCAGCGATTCGTATATGCTTTGGCCGGCGAAGGTCGGGGCGTTTACGGTGGTGATGGGCAGGCACTATCGCAATTCCGATACGTCGGATTTGCCGTTTTCATACCTGATTGAATACGGGGACGAGAGCATTCTTATACCGGGCGCGAATCTTCGGAGCGTAGGGACGGTGCGCGACGCGAAGAAATGGCCGAAGCGAGACCGGAGAAAAGGCCCGCGGAATCTTGATTTTATAAATTTCAAACTGCTTAGTCCGTACACGGTGCAGAAGATACTCAACGGCTGTACGATACTGGCGAACCTGCAGGCGACTTCGGTGGAGCATACGGAATATTTTACGTATCACAGTGTCAAGATTAAAAATTCGTCGCTGGAAAAGGGAATTGGGCTTTACCAGATAGGGGCGGACAAATTTCTGGGCAACTGTTTGATAAAGCAGCTTGAAGGAAAACAGTTTAAAAATATTGAGGAACTTAGGGCGGCTCTGACACCTGAGACGAGGGTGGGCAAGGGCAAGTGGCTTGACTTGGCGGGATTGCTTGCGCCGGAGGAAGCGGTTTTGAAGCTGCTGGACGATATTGAAAGCGGAAAGGTTTCGACACTGGAGGAAGTAACGGCGGCATTTCGGGCGATGCACGAGAATTACACGGTGTATGAATGGGTGTGGGCGGAGTGGGTCTTGCAGCAGAAACTTGGCAAGTGCATAGAAAAAATGACGGCGGGCGATATTATCGGGATGGTGAATAAATGGAAGGACGCGGTGATAAAATTAGACCGGCTTTTAAGGGAGGACGCTGAGAAGGAATTCGCTCCGACGGCACAAATCGGGTTCGGGATTGACGGGGACGAGAAAACAAGGAGCGAGGATTTCGCGAAGGTTCGGGGGACTTTTGAGGAAAATAGTTTTGTCAGAGAGATTGAAAAGCATATAATCTCCAAACAATCGTTAGGCGATGAGCTGATAAACAGGATTAAAAATTTGCAATAGGAAAGGAGTAAAGGAAGTTTATGAGGGTCATCATTGAACCGAATTATGAACTGGTGTCGAAATGGGCGGCCAACTATGTGGCAAACAGGATAAACGGATTTAAGCCGACGGCGAACAAGCCTTTCGTGCTGGGACTTCCGACGGGGTCGTCGCCTTTAGGGATGTATAAGGAGCTGATAAAGCTCAACAAGGCGGACAAGGTGTCGTTTAAGAATGTAGTTACATTCAATATGGACGAATACGTGAACATTCCTGAGGACCATCCGGAAAGCTATCATTCATTTATGTGGAACAATTTCTTCGGCCATATCGACATACTGAAGATGAACGTGAATATTCTTAACGGCAACGCAAAGGACCTTCACGAGGAGTGCGAGCAGTATGAAAAGAAAATTGAGAAGACGGGCGGGATTAATTTGTTTGTCGGCGGCATCGGGCCTGACGGGCACATAGCGTTCAATGAGCCGGGTTCGTCGCTGGCATCGAAAACCCGCATAAAAACACTGACAAAGGACACTATCATCGCCAACTCGCGGTTCTTCGGCGGTGACGTTAATAAGGTGCCCAAAACGGCGCTTACGGTTGGTGTCGCGACAGTGCTTGGCGCGAAGGAAGTCTTGATAATTGTCAACGGGCACGGCAAGGCGAGGGCATTGCGGCACGCGATTGAAGAAAGCATAAACCATCTGTGGACGGTGAGTTCGCTGCAGCTTCATCCGAGCGGGATTATTGTCTGCGACGAGGACGCGGCGATTGAGCTTAAATACGGGACGGTCAAATATTTCAAGGACATAGAAGCGGCGAACCTCGACCCCAAAACACAGTTGAAATAGCGTTTAGCGGATACGTAAAAATAAGACGGGCCCCGTTGTATAACAGGGCCCGTCTTTAATTCAACATTATTACCGCAGTTTATTTTTTGCCAGAGTTTGCATCAGGCGCTGGTTTCTTTTCCGGTTCAGCGGCAGGCGCGCTATCCTGAGGATTGGCTGTCTTTGGGCTGCCTATGTAGGCAATTGTCGCCTGCGACTTGAGTTTTTCTATATATTCGCGAGCCAGGGTACGCTGCTTTTGCGCAACGAGCACCTTCTTTATGTCATCTTTTGCCTTATCGAGCGAAACTGTGTTAGGGTCCTTGTGGTCGGTGACCTTTATTATGTGGTAACCGAATTTTGTTTCGACGACGTCACTGAACTGGCCCGGCTTTAAGGCGAATGCGGCTTTTTCGAAGGGTTCTACCATCTGGCCCTTACCGAAGTAGTCGAGGTCACCGCCGCGAGAAGCAGACGGACACGCGGAATTATTCTTTGCCAGTTCTGCGAAATCTGCGCCGCCCTTTATTTCCTTAAGCAATTCCTGGGTCTTTGCGAGGGCTTTTGCCTTCGCCTGGTTGGGGTCGGTGGTATTCGGGTCGGTCTTTATGAGGATGTGGCTTGCCCTTACCTGTTCGGGCGTTTCGAACTGACTTTTATTTTCATCGTAATATGCCTTTGTGTCACTGTCGTTAACATCGGTCTTGCCTTCCCAACTTGATTCCATGACCTTTTGATAACTGAGACCTTTGCGGATGCGTCCCTTAACATCATCAAAATTCTGACCTGAGGATTCAATCATCTGCTTGATGTCCTGAACGGACATTTTCTGCTGTACGGCCATTTCCTGTATCTGATTGTTTACATCGTTATCCGTGATTTTGATGCCGGCCTTGACAACCTGCTCGTTGAGAAGATGCTCGACAATCATTCTTTCGATGGTCTGCTGATGAAGCTGGCCTTTGTATTTTTCAATCATATCCGGGGGAAGCTGTCGTGATATGTTCCGTAGCTGGGGCGCCATCTGCGCCTCGATTTGACTTTCCTTAATCTCGAAGCCATTAACAACGACAGCGACGTGGTCCGGAACCGCCGGTTTAGCGACATTGGGTTCAGGTGTGGCAACGGGCTTTGGCGCCGGCGCTTCTTTTGTGGTTTCAACTGGAACTTCTTTCTTTGTTTCAGCGGGCGGAGCGGGCTTTTTCTCTTTCTTTTTGCCCCAGAATGCCGAAGCCGTACCGCACAAGGCGAAGATAACCGCCAAACAGACCAGAACTTTCAAACTGTGAGAACACTTTTTCATATATTTTCCTTTCGAAATTTCCCAAAAACCAAATTAGCCAACTATACGAATCCGTAGATAATTAAGTTGATAATTATTTCATTAACGTCCCGACAAGTCAATAAATTTGTTTTTTATTGCGGATGAAGCACCGAAATTAGCTTGTAAACCGTATTTTTTATGCTATTTTTGGGCAATAACTGCAAAATCAGCTATACAAAAGGAGGCTATGGTATGGTTGAAAAATCCAACGATAAGAAGACCCCTGCCAGTGCTATGACGAGCAGGGAGCGGGTGTTGAAGGTGTTAAATTTCGAGCCGGTGGATAGAGTGCCGGTGGATATGGGGGGCACATATTGTTCCGGGGCGCATGTCAGTGTGGTGGCAAAGCTTCGGCAGGCGTTGGGATTGGATAAGTCGGGAACACCCGTGAAAGTGGTTGAGCCATACCAAATGCTCGGTGAAGTCACGGTGGATTTGATAGAGGCGCTTGGGATTGATGTTATAAATTTGCCGGGGCGGTGGAATTTTTTCGGGCTTGAGAACAAGGATTGGAAAAAATGGAAAACGTTTGACGGGACGGATGTTCTGGTGGCGGGCAAATTCAATACAACACCCGAACCGAGCGGAGAGATTTTGCAATATCCGGAAGGCGACCACAGTGTGCCGGCTTCGGGGCGTATGCCGAAGGGCGGATTTTATTTCGACGCGATAATCCGGCAGGAGCCGATTGATGACAATAATCTTGACCCGGCGGACAATCTGGAGGAGTTCGGGCCATTGAGCGATGAGGATTTGAAATATTATGAAAAACTGGCCAACGACCTTTATAAGAATACGACACAGGCGATAGCAATGCATCTGCCGGGGACGGCGTTCGGGGATATCGCGCTTGTGCCTGCCCCATTTATGAAGCATCCGAAGGGGATTCGCGACATCGAAGAATGGTACGTCAGCACGATTACCCGCAAGGACTATATTAAGGAAGTGTTTGGTCGGCAGGCGGAAATCGCGGTAAAGAACCTCGCGAAGCTGTATCAGGCGGTGGGTGACAAGTTAAACGTTGGTTTTGCAGATGGTACGGATTTGGCTGCGCAGAATACGCTGTTTTGCTCATTAGATACTTACCGGGAATTGTATCTGCCTTACAGCAAAAAGGTCAACGACTGGATTCATAAGAATACGAAGTGGAAGACGCTGAAGCACTGCTGCGGCGGATGCGACCCGTTGATGGAAGGTTTTATTGAAGCAGGGTTTGATATTCTAAATCCGGTGCAGTGCTCGGCGAAGGGAATGGAACCGAAGGAGCTGGTTAAAAAGTATGGCGGCAGGATAATTTTCTGGGGAGGCGGGGTCGATACGCAGCGGGTGTTGCCCTTCGGCAAGCCGGAAGAAGTCAGAGAACAGGTAAAAGAACGAGTTAAGATTTTCAGCCAGAGCAAGGGCTTTGTTTTTAATACGATTCATAACATCCAGTGCGGCACACCGACGGAAAACGTACTTGCGATGTTCGAAGGTCTGGGAAGAGAAGTAAATCAAAAATTAAAAATAAAAAAGCAAAAATGAGGAAAGCCGTAATTGCGAGGAGGCCGCCTTGTGGCCGACGTGGCAATCCAAAAAAAGCTGTTTGACAGCGTTCCGTGGCGGGTTAAAATAGGTAAAAGCAGCGTGAGGGATATTTGCAGGGGCAAATCAAACGAATATTTGGTTAAGGATGATTGATTAAGAAGTTTGAAAGGAGAAAAATATGACAAAACTAATAATCCTTATCAGCGTTTTATGTTTGACTGGTTGTTCATCTGAATTGGCACAACAGCAAGATATAGGCCCTTTACCTGAAAATTATCAAGACTTGATACGACAACACATGTATGCGCAATTAAAAGACCCCTACAGTGCCGTTTATAGATTTGGGACTCCTTATCAGGGCAGCATTTGGAAGGGGTTAGTTTTTGGCGGTACGGATTATGGCTGGCTTTGTCCAGTAGGGATTAATGCAAAAAATGCTTTCGGAGGCTATGCGGGTGAGCAGAGTTACACATTTTTAATCAAAAATGGCCGTGTGATATTTCCCACCATGTTTTATACAACCAACCCTTAGCTTTGGTACAGAGCAGACAGAGCTTGACAAATGAAGCGATGCGTTATAAAAGATTCTTACTTGGGACGGTGGAGTAATTACCCGCTATGCAGTTTGGGCAGCAGTAGGCTAAAAAGCCTGTTTAATGTTTCCTTCTCACCATCATAGCACCGAGGCCAAGCAGTAAAAACTGGGCAAGCGATAAGAATCTACGGTTGCTTTTTCAGTTTTTCGAAACATTCCGGACAAACTACGCCTGTGGTAGTTATGCATATTGTTTCATTTCTTTCTATCTCTCTTCCGCATTTTGAGCACTTTTTCAAAGGAGTGTTATCTTTAACGAGGGTAGCCTCAGCCGGTTGAGCAACTACAGGTGCTTTTTCAGGTGTTTTATTGAAACTAATGTTTGTGGCCGTTTTGTTCTGTAGGAATACAAGTAAATCTTGGTCTTGTAAGAGTTTCTCAAGTGTTTGTGATAGTGCTGTATTTATTAATTCTTCAGTTTCGTCATCACTCGGCCCAAAAAAACTACGCTTTTCATTTTCAACAACATACATTTTTTCATACGTTTTGCCATTATTTGTCGCCACCGCCTTGATAGAGGCAGCGGTATGAATTGCTCCCGTCACGAAACCGTGCGAAGTACGATATGCAATATTACGAATTTCTACTTTCAACATCCTATGGGAATCTTCCACATTTGCGATTGGATTGAATCCTTGCTTGTGCAAGCCTTGCATAATACTTTCAAAGACTATCTTCTCTACATCTCTGTCAGTTGTGATTGTCTCTCCATTTGTAGTAAATACACCCCCTTTATGGCCGATTACTTTTTCTGGACGTTCGTCTGCTACTTTTACCAAAACTTCAATACCATTCCCATAGTTTATTTCTGCAATATTAACTTCAGGTTGAAGGTTTACTTTTTGATGGAAAAATACACAACCTGACGTCAGTATTACCATAAATAAAAGGTTCGTAGCTAATAATGCTTTTCTCATTTTATGCCCTTTCAAAATAGCCTTGAATTGATGTCGGAAAATTGTATCACTTCTGTACTGTCAATCAAGAAAAAATGTTAAAGGTTTTACCTTTTGGCTTTAGCGTTTTCTACCCATCGCCGCACCGAGGCCAAGTGTGAAGTCGTAGGATGACCAACCTTTACCCATGCGGTTTTTAAAATGATAAAATCACGCCGAACACTCCGAACCATACGCAGTAAAATAAAGCTTAATCTATGTTATTGCAATTTTTTTGGTAGTATGCCTGCATCTACTAATTTGCATATTTCGCCTGTTAAACCAGAAACATATCTTTCTTTATTTTGTCGACATGGGAAAGGCAAGTGAATCGGTTTAATCTTATCCATCTTTGCTAACCTTATAGCTTCATTGACGTGGTTCATAATATTATTGATAACCGTAATAATCGCTTTAGGTTTTTCGCTGCCTATTCTATTAGATAAATCTTTGATGCCCTTAATACGTTCAATTTCTCTACAATCATCGTTTATACGGTTAATTGGATACAGGCACAGATCGTCAAGATAGCATCCCGCTTTTTTGAAACAATCTAAAAAAATTAAATTCGGTGAGAAAGTTATTTTATATGCATTAGAAAATGCCTGTTCTGTAAATTGTGCTAAGCCTGAATCTCCTTTGTAAAAGAATTTTCCGCTTGCAGGAGGTGATTCACCAATAAATAATACTTGTACCTTCTCCGGATGATATTTCTTCCGAATTTCCTCTGTTCTTAAATCAAATGAATTGTTCATTTATTTAGTGTCTCTTAGCAACCCCTTTTTGTCAATTCCTTTGTTCCGAAATTTGGTTCGTCGCTCGTGACTTGTGACTTGTGGCTCGAATCACGAACCACAAAGCACCCGGCTTCGCCTAAGAGCTACGCCGTGGCAAGCAAATCACAGCCGAGTCCTTCGACTGGTTCGACAAGCTCACCACATGTCCGCTCAGGATATGGCGGCTGTGCCACACAATTCTTGCAATTTTTATAAATAACAGCATAATAACGCGGATAAACCGTAATTAAGGATTGAGAAATTGAACAGGCAGGGAAGATTAGTAAGCGATTCCGGCAGTATAGTTTACGTATCGGTAGTTTGCGCGGTGGCGGCGCTTGGGGGCCTGCTGTTCGGGTACGATACGGCGGTGATTTCGGGGGCGATAGGATTTTTCCAGACTAAATTCGCACTGGACGCGAAATGGACTGGCTGGGCGGCGTCGTGCGCATTAGTCGGGTGCATTATCGGGGTGGCGTTTGCCGGCATTTTGAGCGACTGGCTGGGACGGAAAAAGGTTTTACTTTTGTCGGCGGTGTTCTTTCTGGTTTCGGCAATAGGGACAGCGATACCGAGAACATTTACGGAGTTTGTAATTTTCAGGATTTTAGGCGGAGTCGGCGTGGGGGCGGCGTCGATGACTTCGCCTATGTACATCGCGGAGATTTCGCCCGCGAGGATTCGCGGGCGGATGGTTTCGGTGAACCAGTTCGCAATCATATTCGGGATGCTGGTGGTTTATTTTGTGAATTATTTTATCGCCGGGGCGGGCAGCGAGGAATGGAACGTACAGACGGGCTGGCGATGGATGTTCGGGTCGGAGGCAATACCTGCGTTAATACTACTGATAACGATGTTTTTTGTGCCTGAAAGTCCGCGGTGGCTGAGCAAACAAAAACGCGGGCAGGAGGCATTTGATATTCTCTCACGAGTGGGCGGCAAGAGCCATGCCAGAGACGAACTGGTTGCGATTGAGGATGCGATTTCGCACGAGAAAGGAACGATAGGCCAGCTGCTCGAACCGGGAATGAAGATTGTTCTTGTAATCGGGGTGGTGCTGGCGGTTTTGCAGCAAGTTACGGGAATAAATGTATTTCTTTACTACGCGCCGGAGATCTTTAAGAAGATGGGGACGGGGACAAGTGCCGCGTTATTGCAGACGGGGATTGTCGGGGCGGTGAATCTCGCGTTTACGGTTATCGCGATATGGACGGTGGACAAGCTCGGACGCAAGCCCTTGATGATTGTAGGTTCCGCCGGGATGGGGGCATCGCTTTTCGCGATGGGACTGGCGGCATATTATCAAAGGACGGAAATATGGGTGCTTGTTTTTATTCTTAGTTATATAGCCAGTTTCGCAGTGGCGGTCGGGCCTGTTACATGGGTGATTTTGTCGGAGATTTTCCCGACGAAGATTCGCGGGAGGGCAATGTCGATAGCAACGCTTTGTTTGTGGGCGGCCAATTTCGTGGTATCCCAGACTTTTCCGATGATGAATGAAAATACGTGGCTGGTGGAGAGATTTCATCATGGATTTCCGTTCTGGATATACGGCGTTTTGTGTGTGGTGAGTGTAATATTCGTTTGGGCGTTTGTGCCCGAAACCAAGGGTAAAACTTTGGAAGAAATAGAAAAGCATTGGATGGAGAAAACAGGCTGATATGGAATTTCCGGAAAAGACGACGGTAAACAGTCACACAATAACGATACGGCCTCGATACAGTGAAACGGACCAGGGCGAGGTGGTTCATCACAGCGTTTACCCGGTTTATTTCGAGCTGGGCAGGACGGAACTATTGCGGGCCAACGGGCTGGCGTATAGAGACCTCGAAGCGTCGGGCGTATTTTTCGTGGTGGCGGAATTGAATATAAGATACAGGCAGCCCGCAAAATACGATGAGGAACTGCTTTTGGAGACGGTTTGCGGTGAGGTAACAGCGGCCAAGGTGAAACATAACTATAAATTGAGGCGTAAAAAAGTGATGGTATGCTCTTGACGGAAGGGTGGAGCGTACTGGTGTGCGTGGACAGGGAAGGCAAAATCCGGCGTATGCCGGGATTTATGTATCCCGAGTGAGGGAGAGTAAGATTTGATTTATGCTTGATTTAGCTGGATTGTTTGGTTATTATATTCTCGTGTTTGTAATTTCTCGCATCTATTTATTTCAAGGGCTTTCCGAGAATGTATTGTGAAAAGAAGGAAGAATGCGGTCTTTTCGGGATTTTTGGCGACCCGGAGGCGGTTCAGAAAACATACTTCGGGTTATTCAGTCTGCAGCACCGGGGGCAGGAATCGGCCGGCATAGCATCGAGCGACGGTGAATCTATACAGTGCTACACCGGGATGGGGACGGTCGGCAGGGTTTTCCGGACAGGTTCTGGTATATTAGAGAAGCTCGCTAATCCGATAGCGATAGGCCATGTGCGGTATTCGACGATGGGGTCGTCGAAGATAGAGAACAGCCAGCCGTTCTTTGTGGAGTATTCTCGTGGGCAGGTCGCGATAGCGCATAACGGCAATTTGATAAACGCCGGTTTGCTGCGGGATGAATACGAGGCGTACGGTAGTATATTCAAATCGACGACGGATACGGAAGTAATCGCGCATCTGTTGGCGAAACCTACTCATATCAGCAAACCCGACCCGCTGGCGCATGTTTTGAACCATCTCCAAGGTTCGTACTGCCTGCTATTTTTGTTTAATGACCGGATTGAAGCGGCGCGGGACCCCTACGGGGTCAGGCCCTTGTGCATCGGGCAAACGGAAAACGGTCATTATATGGTTGCCAGCGAAAGCTGCGCGATAGATATTTTAGGCGGGAAATTCATACGCGAGGTCGAACCGGGTGAAATCGTCACATTGGACAAGCACGGAATCAGCAGTAGATTTTTTGTTACACCGGGAGTGGTAACGCCGGCACATTGCATTTTCGAGCATATATATTTTGCCAAGCAAAATAGCTTTATTTTCGGTGAAAATGTTCACGAGTTCAGAAAGAAGCTGGGCAGGAAGCTGGCGCAGGAGAACCCCGCGGAAGCGGACGTTGTGATACCCGTGCCCGACAGCGGCACATCGGCGGCGATAGGATTTTCGCAACAGAGCGGAATACCGTTCGATATGGGGCTTGTCCGAAGTCACTACGTTGGCAGGACGTTTATTTCACCGAGCCAGAAATTGCGCGAGCTGCAGGTAAAACTGAAACTTGCGGTAGTGAAGGAAGTTGTAAAGGGCAGGCGGGTTGTCGTGGTAGATGATTCGATAGTTCGCGGCACGACGACCAAAGGCAAGATAATGGCGATAAGGCAGGCAGGGGCGAAGGAGATACACATGCGGGTAAGTTGCCCGCCTTTGCGGCATCCGTGTTTTTACGGTGTGGATTTTCCGACGAGGGAGGAGCTTGTGGCGCATAATAAGACCTTGGAGCAAATTAAGGAATTTCTGGGAGTCGAAAGCGTCGGGTATATGTCGCTGGAGGGATTGTTATCCTGTGCTGTATTGCCGGCAGACCATTATTGCACGGCCTGCTGGTGCGGCAAATACAAGATACCGGTCGATACGGCGGTTAACAAGTTTTCATTAGAGCGGCATCAACTTCATATGTTTGACAAGTGGGAACAAATAAATGAGTAAGTATATCAGCTACGCACAGGCGGGCGTGGACATTGTTGCGGGGGACGACGCGGTTGACCAGATGCGGGCGTTTGTCAAAAGCACTTATGGACCGCGGGTGATTTCGAATGAGGACGGATTCGCAGGGCTTTTCAAACTGGATTACGACGAAAAAATTTTAAAGAAAAATTACCGTAATCCGGTTTTGGTGGGCTGTACGGACGGCGTGGGAAGCAAGGTTCAGGTCGCCGGTATGATGCGAAAGTACGACACGGTAGGAATCGACCTTGTCGCGATGAACGTCAACGATATGCTGGTACAGGGCGCGGAGCCTTTATTTTTCCTGGATTATCTGGCGGTGCATAAATTGGAGCCGAAAGTTATCGCGCAAATGGTAAAGGGCGTCGCGGCGGGCTGTCGGCAGGCGGATTGTGCGTTATTGGGCGGTGAAACGGCGGAGATGCCGGACACGTACAGGGAAGATGATTTCGATATGGCGGGTTTTGCGGTCGGGGTCGTTGAAAGAAGGAAAATCATCACGGGAAAAAATATTCGTAAAGGTGATGTGATATTAGGTCTGTCTTCAAGCGGGCTTCACAGTAACGGTTACGCACTTGCCAGGCACGTTTGTTTCAAATCCGCGAAGCTGAAGGTGACGGACACGGTGGACGAGCTTGACGGCAGGATGATTGGGGACGTGTTGCTGGAACCGACGAGGATTTATGTAAAGTCGATTATGAAACTGCTTTCGCATTACAGGGTCAAAAGAGTTGTGCACGGAATGGCGCATATAACTGGAAGCGGGCTGGAGGGCAATGTGCCGCGGATGCTGCCTCGCAGCTGCGACGCGGTGATAAAAAAGGACAGTTGGCCCCGGCACAAGATATTCGATTTTATTCAAAAAATCGGCCCGGTCGAAGAAGCTGAGATGTTTCGCGTGTTCAACATGGGGATTGGATACGTGGTGATAGTTGCGGAGGATTTCGCCAAGTCGATTGCGGAGCTGTTGAAAAGTTACGGCGAGAAGGTTTACAGAATCGGCCGCGTAACATCCGGGACGGGCAAAGTAATTCTAAAATAAAAATTTAGTATTCCGCCGCAATCCTACGGGTGTAAACCCGTAGATGAAGTTATCCGCCGAAGGCGGACAGGCGGAGCCTGTAATTTAAAATGCTACGGGCGTAAGCCCGTAGAAATTTACTGGTTTGTTGCCGTGCCGTTTGGTACACTTTGGCAGGAAAGTTATCTGCGATAGTTAAATATCGCGGCAAAAATACAGGATGTATTTTCATATCACAGGAGGTGATACATGAGCGGTATTTTCGGGGTGGTTTCAAAAAATAATTGCGCGGAAACACTTTTTTACGGCACGGACTATCATTCACATCTTGGCACCGAATACGGAGGTTTGGCGGTCTGGGGGGATGGATTCATGCGCCAGATACACAACCTGAACCAGAGTCAGTTTAAATCGAAATTTCACGATGATTACGGCCGGCTCAGAGGCAATAAAGGTATAGGTGTTATAAGCGATTCGGATGAGCAGCCTATTTATCTAAACTCGAAGTTCGGACCGTTCTGCATTGTCATAAGCGGCTTTATCGAAAATGCTGAAGAACTAACCGAAGAACTGTTAAGAAAAGGCGTGTCATTCAGCGAAGTAAGCAAACGGGTGGTCAACACGTCCGAACTGATAGCGAAATTAATCAACATGGGCGACAGTCTTGTGGACGGTATCGAAAAGATGTTCGGTTCCATCGAAGGGTCGTGTTCGCTGCTGCTGTTAAATAAAGATGGAATATACGCGGCGAGAGACCGGTTCGGGTATACGCCGCTTGTCATAGGCAGGAATTCGGAAGGCTGGGCGGTGACTGCGGAGAGCTGCGCGTTTCCAAATATCGGTTTTAAGATTGTAAAAGAAGTTGAAGCAGGAGAAATAATCCTGATAAGTGAAGACGGGATATCGCAGCAAAGAGCGGGCGGAAAAAACGGGAGCCAGATTTGCGCATTTCTGTGGATATATACCGGTTTTCCGGCATCGAACTACGAGGGAATAAATGTAGAAACGGTCAGGGAACGAAGCGGGCGTTATCTTGCGCAACATGACAAGGATGTTGATGTCGATGTTGTAACGGGCGTTCCGGATTCAGGGTTCGCGCACGGGCTCGGCTATGCGATGGAATCGGGTAAGCCCTTCAGAAGGCCGCTGGTTAAATACACACCGGGTTACGGCAGAAGCTACACTCCGCCTTCACAGCAGACGCGGGACCTGGTCGCGAAGATGAAACTTATCCCCATCAAGGAAGTGATTGACGGCAATAGCATCGTTGTTTGCGAGGACTCGATTGTCCGCGGGACGCAGCTTAAAAACTTCGCGATAAAAAAATTGTGGGATTGCGGGGCCAAACAGGTGCATGTACGACCAGCCTGTCCGCCTCTGATGTTCCCGTGCAGGTTTAATCTTTCGACGCGTTCGATTCATGAGCTTGCGGCACGAAGGGCGATACGCAGTCTCGAAGGCACGGACATAGAGGATGTATCGGAATATATTGATTCGAGCAGCCAAAAGTATAAAAAGATGGTGCAGTGGATTGAAAAAGACATTGGAGCGACGACGCTGCGGTACCAGACGGTGGATGATATGGTCAAGGCAATAGGGCTGCCGAAGCACAAACTGTGTCTTCACTGCTGGACGGGCGAGTGTCCCGCGGCGAAAAACGCCAAACCGGCGACTGACATAGTGGAAGTGAGAAAATCTTCCGGCAAAAAAACAGAAGCGAAAGTTACGGTCTAAGAGTCGTAAGTTAAAGAACAAACAGATGGGCAAAGTTTTCAGCCGGAAAAATATTTCAGGCATTAACGGTATGGGGGACGATTTTAGAAAGTTCGCGTCGGCGGGGGTTGTTTACGCTGCGATGGCGATTTATCTTTATCAGCCGTATTTCAATCGATTCAGTCCTTTTCAATTTCTTCGTCTGGTAAATGTCTGCGCTGCGGGATTGGGTGCTTATGCAATCAGCAGACGGTGGGTCTTTTCATTCTGGGCATCGCTTTTTGCGGGGCTGCTTTACGGTTTCGGGCCTTTGATGCTGCGGATTAATAGTTTCCATCCGACGGCGGGTTTGATGGCAGCGATGGTGCCGTGGCTGTTTTGCCCGGCGGTGTTCTGGCCCAAGAGAAAATCGAAGTGGATAAACTGGGCGCTGTGTGTGCTGCCGTTTCTGGTGATAGCGATATTCTTTGCGGTGACGACGTACTTGCATTTGTTCGCGATGCCCAAACAAATCAGGCTGCACGCGGTCGATTTGCTGTGGTTTTTCGCGCCAATGGTGCGAATAAATTCAGCGCCTGCCTATTTTGGTTTTTATCATATTGCTATAGCGCCGTTGATTATGGGATTCGCGATGCTGCTTGCGGCAAAACGTTACGGGATACTTTTGATTTTATTGGCCGGCCTGGTACTGGGTTTTAGCAATTCATTTCTGGAAGTAACGCCGATTATGTGGGTGACGATTCCGGCATTAGGTTTTGCGGTAATTATCAGCGAAGGGATGCAGGGTCTTGTCGAGACCGGTTTTAGTGACAGGAAATGGGTACTGGCAACTGCTATAGTTTTGGCGGGATTATCTATTGTGATGACGATTTTATCAGCGAAATATTCGGCGGCGTTTTCGCATGGCGCCAAGATGTATATGCTGGGGGCGGTTGTTGTGGGAACGATATTTTTTATGCTGCGGGCGAAGATGCGAATAAGCTGGGTAAAAATGCTTATTTTGTGCCTTGCGATGGGCATCGATGTATTCTTCGGGGCAAGGTTCATCGTTGATATGCTGTTCTAAATCATATATTCTTTGATTAGTTCAATTATGGTTAAAGCAAAATATATAACGATACCGCAGTTGGCGAAGATGTTGGGAATAAGCAGAATCGCGGTTTACAAGAAGGTCAAAAGCGGCCAGATAAAGGCTACGCTAATCGGGAAAAACTATGTAATTTCCGACCGGGATATAACGCACATCTTAGGCGGTAAATTAAGCGATAAGGACAAAAGGCAGATAGACGCAGCGGTTGAAAAGGTAATAGCCGAATACGGGGAACCATTGCGGATGCTCGGCAAGGAATAATAATGAAAACCGTCACGATAGAGGAAGTTGAGCACATCGCTTTTAAACTCGCACAGATGAAGCTGTCGTACGATGAACCGATACCGGATTTTTCAACGCGTTTTCCGAATATTCTTGAGAGCTGTCTTATCACACCTTCGCAGCAAGATTCGGGCAAGGATTTATATCCATCATTGGTTTCCAAGGCAGGGATACTTTTTTACCAGATGATTAAAAGCAAGCCCTTCGAAAATGGCAACAGAAAAATCGCGGCAACGGTTTTACTTGTATTTTTGTATAAAAACGGCAAATGGCTAAAGGCAGATACGAAGGAATTTTTTGATTTTCTTGAGTGGGTCGCCCAGAGTCCCGCGATGCTCAAAGAGCAGGTCCTTTCGGGCATCGAGCTTTTTATCCGCTCGCACCTGGTCAGCGTATAGCGGACAGGAAAGAATTGATTATTGATTAGTGATGATTGATTAATACGGCTGTGGTTAGTGGTTCGTGATTAGTTTTA
>Ga0315273_10003718_pt1 | contig 18424 bp, 3 predicted proteins | sample YL17G02_0_MG_FD_205753 | JGI IMG/M metagenome (GOLD analysis project Ga0315273, IMG submission 205753) | Sediment microbial communities from Yellowstone Lake, YNP, Wyoming, USA - YL17G02_0 | ecosystem: Environmental > Aquatic > Freshwater > Lake > Sediment | place: USA: Wyoming | collected...
TTTGCATCGAGCATGGCCTGCAGCTTGGCCGGCAACTGCAATGCGAAGTTGCGCACCACGCTGCGCAAGCGGGGGTGCTGTGCCAGGCGCGAGACGATCGGATCACCGGCGGCCGAGGGCTGCGCCACGCCGTCGCGCAGCTCTGCCCCGGCGCTGTGCGCTGCTGCGGCAGCGGGTGCGGGCAGCGGCTCGGCGTCGGGCGCGACGCGCCGTCCGTCCAGGTGCAAGGCGAGTTCGGCCAGCATCGAATCGATGGCGACCGGCTTCGTCAGGTAGCCGCTGAACCCGGCCGCTGCGATCTCGCCCTCGAAGCCCTTCATCGCGTTCGCGGTGAATGCGAGCACGGGTACGGTGCAACCCCGCTCGCGCAGCAGGCGTGTCGCGGTGAAGCCGTCCATCACCGGCATCTGTGCGTCCATCAAGACCAGATCCGCGCCGACGCCGGCCATGTGCTCGAGCGCCGCGAGACCGTGCTGCGCTTCGCTGACCCGCAGACCCGCGCCTTCGAGCACGAGGCGTACCAGCTCGCGGTTGTCTGCGCTGTCGTCGACCACCAGCACATGTGCCGGCGCGAACCGCCAGGGCGCGGCATGCGCGATGCCGGGCTCGGCATCGGCGGCGGCCAGCGATTCCGGCGTCAGCCACTCAACCCCTTCGAGCGAACCGGTCTCGAGCGTCACGCGAAACGTACTGCCCTGGCCCGGCACACTGGTCGCCGTGACATCGCCGCCGAGCGCCCGCGCGAAGCGTCGGCTGATCGCCAGGCCGAGGCCGGTGCCGCCGAACTGGCGCGTGATCGACGCCTCGGCCTGCACAAAAGGCTCGAAGATTGCTTCGAGCTTGTCGGAGGCAATGCCGATGCCGGTGTCGTTGATCTCGATCACCAGTGGCCGGTTCGGTGCTTCGGGTGCCATGCGCATCACGACAGTAACGGCACCTTGCTGGGTGAACTTGAGCGCATTGCCGATCAGGTTCGTCACGATTTGACGCAACCGCATGGCGTCGGTCAGCACGCGGGCCGGCAGCGCTTCGGGGAATTCGACGCGCAACGCAACGCCGGCCTCGTCGGCCCGCACCTGCAGCACGCGCACCACCTCTTGCACCACGCCGTGCGCGGAGCAGGCAATGCGCTCGACGTCGAGCCGGCCGGCTTCAACCTTCGACAGATCGAGAATGTCGTTGATGATTTCGAGCAGATGCTTGCTGCTGCCTTGAATGATGTCGAGGTACTTGCGCGTCGGCGCAACGCCTTGCTGGCCGTCACGCCGCAGCAGTTCGGTGAAGCCCAGGATCGCGGTCATCGGCGTGCGCAGTTCGTGGCTGATGTTGGCCAGGAAGTCGCTCTTGGCGCGGTTCGCGGCCTGCGCATCGTCGCGCGCCAGGCGCAGCTCGATCTCCTTGTCTTCGACCGCGGTCACGTCGTCCAGGCTCACCAGCACGCCCGCCGGCACGCCCTCCGCGCCGAGCACCGGAGAGCAGTTGACCATGAAGGTGCGGCGCTTCTTTTGCGCGTCTTCCAGGTACATCATCACGTTGTGGCGCACCCGGGCGTCCTGCAGCGACGCGGCCCATGGCGTTTCGGCGCTGGGAATGCGGGCCTGCGCCTGATTCGTCCACTCCAATTCAGCAGCGAGTTTGCCGATCAGGTCGTCGCTGCGCCGGCCGACGACCTCGCCGAAAGCCTGGTTGGCGAGCACGATGTGGCCCTTCGGGTCGAGCACCAACAGGCCTTCGGCGAGGCTGTCGAATGCGGTGCGCACCCGGCCCGGGATCGAACTCGACGGGTCGAGATGGCGCAACATGCGGCGCAGGTAGAGGTAGAACAAGGTGAAACAACTTGCGACGACGGCGCCGATCAGCTTCATCGGCGCCGAACTCAGCACCCCCCACCATCCGGCTGCGCCGAGCGGTACGAAACGCAATTCAGCGTGGCCCCAATGGGCGGTGCCCTGCAGGATCGGCACGATCAGCTGGGCGTCGGTCGACACTGCCTTGGACTGCTTTTGCCATTGGCTCTCATGCTCGCCGAATTCAATCAGGAGCACGCCATCGACACGCCGCAGCCCGATCGACAGCAGATCGGGGTTGCGCCGCACGATGAAGCCAAGCAGGTTGCGCAACTGCGAGTCTTCCTGTTCGTCCATCAGCGCAGTGGTGCTCGCGGCCACCGCCTCGGCCAGCGCAACGCGGCCGGCGCGCACGGCACCGTCGCGGTCGGGAATCAGGCCGAAATGGAGCGCGACGAGCAGCATGCTCAGCACCATCGAGCTCAGGCCCAAGGCCAGATGGGTGCGCGTTGACAGGCCCTTCACGCCGGCTCCTCCAATGAACGCGGGTCGGCCGGCGCCTTGGCCTGCGCTTGCAGCGTGCCGGTGGCTTGCGCCGAGGTCGCCGCCTGCGCCGAGTTCGCGCCGTTCGACGCGCCGTTGGTTCGCGTCGTGCCCGGCTTGCTGAACATCCTTTCGAGTGCGCTTTCGGCATCGCGGTCGTCGCGCGCCGGGTCGTCCTTGGGGTCACGGCGCTTCGAGCGGGCCAGCACCGGCAACGGGTCGACCGAGGTCCAGGCGGGCAGCGCCGACATCAGGCTGGCCATGAGCACACCACCGCGCGCCAGCCACAACACATAGCCGATGGACAGGCCGCTGACCAGGATGGCACCCGCGAACTGCAAGTTCTGCACCGCGTGCCGGCGGGTCTGCTCGGCGTCGTGAAGCTGGTTCAGTTCCTTGCCCAGCAGGCGCTCGCGCAATGCGCTCACCAGATCGAGCTTGACCAGTCCCGGGGTGGCGGCGTCTACGCTGCCTTCGGACACCAACGCAAAATGGTCCAGGTTGGTGACGGGTGTCGTGTAGGTGTCGCGAGTGGTCAGGCCGTCCGGAGCGAGGGCCGAGCTTGTTGCCGCATTCAAGCGCGCCTGCATCGGTTCGTACACAGCATCGCTGCGCTCCGACAACAAGTCCTGTGACAGGCGGCCCGGCCCAGGGGCAAGCGCCTGCGGCTTGGCGACAACCGGCTTTGCGGCTTGCACCGGGGCGGGGCTTGGCGGCGCCTGGGTTGGCGGCGGGTTCGACGCGACCGGAAATGGGTTGACCGGCGGCGGCGGGGGCGCAGCTTCGATGAAGACGCCGGGGCTCGGCGCCGTGACCACCGAGACACCGTCGCTCAAAGTGAGCGAATAGGTCGGGCTCGCGCCGCTGGCGTCGACGACAAAGCGCACTGCGCCGGCGTTCACCTCGGCCTGGTTGAAGCCGGTGATCGCCACACCCGGCGCCGCGAGGTATTCGAACTGGCCACCGACGACGCCGCTCACCGCATAGTTGAGCGCGTCCGCGGCACTCTCCTGGTCGGTGCCGAGCAGGACCAGGGTCGTGCCGCCTTTGGACAACAACAACCAATTGACGACGATGGTGGGCGGCTCGTTGACGTTGATGACGTCGATCGAGAGCGACTGCTGCGCCTGCAAGCTGCCGTCGGACACGCTGACGATCACTTCGTAGCGGTTGTCGGCGTTGGCGTCGGCCGGCTGTTCCGAGTCGGGCGCAACGACGAACCTCAACGCTCCGCTCGCTGCATCGATGCTGAAGCGCGCCGCATCGGCGCCGCCGCTGATGGCAAAGCGCAGCACGTCGAGCGCGTCCGCGTCGGTGGCGGTGATGGTCGTGACCTGCAACGAGTTTTCGGCCAGCGCGATCGTCGCCGCCGGCGCGCCGCCATTGCTGGTGATGACGGGTGCGTCGTTGGTATTCGTGAAACTGACCGTCGCCGCCTGTGCCACGCCGGCATTCACGCCATCGCTGGGCGTGAGCTGGTAGGCGGGTGCGGCTTCAGCGCCGTCGCTGACAAAGCGCACCAGACCGGCGTTGACGTCGGCCTGCGTGAAGACGGTGACAGCCACGCCGGGCGCACCAGCAAGCTCGAAGGTCCCGCCTGACAGGCCGCTGACCGTGAAGCTGATTTGCGCGGAGCTGGAGTCTGCATCGGTGGCGGCGATCACGGGAACAGCGCTGCCACCTTGAACGATGCTCAGGCGGTTGGCGCCGAGAACCGGCGCAGTGTCATCCAGGTTGATGACCGTGACGCTGATTGCCTGCGTGCTGGCCAGGCTGCCGTCGCTGACCTGCACCGTCACGTCGTAGACGTTGTCGAGGTTCGCGTCGCTCGGGCTCTCGTAGTCGGGTGCGCCGGCGAAGCTGAGCACACCGGTGGTCGGGTTGATCGTGAACCGGGCTGCATCGGCGCCGCCGCTGATCGAAAAGACGAGTGTCTGCGCCGGCAGGTCGGCATCGGTGGCGGTGAGGGTAATGATCGGCGTCGAACCTTCGTTGACAGCTTGATTGCCGATCGCGGCCAGCACCGGGGCGACGTTGGTGTCGCCGACGAAGATCGTGAAGGTTTCGCTGTCGGTGATGTTGCCTGTGCCGTCGTCGGTGACGGTCACTGTCACCGATGGCGTGAGGCCGCCTTGTGACTCGGTCGGGCTCCAGCCGAAGGCGCCGGTCGAGGCATCGATCGTCATGCCCAGGGCAAGCGAGGCAGCGTCGAGCGAGTAGGTCAGCGTCTGGCTTGGCAGGTCGGCGTCGGCAGCGCTTGCAGTAAAGCTCAGCGTCGCGCCTTCGTTGACGCGCTGGTTGCCGATGGCGGCCAGCACTGGAGCCAGGTTCGTGTCACCGACCGTGATCGTGAACGTCTCGCTGTCGGTGAGGTTGCCTGTGCCGTTGTCGGTGACGCTCACCGTGACTGAGGGCACCAGGCCGCCCTGCGCTTCGGTCGGCGTCCAACTGAAGACGCCGGTCGAGGCGTCGATCGTCATGCCCAGCGCCAGCGAGGCAGCGTCGAGCGAATAGGTCAGCGTCTGGCTCGGCAGGTCGGCGTCAGTCGCGGAAGCCGTGAAACTCAGCGTCGCACCCTCGATGACGCTATGGTTGCCGATGGCGGCCAGCACCGGGGCGACGTTGGTGTCACCGACCGCAATCGTGAACGTCTCGCTGTCGGTCAGGTTGCCTGTGCTGTTGTCGGTGACCGTCACTGTCACGGACGGCGTGAGGCCGCCCTGGGCTTCGGTCGGCGTCCAGATGAATGCGCCGGTCGAGGCACTGATCTTCATGCCCAGCGCCAGCGACGCGGCATCGAGCGAATAGGTCAGCGTCTGGTTCGGCAGGTCGGCGTCGGTGGCGCGGGCAGTAAAGCTCAGCGTCGCGCCTTCGTTCACCGACTGATTGCCGATCGCAGCCAGCACCGGGGCGACGTTGATGTCACTGACGAAGATCGTGAAAGTTTCGCTGTCGGTGAGGTTGCCTGTGCCGTTGTCGGTGACGGACACCGTGACCGATGGAGCCAGGCCCCCCTGGGCTTCGGTCGGGGTCCAGTTGAAGACGCCGGTCGAGGCGTCGATCGTCATGCCCAGCGCCAACGACGGTGCATCGAGCGAATAGGTCACTGTCTGGCTCGGCAGGTCGGCGTCGGAGGCGCTGGCGGTAAAGCTCAGCGTCGCGCCTTCGCTGACGTTATGGTTGCCGATGGCGGCCAGCACCGGCGGGAGGTTGGTGTCACCCACCGTGATCGTGAAGGTCTCACTGTCGGTGAGGTTGGCTGTGCCGTTGTCGGTGACGGTGATCGTGACCGACGGCGCCAGGCCGCCCTGGGCTTCGGTGGGGCTCCAACTGAAGACGCCGGTCGAGGCATTGATCGTCATGCCCAGCGCCAGCGAGGGCACATCGAGCGCATAGCTCAGCGTCTGGCTCGGCAGGTCGGCATCTAGCGCGGCTGCGGTGAAGCTCAGCGTCGCGCCCTCGTTGACGCTGCGGTTGCCGATCGCCGCCAGCACCGGGGCGGCGTTGGTGTCACCGACCGCAATCGTGAAGGTCTCGCTGTCGGTGAGGTTGCCTGTGCCGTTGTCGGTGACGGTCACCGTCACGGATGGCGCCAGACCGCCCTGGGCCTCGGTCGGGGTCCAGCTGAGGACGCCGCTCGAGGCATTGATCGTCATGCCCAGTGCCAGCGAGGCAGCGTCGAGCGAATAGGTCAGCGTCTGGCTCGGAGAATCGGCGTCGGTGGCGCTGGCGGCAAAGCTCAGCGTGGCACCTTCGTTCACCGTTTGATTGCCGATGGTGGCCAGCACCGGAGCCAGGTTGGTGTCACCGACGAAGATCGTGAAAGTTTCGCCGTCCGTGAGGTTGCCTGTGCCGTTGTCGGTGACGGACACCGTGACCGATGGCGCCATGCCACCCTGGGCTTCGGTCGGGGTCCAGTTGACGACGCCGGTCGAGGCGTCGATCGTCATGCCCAGAGCGAGCGAGGGCGCATCGAGCGAATAGATCAGGTTCTGGCCCGGCAGGTCGGCATCTAGCGCGGATGCCGTGAAGCTCAGCGTTGCACCTTCGTTCACCGACTTGTCGCCGATCGCAGCCAGCACCGGGGCGATATTGGTGTCAGCCACCGTGATGGTGAAGCTTTCGCTGTCGATGAGGCTGCCTGTGCCGTTGTCGGTGACAGTGATCGTGACCGACGGTGTGAGGCCGCCCTGGGCTTCGGTGGGGGTCCAGCTGAAGACGCCAGTGCTGGAATCGATCGTCATGCCCAGCGCCAGCGAGGGCACATCGAGCGAATAGGTCAGCGTCTGGCTCGGCAGGTCGGCGTCGGTGGCGCTGGCGGTGAAGCTCAGCGTCGCACCTTCGTTCACCGACTGGTTGCCGATGGCGGCCAGCACCGGCGCGAGGTTGGTGTCACCGACGGTGATCGTGAACGTCTTGCTGTCGGTGAGGTTGCCTGCGCCGTTGTCGGTCACCGTGATCGTGACCGACGGGGTCAGGCCACCTTGGGCCTCGGTCGGCGTCCAGCCGAAGACGCCGATCGAGGCGTCGATCGTCATGCCCAGCGCCAGCGAGGGCGCGTCGAGCGAATAGGTCAGCGTCTGGCTCGGAGAATCGGCGTCGGCAGCGCCGGCAGTGAAGCTCAGCGTCGCGCCTTCGTTCACCGACTTGTTGCCGATCGCTGCCAGCACTGGAGCCAGATTGGTATCACCGACGAAGATCGTGAAAGTTTCGCCGGCGGTGAGGAAGCCTGTGCCGTTGTCGGTGACGGTCAGCGTCACCGATGGCGTCAGACCGCCTTGGGCTTCGGTCGGTGTCCAGCTGAACAAGCCGCTAGAGCCATTGATCGTCATGCCCAGCGCGAGCGACGCGTCATCGAGCGAATAGGTCAGCGTCTGGATTGGCAGGTCGGCGTCGGTGGCGCTGGCAGTGAAACTCAGCGTCGCACCTTCGATCACGCTCTGGTTGCCGATGACGGCCAGCACCGGCGGGACGTTGAGATCACCGACCGTGATCGTGAAGGTCTCACGGTCGGTGAGGTTTCCTGTGCCGTTGTCGGTGACCGTCAATGTGACCGAGGGCGCCAGGCCGCCCTGGGCCAAGGTCGGAGTCCAACTGAAAGCTCCCGTGGCGGAATCGATCGTCATGCCCAGAGCAAGCGACGCGGCGTCGAGCGAATAGGCCAGCGTCTGGCTCGGCAGGTTGGCGTCGGTCGCGGAGGCAGTGAAGCTCAGCGTCGCGCCTTCGTTGACGCTCTGGTTGCCGATCGCAGCCAGCACCGGCGGCACGTTGGTGTCGCCGACCGAGATCGTGAAGGTCTCGCTGTCGGTGAGGTTGCCTGTGCCATTGTCGGTCACCGTGATCGTGACTGAGGGTGTCAGACTGCCCTGGGCACCCGTCGGAGCCCAAGTGAAAGCCCCCGTGGTGGAATCGATCGTCATGCCCAGAGCCAGCGACGGGGCGTCCAGCGAATAGGTCAACGTCTGGCTCGGCAAGTCGGCATCCAGCGCGGATGCCGTGAAGCTCAGCGTCGCGCCGACGAGGACGCTGTGGTTGCCGATCGCGGCCAGCACCGGGGCGACGTTGGTCTCAAGCACCGAGATCGTGAACGTCTTGCTGTCGGTGAGGTTGCCCGCACCGTTGTCGGTGACGGTCACCGTCACCGATGGCGTGAGGCCGCCCTGGGCTTCGGACGGCGTCCAATTGAAGATGCCGGTCGAGGCGTTGATCCTCATGCCCAGGGCGAGCGACGCGGCATCGAGCGAATAGGTCAGCGTCTGGCTCGGAGAATCGGCGTCGGTGGCGCTCGCGGTGAAACTCAGCGCAGCACCTTCGCTCACTGCCTGATTGCCGATGGTGGCCAGCACGGGAGCCAGGTTCGTGTCACCGACGAAGATCGTGAAAGTATTGCTGTCGGTGAGGTTGCCTGTGCCGTTGTCGGTGACGGTCACGGTCACGGACGGCGCCATGCCGCCCTGCACTTCGGTCGGGGTCCAGCTGAAGACGCCGGTGCTGGAATTGATCGTCATGCCCAGCGCCAGCGAGGGCGCATCGAGCGAATAGGTCAGGGTCTGGCTCGGCAGGTCGGCATCCAGCGCGGATGCAGTGAAGCTCAGCGTCGCGCCTTCGTTCACCGATTTGTTGCCGATCGCAGGCAGCACCGGCGCGACGTTCGTGTCATTGACGGTGATCGTGAAGGCCTCGCTGGCGCTGAGGTTGCCTGTGCCGTTGTCGGTGACCGTGATCGTGACCGACGGCGTCAGGCCGCCCTGGGCTTCGGTCGGGGTCCAGTTGAAGACGCCGGTTGAGGCATTGATCGTCATGCCCAGTGCCTGCGACGGGGCGTCGAGCGAGTAGGTCAGCGTCTGGCCCGGCAGGTCGGCGTCGGTGGCACTGGCGGTGAAACTCAGCGTCGCGCCTTCGTTCACCGATTTGTCGCCGATCGCAGCCAGCACCGGCGCGACGTTGGTGTCAACCACCGTGATCGTGAAGGTCTCGCTGGCGCTGAGGTTGCCTGCGCCGTTGTCGGTCACGGTGATCGTGACTGGCGGCGTGAGGCCGCCCTGGGCCTCGGTCGGGGTCCAGCTGAACACGCCGGTCGAGGCGTTGATGGCCATGCCCAGCGCCATCGAGGGCGCATCGAGCGAATAGGTCAGTGTCTGGCTCGGCAGGTCGGCATCTAGCGCGGATGCCGCGAAGCTCAGCGTCGCGCCTTCGATCACCGATTTATTGCCGATCGCAGCCAGCACCGGGGCGACGTTGGTGTCAACCACCGTGATCGTGAACGTCTGGCTGTCGGTGAGGGTGCCTGTGCCGTGGTCGGTCACCGTGATCGTGACCGACGGCGTCAGGCCGCCCTGGTCTTCGGTCGGGGTCCAGCTGAACACGCCCGAAGCGTTGATCGCCATGCCCAGCGCCATCGAGGGCGCATCGAGCGAATAGCTCAGCGTCTGGCTCGGCAGGTCGGCATCTAGCGCGGATGCCGTGAAGCTCAGCGTCGCGCCTTCGTTCACCGATTTATTGCCGATCGCAGCCAGCACCGGCGCGACGTTGGTGTCAACCACCGTGATCGTGAACGTCTCGCTGTCGGTGAGGGTGCCTGTGCCGTTGTCGGTGACAGTCACGGTCACGGATGGCGTGAGGCCGCCCTGGTCCTCGGTCGGCGTCCAGTTGAAGACGCCAGTGCTGGAGTTGATCGTCATGCCCAGCGCCAGTGACGGAGCATCGAGGGAGTAGGTCAGCGTCTGGCTCGGCACGTCGGTGTCGGTGGTGCTGGCAGGGAAGCTCAGCGTCGCGCCTTCGTTCACCGATTTATTGCCGATCGCAGCCAGCACCGGGGCGACGTTGGTGTCAACCACCGTGACCGTGAAGGTTTCGCTGTCGGTGAGGGTGCCTGTGCCGTTGTCGGTGACCGTGATCGTGACCGACGGCGTGAGGCCGCCCTGGGCCTCGGTTGGGGTCCAGCTGAAGGCTCCGGTGCTCGAATTGATCGTCATGCCCAGCGCGAGCGAGGGCCCGTCGAGCGAGTAGGTCAGCGTCTGGCCCGGAGAATCGGCATCGGCGGCGCTGGCGGTGAAGCTCAGCGTCGCGCCTTCGTTCACCGATTTGTTGCCGATCGCAGCCAGCACCGGGGCGACGTTGGTGTCAACCACCGTGACCGTGAAGGTTTCGCTGTCGGTGAGGGTGCCTGTGCCGTTGTCGGTGACCGTGATCGTGACCGACGGCGTGAGGCCGCCCTGGGCCTCGGTTGGGGTCCAGCTGAAGGCTCCGGTGCTCGAATTGATCGTCATGCCCAGCGCGAGCGAGGGCCCGTCGAGCGAGTAGGTCAGCGTCTGGCCCGGAGAATCGGCATCGGCGGCGCTGGCGGTGAAGCTCAGCGTCGCGCCTTCGTTCACCGACTTGTTGCCGATCGCGGCCAGCACCGGGGCGACGTTGGTGTCAATCACCGTGATCGTGAAGGTTTCGCTGTCGATGAGGTTGCCTGTGCCGTTGTCGGTGACCGTGATCGTGACCGAGCGTGTCTCGCCGCCGCGTTCTTCGCCCGGGGTCCAACTGAAGACTCCGTTCGAGGCACCGATCGTCATGCCCGCCGACTGCGAGTTCGCATCGAGCGAATAGATCAGGTTCTGGCTCGGCTGGTCCGCATCCAGCGCGGATGCAGTGAAGTTCAGCGTCGCGCCTTCGTTCACCGATTTGTTGCCGATCGCAGCCAGCACCGGGGCGACGTTGGTGTCAAGCACCGTGATCGTGAAGGTTTCGCTGTCGATGAGGCTGCCTGTGCCGTTGTCGGTGACCGTGATCGTGACCGAGCGTGTCTCGCCGCCCCGTTCTTCGCCCGGGGTCCAGCTGAAGACTCCGTTCGAGGCACCGATCGTCATGCCCAGCGACTGCGAGTTCGCATCGAGCGAATAGGTCAGGTTCTGACTCGGCAGGTCGGCGTCGGTGGCGGATGCCGTGAAGCTCAGCGTCGCGCCTTCGTTCACCGACTTGTTGCCGATCGCAGCCAGCACCGGGGCGAGGTTGGTGTCAAGCACCGTGATCGTGAACGTCTCGCTGTCGGTGAGGGTGTCTGTGCCGTTGTCGGCCACCGTGATCGTGACTGACGGCGTCAGGCCGCCCTGAATTTCGGTCGGCGTCCAGCTGAACGCGCCGCTCGAGGCATTGATCGTCATGCCCAGCGCGAGCGAGGGAGCATCAAGCGAATAGGTCAGCGTCTGGCTCGGCAGGTCGGCATCCAGCGCGGATGCCGTGAAGCTGAGCGTCGCGCCTTCGTTCACCGATCTATTCCCGATCGCAGCCAGCACCGGCGCGACGTTGGTGTCAACCGCCTTCATCGTAAACGTCTCGCTGTCGGTGAGGTTGCCTGTGCCGTTGTCGGTGACGGCCAACGTCACGGAGGGCATCAGGCCACCCTGGGCTTCGGTCGGCGTCCAACTGAAGACGCCGGTCGAGGCGTTGATCGTCATGCCCAGCGCCAGCGACGCGGTATCGAGCGAATAGGTCAGCGTTTGGCTCGGCAGGTCGGCGTCAGTCGCGGATGCCGTGAAGCTGAACGTCGAACCTTCGTTCACCCACTGATCGCCGATCGCAGCCAGCACCGGGGCTGCATTCGCAGCGCCGAACTGTCGAACGAAGACGCCCTGCGAATCGCTGGGGCCACTGCCGCTCCAGACGATGACGTAGTTGTTTGCATTGATGATCGCCGCCGAGGCGTTCGACTGGCTTCCTCCACTGGTTTGGTTGACCTGGAACGCAGCCGCGGCGGGCGTGCCGTTGGCGTTGTAGTTGCGGGCATACACCTCGAGGCTGGGTCCGCCCACGCTCGACTGGTAGGGCACGACGAACGTGCCGTCGCTCGCCATCGCGATGCTCGGACTTGTCGGGTCGCCGCTGGCCACCTGGAACGCTGCGTACTTCACCGTTCCGTCAGCGTTGAAACCCTTGCCCCAGACGCCGGGCAGCGAGCCGCTGTCGCGGAACACGACAGTGAAATTGCCCGCGGCATCGGAGGCGACCGCGGCACCCGAACTGCCTGACAACGAGGCCTCGACCTGCACGCCGCTGCCCAACGCGCCACCGGCAGCATCGAAGCGCTGGAAGTAGAGCTTGTTGCTCAACCCCCAGACGATCACAAACTTGCCGCTGGCATCCATCGTCACGGCGGGGCCGGTCTCGACGCCGCCGTCGCTCAGGTTGGCGAGCCGGTCAGCGCTGTCTTTCGCCGTGCCGTCGGCAGCAAAGCGCCGAAAGAAGATGCCGGCGCTGTCGCCCGGCCCTTCGCCCTGCCATGCGATCACGTAGTCTCCGTTGCTGGCGTTGATCGCGATCACCGAGTCGGTCTGTGACCCGGTGCTGGTGGTGTTGACAAGCGTTTCTGACGTCAGGGCAGTACCGGCGCCGTTGAAGCGGCGCGCGTAGACGTTGTCGAGCGTGCCGTCCGTTGTGCTGCCGGTCCAGGTGACGACGAAGTTGCCTACCGAATCGGAGACCACGCGCGCCCAGCGCTGATCGCCGGTGGTGGTCGCGTTCACGAGGATTTCACCCGTGATCGCGGTGCCGCTCGAAGTGAAGCGTCGGGCGTAGACACCGCCACCAGGGTTGTTGTCCTGGTTGGTGCTGGTCCAGACAACCACATAGTTGCCTGCTGCATCGAACGCGACCGCCTGCTGGCTGCCACGATTCTCAGCGCTCGTGGCCTGTGCGTTGTTGGTGTTTTGATTGACCAAGGTCTCGTTCGTCGGCGCCAGCAGCAACCCGCTCCACGCCTGCTGGGCGGACAAGCTGAGCGCCGAGCCGGCCTGGATGCTCCCTGAGGCGAACTCGAGTACCCAGTCGCCACCGCGTGCAGCGGCGCCGGTCAGGTCGTTCGAGGCGGCCACATCGGCGCCGGTGAGCGCGGCCAGGTTCTCCAGCAGGTGCTGGCCTGTCGCGCTCGCCGCAACGTCGCAGCCGTAGAGCATCAGGTCGGCGTCGGCGCTCAGCGCCGTGCTCCACTGCGCCAGCTCGCCGGCACGCGCGAGCAGCGTCGCGGCGTCGAGCCGCGCGCTGCCCAGCTGCAGCGTGCCGTCGCTGCCGTGGCTGAGCAGGTGCACGGCGCTCACGTCGCTGCGCTGCGCCAGGGTTTGGCTGATGCGGGTGATGCCGTCCTCACCGCCGTCGATGCGCACGATCTCGATCGGCCGGCCGGCGTCGTGCTGCGCCTGCAGGTCGTCGATCAGCTTCTGCGCATCGGGCAGCGAGATGTCGACGAACGCGATTTCGGCGGTCGCCGTCGCGGCTGCGGGAGTCTGCTGCGGCTGCAGCAGCCGCTGATCGCTGGCCCCGGGCAGGTGCACTTGCGCGAGAGCGGCGGGGGCGAAATCGGCCGAGTAAAGGATGCGCGGCTCGAATTCTTCGAGCACGGGGCGCACGGGTTTCAGCTTCATGCCGGACTCGACGGTCGAGCTGTTGTCGCACCTGGGTGCGCATTCATCGCGGCGCAAGCCGGAACCCCTTGCGACACGCGGGCAGTCGATCCCGGCCCCGTATCAAGTACGGGGCAGCGCTTCAGGCCAGGATGACCGTGGCTCACCCCGCCACCTTGTGGGTCGCGCTCGTCGGCGCCACATTCGGCCGCAACATCGGCTCGGAGTTGGCGGGTTGCGCATCGACGGCCGGCGCCGGCGTATTCAACTGCGGCCTCACTTGCGGCTCCGCCGGCGGAGTCACCGCCACCGTCGGCGCCAGGTCGACACGACAGCGTGCGCCGGCCGGCAGCTTGTTCCCGGGATTGGGCAGCCGCATGCGCACGCGAAACGTGTTGCTCGCGGCGTCGATGAGCTTGTCGACATGCGTCACGCGCGCCATCACCGGCATGGCGCCGGGCAGGTCGGGTAACACGCTGACCTCGTCTTGCAGGGCCACGGTGCCGTAGCGGCTCGCCGGCACGACGAGTTCGACGCGCAGCGGGTTCAACATCGCCAGGCGCAGCATCGGCTTGTCTTCGACGCGCTCGCCGGCGTTGATGAAACGATCGGTGATCACGCCGTCGAACGGGCTGCGCACGGTGCGTTGCCCGAGCTGTGCCTGCACGACACCGAGTTCGCGCGCCGAAACGATTCTTTGGCCACGCGCCTGTTCGAGCTTTTGCGCCGCCACGTCGCGCTCGGCTCGCGCCTGTTCGGTGGCCTGGCTCGAGACGAATCCCTGGTCCTGCAACTCCGTGGCACGCTGGAGTCGCTGCTGCATCAGTGCCAGATTGGCCATCGCGGCCCGCACATCGGCGTCGATGATCGAGCGCGCACTGGCCGCTTCCACGTTGGCGCTTTCGACATCGGAGCGCAACACGACCAGCACCTGGCCTGCGCGCACCTCATCGCCGCTGTCGACCTTCATCGCCGCGACCACGCCGACGACCGGCGAGCCGATGTCGGCGACACGTTCGGGGCCGATCAGGCAGCCGATCGACTGTTTTGCGGTGCGCGTGGTCTGCGCCCAGGCCGCGGCCGGCGTCAGCGCAATCACCAGCGCTGCGAGCGCCGGCCCGAGTTGCGCAAGAGCCAGGACACACACGCGCAATGCCAGGCGAAAGCGCCATGGCCTCAGGCGTGCAAGGTCGTGAAACTCAAACGTCGTTCCCATTCGCGGTCCTGTTCCAAGAGCCGGCGTCGTTGCCGGATCTGGCGTGCCTCATCTTCTGCCTGGAGCCGCGCTGCCCAGTGGCGCACAAGCCACGAAGGCAGCGCGAAAGCCCCGTCGTCGTCGTGTTTTCGGCAAACCCGCAGCAAACGTGAGGTCCAGGTGTCGCGTCGCCTGGCTGCATCGAGTGTGCGAAAGGTCTCGGCGCTGCCGGGGTCGCCCTGGCGCGCGGCGCGGCCGATCAACTGCCGGTCCAGCCGCGGCGAGGGGTTGTCCTGGCAGCAAATCACGTGCAGACCGCCGAGTTCCGCGACACCCGGCCCGAGCACGATGTCGGTGCCGCGCCCGGCCATGCGCGTCGCGACCGTGACGCAGCCGCGCTCTCCAGCGCGCGCGACGATCTGCGACTCGGCCTGGTCGTGGCGTGCGTTCAAGAGCTGATGCGCGACGCCGGCAGCCGCGAGCCGCGCACAAAACGCCTCCGAGTCGGGCACTGAATCGGTGCCGATCAGCAGCGGACGCCCCAACGCGTGAAGCGCGACCACGCGCCGCAGTGCGGCTTGCCAAAGGTGCGCCGAATCGGCGAAAAGCCGCTCCGGCCAGACCTGGCGCTGCGAGGGCCGGTGCAACCCGATCATGACCACTTCGCGGCCGTACAGCGCGCGGATCTCGGCGCGCGCCTCGGTCAGCGTGCCGCTCATGCCGCACAGGCGCAGATAGCGCCCGAAGAAGGACTGGAAGCTGATCTGCGCGCGGGTCACCGTCGTCGGGCTCGGGGTGCAACCTTCCTTCAGTTCCACCAGCGTCTGCAAGCCTCGCGACCAGACCCGCCCCGGCGCTGCGCGCCCCGTCACCGCGTCCAGCAGCGCCACTTTGGCGTCGGCCACCAGATAGTGCTGGTCGCGTTCGAGCAAGTGCAACGCCTCGAGCGCGGCGCTCACCATGTCGTGACGGTGTTGCCGATTGCGCCACGCGCCTTCCAGGTCGGCGCTGGCGCGTTCCAGGTGCAACGTACCGGCGTCGAGCCAGACGATGCGCCCGGCATCGCGATCCAACTGCACGTCGATGCCGGGCTGAAGCTGGCGCGCGAGTGCGAGTGCGGCGAAGCACATCGCACGCTGCTGCGGGTCAGCGGCCTGCTGCGCCAGCACGAGCGGCATCGTGGCTTCGTCGATCAACAGACTGTCGGCCTCGTCGAGCAACGCCATGCACAAGCCGCGCAGCAGCGGCGCGGCCGCATCGCTGCCGGTGAGGCGGCGCGTGCGTTGCTGCAGCTCGCTGCCGGCGGATCCGGCCACGAGCCCGTCGCGCAAGTAGTCGAACGCGACTTCGCGCGCCGTGCAGTAGGTGACGTTGCATGCGTACGCGCCCCGCCGCGCATCCGGGCTCGACGCGGCGAGCACGCTGCCGAGCGTCAGGCCGAGGGCGGCAAAAAAGGGCTCGAGCTGTTGCGCGTCGCGCTCCACGAGATAGTCGTTCGCCGTCATCACGTGCACCGGAATGCCGGCCAGGCCGGCCACCGCTGCGGCGAGCGCGGCGGCGTAGGTCTTGCCCTCGCCGGTGGCCATCTCGGCCAGCCGGTCGTCGAGCAACACGTTGGCGGCCAGCAGTTGCGTGTCGAAGGGGTTGCGGCCCAGGATGCGCTGGCCTGTGGCGGCGGCGCAGCCGAGCGCTTGCGCACGCAATTCGAGGTGGCGGCCGTCCCAGCCGTCACGTGCCAGACGCGCCCGCAAGTCGGCCAGGCTTGCGCCATGGGCCACCGGGTCGAGGCTCGCCCAAGCAGCCTGCTGCGTGCGCACGTTCTTCAACATCCGCGCGTCGCGCCGGCGCCGCAGTACAGCGCGCGGTGCGTCAAGCGCGCAGTTGAGTCGCACCCGCAGCGCATCGACAACCTGCACTGCGAGCGGTGCCGCTGGCACCGCAACAGCCTCGAGGCGTTGCGGATATTCACCCCAGACAACGCCGGGCATGGGCAGGCACGCGCTACCGCGGATCGCGCTTTTCACGGCTCGGGGCAGCGCCGCAGGCGGGTCGGGTCCACGTTCACTGCGACGGGTTGAAGTGTCTTAGAAACTGCTGCTGAAGGCGACGCGTCGCCTGCAGCGCGAGTGGCGCCAGACCATGGTCGATGCGCACCCAGGCGCGCCCGCCGATGCGAACCTGCGCAAGTTCAGCCGGCGTTGAACTGAGCCGAACGTCGGCCAGCACCACGCCGTGCGCCGGGGTCAGGCCGAGCTTGTCGTCCGGGTCGGTGACGATTGCGCCGCCGCCACGGTCGCCCAGCGCTGCGCTGGGCAGCTTGGGAACGGTGCCGGCCACGTCACGCAGCAGCTCGCCGCTGAAGACCTGACCCAGGCTTTCGGCGAGACGCACGCTGACCGCGCGCGCACTGCCTTGCACCAGGCTGGCCTGCTCCTGCGGGATGGCGACGCGCACCACGTTCGGTTCGGGGGTCAGCAGGTGGGCGAGCAACGCGCCTTGCTTCGCGAAGTGCCCGATCAGGTCGTCGGCATGGTTGATGACCGCGACGCCGTCGACGTTGGCATGAATCTCAAGGTGCGCGAGGCGTTCTTCGATGCGCGCCAGTTCACTGCGCGCGCTGTTGAGTTCGTACTCGAAGCCCACCGCGCCCGAGGGGTCGGCGCGCATCGCCTTGTAGCGCTCGGTGTCCAGTGCCGTGATCCGGCCCGCCAGGCGCGCCCGTTCCGGCTCGAGCAGCGGGGCGCTGAGCGTGAACAGCAACTGGCCGGTGCGCACGCTCTGGCCATCGTGCACATGAATGCTCTGGATGAAGCCATCGGTCTCGGCGCGCACCCGCGCCTGCTCGGGCAGCCAGACCACGCCTTGCACGACGCTGGCAAACGGCAGCGGCACGGCGCACACCAGCGCCAGCACGCCGGCACCGGCAAGGCAGGCACGTTGTCGCGCGACGCTCCGCTCGGTCTCGGCCAGCGCCGGGCCCTGCAGGAAGTGGCCCAGGGTGAGCAAAGGCTTGAGCGCGAGCGCCCAGGTGAAATACGCCGCGATCGCGGCGCCGAGCACGAATGACAGCCCGCCAAGCCAGACCACGATGCCGGCGCTGACCAGCACCCGGTAGGCCAGCGCCGCAGGTGCGTAGGCCCACAACCAGGGCCTCTCGCCGTCGGCCGGCAGCACCGGATCGCCGGCCGTGCCGAACACGCGTTGGCGCATCCAGCTCAGCCAGTGGCGCGCGCTGCGCGTGGCCAGGTTGGGCAGTTCCAGCGCGTCGGTGAACACGTAGTAGCCGTCGAAGCGCAACAACGGATTGCCGTTCACGACCAGCGTCGAAACGGTGCCGATGAAGAACACGGCGAAGGCCAGGTCGCGCAGATCACCGTCCTGCGCCGTCAGCGTCACCACCAATGCGAGTGCCGCAAGCAGCAATTCGAGCATGATGCCCGCGGCACTCACGAGCAGGCGCTGCATCGGGCTGGCCAGCGCCGAGGCGGCCGACGCATCGACGTAGGGCACGGGCGTGAACATCAGAATTGTGACGCCCCACACCGGCACCTTGCCGCCCAGGTGCACGAGCATCAGGGCGTGCGCCAGTTCATGCAGCGCCTTGACCACCGGATAGGCCATCCACACCATCAGCAGCAGACGCGGCGTGTTGAGCCAGGTGCGCGCATGCGCCAGCAGCACGCTGAAGTTGAGCATCAGCGCGACCGCGCCCGCGAGCACGATCAAGCCCCACAGCACGAGCGCCGTCGGCGTGAACAGGCCGCGCAGGTAAGGCGCCAGGCGGCTGAGCCAGCCGTCGGGCCGGCCCAGGGGGATACGAAACGAGAGCAGCGAATTGGCGCTGCCGGGCGCCGCATCGGCAGCGGCTTGCTCGGAGATCGTGCCTTGCGGCCCGAAGTCGGGCTTGCGGTCGAAACTGAGCAGCCGGGCCGTTTGCAGCCGCGCCAGCAGTTGCAGCAGTTCGTCCTGCGTCGGCGCGTCGTCCCGCAACTCGCCGAGCAGCATGTCCCACAGGC